>Ga0172378_10000172_pt1 | contig 51791 bp, 97 predicted proteins | sample GrowelOW332metaG_FD_119755 | JGI IMG/M metagenome (GOLD analysis project Ga0172378, IMG submission 119755) | Groundwater microbial communities from an aquifer near a municipal landfill in Southern Ontario, Canada - Pumphouse #3_1 metaG | ecosystem: Environmental > Aquatic > Deep subsurface >...
CTCTATACAATAGAGGTGAACTGGGTACACCTATAAGAATAAGGATAAAATAATATCAAACTTCTTAAATAATATTAGAAATAATATTTAGAACCCCCTAGCTTTAGCTATGGGGAGACTCAGAAAAAAGAATGTAGAAAGAATACGGGGGAATATGTTTATGAAGACAAAATCTAAATTTAAAATTGGAGATGCAGTTAAACTAAAGACTAATCTGGGCATGAAACTAGAAGTTTTACGAATCAAAGATATGGGAAGTTATTATCAGTATTCATGCCTTGATACTTATGGTAATACTTTTGAAGTACATCAGACAATGCTAATTGATTGGTTGTGATAACTTGGCTAATCGCGGCAAAGAATTTGAAAAGATAGTCCAAAAGGCTATAGAAGAGTTAGACGACGTTTGTATTATTCGCTTAATAGATTCCTACGGATATTCTCAAAATCCGTCAGATTTTATTGTATATAAAAGCCCTACTATGTATTTTATGGAATTAAAATCTCATGAGCACAAGAGTTTTCCGATAAATTGCATATCAGAAAATCAGCTTACACTCATGAGTAAATGGGATAAGCTAGAAGGTATTCATTCTATAGTTATTATTTGGTTTGTTGATTGTGATACTACTAAATTATTTACCATAGGCTATATAAGTGAGTGTATAGCTAAAGGAATAAAAAGCATTAGGTATGATGATGAACATGGAATAGAAATACCTGCAAAGAAGAAGCGAAAGTTCTTTAATTACGATTTTAGTAATGTATTTTAAAGGAGGAATATATGTTAAGAGTAGAAGTTCCATTAGAAGAACTAGAACCTTATGGATTTAAAAATAATGGGCATGGTATTTGGGAATATAGAATCAACGATAGATTTTCCGTTATTGTAAATAAAGTAACATTAACTAAAGAATCATTTACTTATTCAACTGATAATATTGTAAGATTGTATTATTATGGTGAGATGGTAGATGAATTTGGATATGTAGAAGATTTAGTAAATATGCCAGAAGTAATCTATCTTTTAATTAAGGACGGTGTTGTTAGTGTCTGCTAAGAAAGAAATTATGGAATTGGTTGAAAGTAATTCAGCATCTTTAGATGAAATTGTAGACAGTATCTGTGAACCTTATTTAAAGGGCTTAAACGATTATATTGCTAATCTAAAGAATATTGCAAGTGATGACAAATATACAGAATTAAGCTCATCTGAACTATCACAAGCTCTCATCATTGTCTCTGGCTCATTATATTCATTAGTAAATAGTATCAATAAGGTAGCATTAAGACAAGCAGTAGCTACAGCTATTAAAACAGAAGAATATGCTAAACACTACAATTCACCAGATAACGAAGGAACAATTCAAGCAAAGTCTAACAGGGCTACAATAGCCGTCACGGATAATACACTTATTGAAACTATTTATAAGAATTGCTATAATAAATTAAAGTCAAGCTATGAAGCGGGGGATTCAGTATACAGTGGCCTTAAGAAAATTGCTTCAATGAAGGTAGCAGAAGCTAACTTAACAAATATGCAGAGGTAATTAAAAGAAAGGAAATGTTAAAATAAGAAAGTGGTGTATGATTGAGTAGAAGAAAGGATTTAAAAGGACAAACTTTTGGCTATCTTGAAGTTCTTTATGATTTCGATAAATTTATAAATGGACATAAAATCCATTATTGTCACTGTAAGTGTTCAAATTGTGGTAAAGAAAAAGATATATATTCTTCAAGTCTAACCACAGGGTCAACTAAATCTTGTGGTTGCTATAATATAGAACACAATAGAGAACTACATACAAAACATGGCATATCAAGACATCCTTTAAGCGGTTTGTGGCGAGATATTAAAAAGAGATGTTTTAATCCTAATTGTAAAGCCTATAAAAATTATGGCGGTAGAGGAATCGTAATGTGTGATAGGTGGAAGGATTCGCTAGAGACATTTTACAACGACCTCATTGATTCGTATAATGAACATATTGAAAAATATGATAAATTAAATACAACCATAGACCGCATTGATGTAAATGGCAATTACGAACCTAATAACGTTAGATGGGCTACTAGAAAAGAACAAAATAACAACAGGAGAAATAATCATTTTATAACATATAACGGTGAAACGCACACAATAGCAGAATGGTCAGATATAACCGGTATAGAAGGAAGAAAAATTTCAGGTAGGCTTAGTCGTAATTGGGATATTGCTAAAGCACTAACTCTTAAAGAGAATGCTAGTGAAAGAATTATTACACATAATGGTGAAATGCATAATCTTGCAGGTTGGGATAGGCTATTGGGCTTTCCACGAGAAACAATAGCTGGAAGATTAGCAAATGGATGGTCTGAGGAGCGTGCATTAACAACACCAGTAAGGGGGAACAAATAATTGAGTAGATTAGATGAAGCAATTAAAAATATTAACAAAAAATGTAAAGCAAATGTTGTAACAACAGATGTTAATGGGGAATGGGAATATGACAATAAGATTCCGTTTACAAGCCCTTGTCTTAATTGGTCATTGTATGGTGGACTACCATTAGGTATTCTTTTACAGATTGGCGGGTGTGAGGGTGGTGGTAAATCGACGTTGGCCGCTAGTATCTGTGGCCAAGCTCAGAAGCAGTTTAAGCGAGAATATGAAGATGAACTAGCTAAACTACAGGCTATTGAGAAGCCAAACGCTACACAGAAGATGAGATTAGCAGAGATGCTTGATAATGGGCAACGTAAGATTCTTTATGTTGATGCTGAGAATACTGTAGATGCCGAATGGGTAACTAAGAATGGTATGAATCTCGAAGATGGCAATGTTATATTCATTAAACCTGAACTACAGTCGGCTGAGTCTATTTTTGACATGATTCGTGAATTAGCAGAAACTAATTCTTTTGGTGTTATTGTTCTTGATTCTATCGGAGTTTTGCAAAGCAAGAAAGACCTCGAATGTACATACGAAGAGCTATCTTATGGTGGTATTGCTAAAACACTTGGTAGATTTAGTAAAGATATGGTTATGCTATGTCATAAATATAATATGTTATTTATTGGAGTGAATCAGATTAGGCAGAATCTCGCTTCTTCCTACGGGGGAACTATGTCAGTTGGTGGTAGAGCCTGGAGACACAACATATCACTTGCTATTGAGCTTCGTAAGGGTAGATTCTTAGATAATAATTATAAAGAGCTTACAGCCCACCCTGAGAACGCTTATGGTAATGTTGTTGAGTGTGAAATCACTAAGAATAAGATTTGTAAGCCTGACCGCAGATTATGTAAGTTTACTATTTCTTATGATAATGGACTAGATGCAGTTAATGATACATTTAATCTAGCATTAGCATTAGGTATTATTGAAGGTACTACTTGGTATTCTATGACTGATGATACTGGTGAGCCTATTACTTATGCTGACACTATTATTAAATTTCAAGGTAAGACTAAGTTTATTGACTTTATGAAAGCTCATGAAGATTTTACTCAAAGTCTTATTACTAAAATTGAAGAATTAACTAAATAAATTAGAAGAGGGGGTTTTATTTCCCTTCTTTTTTTGTTTTCCGCGAAAATAGTTGTTGACATTCTTCTTAGTCTGTGATAGTATATTAATCAAGGAGAGTGATTAAAGATGAATTACTATAAAAGGAAGAGAAGGTTTATTTTAAATATGCTTCGTTACTATAAGCTATATAATGATGATTCTAAATGTGTCATAAAACTACCTAAGAAATTTAATACATATAAAGTAGTATATACTAAAGATGGTTACATAAAATATTTTATTAAGGAGAATGAAGATGAAAGTAGTAATTAATAGTGATTATGGTGGTTTTGGGGTTAGTATTCTTGCTATGAAGCATATTTTACAGCGTAAGGGCATTACAGGTATAGTATTCAAAGATGCCTTGAACAATCAGGTAATTAAGAAAGATATCAGTGATGCCCTTTATTATATGTGTGATAGTGATGGAGAATATTTTAACCCAGATTTACCTAGAGATGATATAGACCTTATAGCTGTAATTGAGGAATTAGGCGATAAGGCAAATGCTCGCTATAGTAGTCTTAAGATAGTTGAAATACCAGACGGAGTAAATTATGAAATTGAAGAATATGATGGTAGTGAGTGGTTGTCAGAAGTACACAGAAAATGGAGTTGATTAAAATGTCAATTAAAAGTAAATTAGATTTTATTGCAAGTTGCTCAGATTTCGATATTAGTAGACATAGTGATGATTATAAGGTAACTTTTATTGTACCATCTGGATATGGTACAGACCTTGTTGCATTTATTAAGCCATCAGGGGATATTGAGTATACTATTGCAGGAATATATAACAGTGGTTGTGATTATGCTTCTATTGATATTTGGGCACTGGAAGAACTTAAATCATTTTGTGAGATGCTTGTGAAGGAGGATTAAACATGAACTATGTAAAAGATGTTTGTACTAAAGTATTAGGACTTGGTTGGAAAGGTAATAAAAGTAGTAAATTTACTATTAACATTCTCAATTTCTGCTTCGATAAAGATGAGAATCCTATTAAGCATTGTTACATTGATGAATTAGGTTATCTTTATGATGATGAAGGATTACTAACACTCTCACTTAGAGATATTTTAGGGGGAGGAAATTATAATATCGAAAAGGAACAAGAATCTGTACCTTTCTATGATTGCCCTGTAAGTAAATGTTATTACTATGTAGACAAGGATGCGTTTGGTAATCTTCGTATGAATCATACATGTAATGATAGAACAGTCTTTGATTTAATGTGCAAAAAGACATACAACATGTTTAAAACACGTGACCTACCAAGTGAACAAATGAAAGATGTAGTTAAATCACTAGAGGAGAATTAAATATATGTTACAAAAAGGATTAGCTAGTATCTTCATTGCTGTTATAGGGTTTATTTGTCTCATGGCAATGCTAGCCTTTTCATATGGTTGTGTATATGCTCTTGTATGGGCTGTCTGTACACTTATTTCTTACCCTATGTTAAGTTAACTACATGTTCTTGCTATATGGCTTGTGATGTGTGCTCTTAAATCACTATTAAAATAAAGGAGGAATACTATTTTGTCAAGAGTAAAAAAGACAGCAGTTAAATCTAATACGATTAGACATGATGCACAAGGAAATGAAAAGTCTAATTCAAAAACAGAATCTGCATTTGTTAAAGCTAAAAAAGTTAAGCCTAATGTTAGTAAGTCTGATAGTATTATTAAGAAAGCACTTAAACGTGGTAGACCTAAGAAGCGCGTTAAGCACGTACTAACATTGACAGATAATTTATATATTACTTGTAATAGTCATTGTTATATGCTTTGTGAAGTACGAGATGGTGTTGATAAAAATGGTAAGCCAATTTCAGATTCAGCATTTTTATATGCAAGTAATCTACAAGATATTCTACAAATTGCAGTTAAACACATGATTCAAGTTCCTATGGATGTTCAGGAAGTATCTGCTAAACTAGATTCTATTTATGAATTAATTAAAGAAAGAGTACCATTGAATACTAAACCTAAAGATTTGTTTAAAGATATTGTTAAGGAGGATGCAGAAGAATGATTATTATTATGATTTATGGTAAGGCTGGTTGTGGTAAAGATTCATTCTACCGTATTGCTAAACATATCGTTAAAACGGGAGCACTTCGTTCTGCTTTTGCTGATGATGTTAAAAATATCGCCTTTGATTATGGATGGGACGGCAATAAAGACACAAAAGGCAGAAAACTGTTACAAGATGTTGGTGCTGTAGGTCGTGCATATAATAAAGATATTTGGGCTAATAGCGTAGCAAATAAGATATTTTACAATTGTGCTATTACTAATGTAACGCATATTATCACTGACCTTAGATTTGCTAATGAATACAAGGTAATCAAAGAACACACTAAACCAACAGATAAACTTTATGTCGTTCATATTGTAGGTAGGCAATCAGATTTAGGTAATAATGCTAATGATGTATCAGAAGCAGGACTTACAGAAGAAGAACTAGGAACTAAGTTCATTACTATTGATAATAGTGGTACTATGGAAGAATTTGAAGCAAATGTTAATAATGCGCTGATGGGAATGGGGCTGTAATATGCTATATATCGATATTAAAGATACCAAAAATAAATATAGTTTATTTAATAGTTTACCTGTGAAGGTTATGAACTGGTATAGAAATGATGGTCTTATTGATGTTGAAATTCCTAGCCTTGAAATGTTTATTCTTTTAGAGCCGAATCAGATTAAATCTGATGTAGATGAATAATAGTCGCCATTTTGGGAGGATTAAATTCCTTCCTTTTTATTTTGTCCAAAAGTGTTGACAGGTTAATTTACCTATGCTATAATGTAATTACATTAAGGGGGTTGATTGATTTGAGAGCACACATTTTTGTGGATTGCGAAAACATTGATACTTTTGTATTTAAGAAAGCATACAGTTCTTTAGCTACTAAGTATCAGATTGTTAAATGTGATTTTTATGGTAAAGAAGAAAACATGCCAAAGTTCTATAAGACATACACAGGCAAAGTATTTGAAAGGCATAATTGCTTTTGTGGTAAAAATAGTGCTGATACATTCTTATGTGTGGACATGGTAAAGGCTTGTTATGAAGAACTATTAACGGATTGCTTTATTATCTTTTCTCAAGATAGGGATTTTTCTATTGCGATTAAACTACTTGTAGATAAGAATAAGAAGGTAATTGTTGTAACTAAAATGAATGGACTTATGTCTAATCTTGAAGCAGTAGGTGTTGACTTAAAATTAGTAGAAAATATTCAAGTAAACACAAAGATGCCTAGACTATATGGAACTACCTGTTTTATTAAGCACAACTCTAAAATAGAAGAAGTACCTTTTCATAATGGTATCTCTTTAAATGAATTCGGTCAAGTATTTAAAGACTATAATCTACGTAAATACTACCCCAACAGAAGAAAGTTTTCTAAGATTTGTGAAGATAATTTACTTAAAGTAGTTAATGGTAAAGTGTATTTTAGAAAGGAAGAAGAATACGATGAATAAGATTTATATTACATCAGATACTCATTTTGGGCATTATAATTTGATTAAGAATAATATTAGACCCGTAGATTTTGAACAACGTATTGTCAATAACCCACGAACTTAAAAGTTCGGGGCTTGTGGTAACACAAAAGCCCTTGCTGACTAGTCTAAGTGCTTTAAAACAAAGCACTACGTTACCCAAAAATATATAGTTACCTACAGACGTACTACCTAATCTGTAGCTCTAAGGTAAGTGATTAAACAATTCTGAGTGGTAGGAATAGTGTTACTTACATTTAAACTTTGGGATAACATTGACTAAGGTAGCATTACAAGTATTTTATACTTGATTTACTAATTAAATTTAGTTTTAGGAGGTTTAATAGTGGTTTATGTATTAAATAGAAATGGTCAACCGTTAATGCCAACAAGTAGATACGGTAAGATTAGACATTTATTAAAAGAAAATAGAGCAAAAGTAATTAAGAAATGCCCATTTACAATTCAATTACTTTATGAGAATACTAATTTCACACAAGATATAACATTAGGTGTAGATGCAGGGAGTAAACATATTGGAATGTCTGCTTCCACCGATACAAAAGAACTTTTTAGTAGTGAAGTCCTTTTAAGAACTGATATTACCGATAATTTATCAACAAGACGTGCAAATAGAAGGACTAGAAGAAGTAGATTACGTTACAGAAAATGTAGATTTCTTAATCGTGTCCATGCAAAGAAAAAAGGTTGGTTAGCACCAACAATTCAATGTAAGATAGATACTCATCTGAAAGTAATAGCAGATGTATATAATATTTTACCTGTTACAAAACTAATAGTAGAAGTAGCTTCATTTGATACACAATTATTAAGAGCAACAGAAAATAAACTAGCAAAACCACAAGGTAAGGATTATCAACAAGGAGAGCAATTAAGTTCTTGGAATGTGCGTGAATATGTACTTAGTCGTGATAACCATACCTGCCAATGTTGTAAGGGTAAATCTAAAGATAAGATTTTAAATGTACATCACATTGAAAGTAGAAAAACTGGTGGAAATGCACCAAATAATCTTATTACCTTATGTGGAACATGTCATCATAAATACCATCAGGGACTACTTCCAAAATTTAAACCCAAACGTCAATCCTCTTATAGAGACGCGGCTTTTATGGGTATAATGAGATGGGCTTTGTACGATAAATTAAAAGCTAGTTATGCTAATGTTAGTTTAACTTACGGTTACATTACTAAAAATACTAGAATTAAAAACAATTTATCTAAAAGTCATAGAATAGATGCATTATGTATAGCACAACACCCATCCGTTAAATTAGCTAATACCTATTTCCTACAAAAGAAAGTAAGGTGTCATAATAGACAAATTCATAAATGTACTATCTTAATGGGAGGCAAAAGAAAGAGAAATCAAGGTGAGTATTCGGTAAAGGATTTAGACTTTTTGATAAGGTTAAATATCAAGGAGGGGAATATTTTATATTTGGAAGAAGAAAAACAGGGTATTTTGATATTAGAACTTTAGATGGGGAAAAGATAAATAAAGGTTCAATAAGTTATAAAAAATTAAATCTAATTGACACAAGAAAAACAATGTTAATTCAAGAATTATATTAAAATAAAGTAAAGGAGGTTGGCGTTTCCTTCACTACCCTAAAGGGATAGTAGTTTCCACGCCAAACGCTTATGAATAGAAAAGATAGACGGTATTTTAATTTAGCTAAAGCAGTTAGTTATACTTCTGATTATCCAAGAGTACATATTGGAAGTGTAATTATAAAAAATAAAGAAATAGTAGCTGTATCCGCTAATCAGAAGAAGAGTCATCCACTACAGCAGAAACTTAACCCTATTCGTTTTGATAATCATACTTCACAGCATGATATAGATAAGTGTAATAATTATCAACATGCAGAGTTTTCTGCTATTATTAAATGTAAACATCTTGACTTAAATGGTGCTAGTATATACGTATATCGTGAAGATAAATTTGGTAAGATTGCTATGTGTAAACCGTGTTCCGCTTGTATGCTTTTAATTCGTAAAGCAGGTATTCGATACGTATACTATACGGATAAAGATGGTTACAATAAATTAGAATTAGTATAAAGGAGATGTTAAAATGGCAAAAGTTGGGACTAGCCGTTATTACAGTAAAAAACAAGAAGATTACACGGCCTCTCTGCTAGGAGGTAAGACTACGCCCAATTCAGGTGCATGTATGTTCACCAACTCTGATTTGATAGTAAAAGATGTATCTATGTGCATTGAATGTAAAACATGTATGAAACCAAAGGAAAGTTTTAGCATTAAAAAATCATGGTTAGCAGATTCAGAATATGAGCGTATCAGCCAGCAATTACAGCATAGTGCTTTATGCTTTTCATTTGGAGAAGATGAGCCTAATTATTTTGTACTTACTGAACGGGATATGAAGAAGTTTGTAGAATTACTTAGAGAGGAAAGCCCACTCCTTTAGGTGTGGTATGGATAGCGTGTTTATATAAAAACAATTGAAAAATGTGTATATTTTAGTTGACAACATGCACATTATATGTTATTATTAATTCATAGAAAACAATTATATTATACAAAGGTTTTGATACGAGCCTAATACTATCGTTAATTTATTCATTGGAATGATTGGTAGTAAAAGTCTTATGGAAAATAATTAGTCTCATATATTTTCGAGTATATATGGAAGTCTACGTATATAAGAACCCAATGTGCTTTAGCCGTTGGAGTCTCAGTTAGAGAGGAAAATAAAGATGAAGAAGATTGAAACACTTATTGAAAATGCTAAAGGTAAAAAGATTGCTCTTATTGTTCCAGAAAAGTTACTTGGTACGGTGGATAAATATTTAAAGGATGACAGCTTTACAGATTTTAGAAAAGGCAATAATGCATTTGGCGGTTTTGGCATCGATTTTAACAATGACAAAAAAGTATTGGACTGCGGTAGAACTCAGTGGTATATTGATTTAGGTTACGAATTAATTATTCTCGACGAAGAGGATTTTGAAGATGTAGAAGAATCCTCTAATCAAACTTCACCCCCTGATGATAGGACATTGCTTATTGTCTATGATACTGCTCATCTTGTTATCAATATTGAAACAGAAGATATTTATTTTAATCAAGAAGAGGCTGAAAGTTTATGTATGACTAGTAGTAACCCTTCTGAGTATATTGTTATTCCTGCTTTTGGAAAATCTTTTGAAAGAAAACCTCATATTTCTATCTATTAACTATTGACAACCATCCTCTTCCTGTGTTATTATATAATTACAGAAAGGGGATTTTATTGTGGTTGTTTATCACGTATGTAGTAAGAAGAAACTACTTAAATATTTAGCTAGCGGATTTATTAAGGCTCCTGTTAGAGCATGGATTACTATTGATGAAGCAGAAAGATTCTCAAAACAAACAGGGCGTAGAATTATTCTTCGTCTTAAATTTCCCGCTGATGCCGAAGTATGGACAGGGCATAGATGTATGGCTAGAATTATATATGATAATTATAAACTGGAGGATTTTTAATGAACGGTTATGTTAAAATTAAAGCAAGTGAGATTCCTTTTTATATTTCTCTTGCCGAAGATGCTATTAAAACTTGTGATTACTATTCTAAATACTGGAGAGATGGGTTGTCTAACATTAAGCCACATGTATTTAAATGGAATAAGCCAACTACGTGGTTTGATGATAAACATGAATATCACTGCATTACACGTAAGTATAAGTATTATGAATCATTGTCGTGGGACTACTTTATCATTAAAGAAGTGTTAATTAAAGCTAAAGACAGAGATATCTATATTGATGTTGATAGTTTTGATTTGTTAGAAAAGGAGAATAAGTAATATGAAAATCGACAATGAAAATAAGTATGGTATTGTACAAAACTTAGATGCTAAAGGTTGTGATACAACTAGATATATTTATGCTACACGTTATGGTGAACAGTGGCGTGATTTAGTTGGTGATAGTCTTGTGTTAGCTATGTACTATAGGATTGAATATCTAACTAAGCTGTTAGATGAAAATAATATTAAACACGACTGAGGACAATAGATGAACAATAGTTTAAAATATCCTATTATAGCTGTTGATTATGATGATACACTTACAACAAACAATGATTATCCTAATGCAGGAAATATCAATATGTTAGCTGTACATTATTGTAAAGAATTTAAAGCTAGGGGTGGGCTTCTTATTCTAAACACTTGTAGAGCAGGAGAGCCACTTAATACTGCATTAGAATCATCTTATTCGTGCGGCGGATACCCCTAGCTTTAGCTATGGGGAGGAAGCCGCACTTCCTCCAATCTGATATAATACAAAGTTACAAACAGACAACCGTTTTTCGTTGACATTCAATACAAAACGATGTATAATATTTGTGTTGAAAGGAGGTAAAAACAATGCTGTTTACGAAAACCATGAAATTGAGAATCTATCCTGATAACGAGCAAATTCAACAGTTTCAGGCATTGACCGAAATCTACAGGCAAGCCTGTAATTTCGTATCCAATTACATTTTTGAAAACAATTTTGAGTTAAACTCAGCAAAGCTCAACAAGGTTTTGTACCACGAGGTTCGCACTCAGTTCGGGCTCAAAGCTCAGCTTACTCAATCTGTCTTCCGCACAACTACGGCTAGGTATAAAACCTTGAAGGAACAGTTATATCAGAATCCATACAAGTTCAGGGACGAATATACTGGTAAACATTATTCCATTCACAAGGATTTAACATGGCTTCGTAAGCCAATTGAATTCAGTCGTCCACAGGCTGACCTTGTTCGAAGCCATGATTACTGCTTCCTGCAAAAAGGACATGTGCTATCGCTCAATACACTCGAAGAGCGTGTCGAAGTTAACTTTGAAAGTGAATGCTTTCAGGAATACTTCGATGGCACTTGGAAATTCGGAACCGGCAAACTTGTAGAGCTAAAAGGAAACTGGTATTTCCATTTGCCCATTAGCCGTGAAATTGAAGAATTCCAAGTTGAGAACGTAAAGCACGTTGTTGGTATAGACAGAGGATTACGTTTTCTGACTACCACTTATGACGAACAGGGAAAATGTTCCTTTGAACGTGGCGGTGAAATTCTTCGAAAACGTGCTGAATTCGTCAAGACTCGCAAAAATCTTCAAAGAAAAGGAACTCACTCTGCTAAGAGACGGCTTCGTATTCTTTCTGGACGAGAGAACCGTTGGATGTCTGATGTTAATCATCAGATTTCTAAGACACTCGTTCAGAAATATGGACCGGATACCGTTTTCGCTATCGAAGATTTGACAGGAGTCTCTTTTGAAGAAAGCAATTTACAGGGCACGAAGAAGCAGAACTACGAAAAACGTTCGTGGGCGTTTTACCAACTGGAACAATTCTTGACTTACAAAGCTATCGAGAATCACAGCGTTGTAGTCAAGGTTGACCCATGGTGCACGTCTCAACGCTGTCCAAAGTGTGATGCTGTCCGTAAGGAACAGCGTCACCATCACGAGCATGAATATGTCTGCTCTTGTGGTTATCGCGCAAACGACGACCTCAACGGAGCACGCAATATTCAAATGCTTGGTACTCTTTGGGTGTCAGGTAACGAAAAACCTAGTATCAAAAAACTTGCAGTTCCGGAGTAAATCTTCGGACTGTCGGGCCTCGTCAGTGTCCCGGATGTTGAGTAATCAACATTAGCTATGCGACCTATGTGGTAGGAGAATGTCTCTTGATATTTGTTTGGACTACCGAAGTTTAGAGTTGCAAGCCCCCGGCTTCAGTCGTGGGGTGACTAACTAGCTAAAGAAGGACTTACATTTGATGCCGTTAATGCTAATGTACAAGAACAACTAGACCGTTGGCTTGATACCGATACTGAGATTAGTCCTAAGCCTTTTGCACATATGTATATTGATGATAGAGCATTTCCTAATCAGAATGGTAGACTTAATTGGGGAACCATTGGTCTTGAAATGCTTAAAGCTAAAGATTAAATTTAAGGGGAGATTAATTTCTTCCTTTTTCTTTGCCGAAATGTGTTGACATTTAAATATGGCTGTGTTATTATATAGTTAAAGAAAGGGGATGTGTTAAATGGAATATTGGTTCGTTGCTTACAAGTTCAATGATGATTTACGTAACGATATGGTTGCTATATCACAAGATGAATCACCTAATGTAGATTGGTATGGTTTTGTTGATGCCGTTAAAAGAGAATTAGTCTTAACTTGTTATACTATTACGGCACAAAATGTTGATTATGTAGTTATTTTAAATTTTACTCAAGTAAATAAGGAGGATAATTGAAATGTTTACAAAGAAAGACCTAAAGACGGGCATGGTAGTAGAAACTAGGGGTGGCTATAGATATATGGTAATCACAGGTAATGTTCCTACACCTTCACCTTACGGTACAAGTAATGGTGTGTTTATTTCAACTGATGATTGGAACTCTTTTGATGAATATGATGATAATCTTATCAGCAAGCATAGTGATTTGACTATTGACATAGTATATGAGTCAGATATATTTGGATTAGATGATATGCTTACTGAGCCCGATGACGTTATCTGGAAACGTGATGAAGAAGAATTAATTGATTGGTCTACTGTTCCAGTTGATACCACCATTCTTGTAAGAGACTATGAGGATGAGGATTGGATTCCCGCATATTTTGCTGAATATAATAACGGTGTTGTATATGTATGGGAAGATGGCGGCACTAGCTTTACTAAGAAACAGACAGAGGCTTGGTGTTATGCTAAACTCTATGGGGAGGATAAATAATTATGAAAAAGGTTATTTTAACAATCATGATGTTACTTTCACTTTCTTCTTTTTGTTTTGCCAGCCCACCTGCTGACAACAATTATACTTTTACTTATGTTACTACAGATGCAAATAGTAAAGAATTCTATGTAGTAACAAGTAAGTATTTTATTAAAGATGATACTGCTATTCTTTTCATGATTGTTAATGATAAAATTAATTGTGCTGTCATGTCCATGGAAGTTATTGCTAATACAAAGTATCATGAATATATCATTGATAAATATTCTTTGCAAACTAAAGATGGTGAAACACTTACTGGTGGTGATGATAATAGAATCAGACAGTATAGTGAATCTAGTCCTATTGCACAAGCTATTCGTATTCTAATTAAGAAGGTGAAAGACTCTAATGCATGAAGCACTTGCTAATAAATACAGACCTAAAACTTTAGATGAAGTAATTGGTCAAGATTCTATTACTTCTATTCTTTCCGCGAAACTAAAGGACAATACATTACATCATTGTCTTATCTTTGTAGGCCAGTATGGCACTGGAAAGACAGCTATCTCCCGTATTCTTGCTAATGAATTACATGCTTATACTATTGAGTTAGATGCAAGCCGTGTGAATTCTGTTGATGCTATTAGACAAGTTATGGATTCTGCCAATCAAAGACCATTAGGGTATGATTGTAATGCTTTAATTATTGATGAACCACAGAATTTGTCTAAGGTAGCTTTTGATGCTATGTTAAAATTTATTGAAGAGCCACCTAGTTATGTTTATGTATTCTTTGCTTCTACTGATGTAGATAAAATACCTAATACTATCAAAAGTAGATGTGAAGTTTATACATTAAATTCCATTCCTTCTTCTCTTATCACCCCTCAACTTCTGACTATCTGTACTATTGAGGGGTTTAAGTATGATGATAAAGCACTAGAGCTTATTGCTAGGTCTGCTAAAGGGTCTATGAGGCAAGCTATAACTAACCTTGAGCTATTGAGTGCTAAAGAAATCACAGTAAAATCCGTACAAGAACAGCTATTTGGGGCTAGCTATGCTACTATGCTTAATATTCTATTTGCATACCTTGATAACAATGCAGATAGTATTACTACTATAGTAAATGGTATTGAAAATGCTGAAAAGTTTACACAATCTTTCTTTACCTTTATGCTGGATATTCAAATCTATGAAAAAACTTCTAAAAAATACCTTGTCAACATTCCTGATGTATGCTATAATGATTTACATAAGGTTGAAGCAGGGGAATATGCAAAGGTCGATGAACTTGTCAATAGACTTTATGAGTTGCAGTTCTATGGTAAAGGAAGCCCTATTGCTAAAGAACTATTAATTGCTTGTTTGTTAAAGGAGAAATAAGTGTTAAAGTTTATTAAAGAAATGGCAAACGAAAGCCCAATTATTTTATTTTTCTTATTTGCTACTATAGCCGGTATATTTGCTAACTTAACTGAAATGGTTGTTAATATTTTTAGAGTATGTATAGGAGGTTAAAAAATGAATATTGCTAAACTTATTTTGACTATGCTTATTGTTTTCAGTATTGGTTCTTATGTATGTCCAGTCTGTGCCATTATCACTTGGCCAACACTGTATTGGTTCATTGGAACTACTGTAATTGTAGCTATTGGTAATAATGTAAATAAAGATAAATAATGTGTTTAAAGGAGATAAATAAAATGAAATACAAAATTGAAGACAAAGTTCGTATTATTGGTAGCAAAGCCAACCACCAATTTAATATTGGTGATGATGCAATCATTATAGGGATTGACGAGAATGATGATATTAGCACTTATCTATGTGCTAGCGTCAATAACGGAGCCGATGTGTGGTGGGTAGCAGAAGATGACATTGAACCAGCAGTAGTTTATCAGTATTTAATCATAAATATCCTATCAGGTATTATGTTCACATCAGAAGATGAAGATGAGCAGTATCTATTTACAAAAGAACAAGTAGTAGAACATCTTAACAATGATATTGCATACCCATCGCAGTGGACTGTAGTATCTGTAAATGAAACTTTTAATGTAGAATCTATTATGAAAGAGGTAAAATAATGTATACAATCACAAATGAAAATTGGAAATTATTTAACAATCAGCTTGAATATGCTATCAATGAGGATAAGAGTACAGTAGCTTGTTATTTTAAGACAACAGAACCACAAGATAGCATTTGGTTTGATATTCTTGATAATATGCTGGATACCCTTAATAGCCCCGTGGATAAGCTATATTCGCCGCACATGATGTTTATGGCTATTGATGAATATCCAAACAAATATGGTCTTGCTAAATGCTTGCCAGAGGATACTTTTGATATTGAATTTGGTAAGCGGATGGCACGTAATCAGCTTCGTGACCGTATCAATCGTTGTAAAATTAACTTCTTAGATAAATATCGTGACAAGTATCTTCATATCAAAAATCAGTATGAGAATCGTGAAGCTACTCTTTATAGTAAACTTGTTGAGTCTACGGATGCTTATAGTAAATCGCTAGTAAAATAATCTATTTAAAGGTGGGGAATTATCAAAACCGCCGTAAACCCCCTGGCTTCAGCCATGGGGATATAAGGCGGGACACAATTCAACATAGATAGCCTTGTATTAATTTACTAAAAATGGTATAATATAGGCATGAAAGAAAGAAAATACCATCTGTGAAGAAATCCAAAGTGAAGCAGTATATCGAGAGTCAGAAAACATCGCAAAGGAAGTGAGAAAATGGACAAGTACACAATAGGCTATAAATATAGAATATATCCAAACAAAACACAGCAAGAATTGATAAATAAAACACTAGGCTGTTGCCGATTTGTATATAATCATTTTCTTGCTATTCGTAGAGATGAATGGAAAGCAAATAATAATTCTATAACTTACAATCAGACAAGTAAATTATTAACAGACTTAAAAAGAAGAGAAGAAACTGAATGGCTGAAAGAAGTTGATGCATTGGCACTTCAACAATCTCTTAGGGATTTAGATAAGTCTTATAAAAATTTCTTTAAGAAACATTCTGGATACCCTAAGTTTAAGTCAAAGCATAATCATGCACAGTCTTATAGGACACAAACTGGTAAAAACTTAATTAGGATTGAAGGAGCTAAAATTAAAGTACCTAAGATAGGCTTATTAAAAACAAGACTATCACGGTTATTTGACGGAAGAATACTTAATGCTACAATATCACATACTGCATCAGATAAATATTATATCTCACTTTGTGTTGAACAAGAGCAAGCTATTAAGCAAAACATGGGAAATATGATTGGTATTGATGTAGGGATTAACGAATTTTATACCGATATTAATGGGAATAGCATCGATAATCCAAGGACTTTGAAAAAATATTCACACAAACTTGCAAGAGCACAGCGTAGATTATCAAGTAAAATGCCTCGTTCTATAAATCATAATAAGCAAAGGATACGTGTTGCTAGAATTTATGAGCATATTGCAAATATTCGTAAAGACTTTTTACATAAACTCTCAACTAAGCTGGTTCATGAAAATCAAATGATAGCTATTGAGGATTTAAAAGTGAAGAATATGATGCAGAATCATAAGTTAGCAAAACATATCGGGGATGTAAGTTGGTCTGAGTTCTTCCGTATGCTAGAGTATAAAGCACCTATGCATAATAGTAAAGTAATCCGCATACCTACATTTTACCCTTCAAGTCAGATATGCCATGTATGTGGGTATCGAAACAAGCTAACCAAAAATTTAGCAGTTCGTGAATGGACTTGTCCTAACTGTCATGAACATCATGATAGAGACAGAAATGCCGCTAAAAATATTCTGGCTAAAGCACTAGAAACTATAGCATAAATATTTTAAATACCGTGGGACACACGGGAATTCACGCTTGGGGAGAACGTGTAAGATGATTCAGCTATGGCTAAGTCGCAGTGTTCGTCGAACCAAGAATCCCCTGCCTTTAGGCATGGGGAGTGTCAAGATATTGTAGCAATCGATAAAAGAATGCCATTAGAATTTTATAAACCACTAGATGATGATGTTGTAAATAATCTATAAAGGAGGTTATCATGCTAAAGGAATATCATTTAGTAATAGACCATAGTGATTGTGAATATATGACTTCACACATTTATACTAATATCTATTATACAGCCTTAGCTATTGCATTAGGGGAAGAAGAAATTATTTACAGTACACAACCACACTTTCTTTCTTTTTCTTCCGCGAAAAGGTTATTCATACATGTACACAATAAGCAGTATGAAATTAAAATAGGAAGAAATACTTTTACAGACACAATCATAAAAGAAACTACTGATATAGAAAGTTTGCTATTCGCAGGTGAATTTAAATTTGACGAGAAGGAAGAATAGTTATGCAATATAAATGTATGAATAAAAATAGTAATTATCCCTGTACTTGGAGTAAGGATACTAAATGCTTTAGTGACAGCGCAGATAGGTGTGAATATTCTCTTTATGTCAACACTGTATTTGATGCCATTAAGAACTCGTCTACTAGGCGAGAAATGGCCGAGATTATTAAAGACTATCTTGTTGAGTATGTGTATTGGAATAATGTTAATGAATGCTCACCAACTATTAAAGATATTAAAGATTGGTTAAAGGAGGAAGTTTAAAATGAATTTTGAAAAATATCAACATATAGAACGGCTAGAATCCTCAGAAGTAGAGGGGCTACTTGACGGAACAGTATATCTCTATACTAAGATGGACGGTACGAATATGGGCATTAGTCTTGATTCGTCTGGTAATATGTTTTGTTGTAGTAGACATAGGGTATTATCATTAACAAATGATAATGCGGGTTCTTGTAAATATGTTATGAATAACGATAAATTTAAACAATATTTAGATAAACACCCTACTCATTATCTTTATGACGAATTTATGGTTAAACATATTATTCGTACCTATCTTGATTCTGTTTGGGGAAAGGTATTTATCTTTGATGTAGTTGATTTTGCTGACCCTGAAAATCCTAGATATTTACCGCCAGAAGAATACATGCCAATGCTTAGAGAATTTGATATTGAAACTATTCCTTGTATTGCTAAACTAGAAAATCCTACTATGGATGAGGTATTATCTTATATGGATAAGGATAAATTTATGCAGAAAGAGGGGGGGGTTACAATGAGGGCTTAGTTGCTAAAAACTATAATTATAAAAACAAATATGGGCATACTATTTGGGGTAAAGTAGTTCGTGCTGAATATAAAGTCAGAAAGAACAAACCTATTAACTCTACTACAGATATTGAAGCAAGAATTATTGAAACCTTTTGCACAGATGCTTTTATCGAAAAGGAAATTGATAAACTATACAGCACTCTTGGTACACGGGAAAACAAACATATTGGTCGATATATTGGTACGGTGTGGCATGAATTCATTTCTGAAAATTCTTGGGATATGATTAAGAAGTTTAAGAATCCTAAGATTGATTTTTCTGTTCTTTGTGTACTATGCACGGATAAAACAAAGAATGTAATGAAGTCATATTTTGCTAAACATAATATTGAGATGCCGTTTTAATAATTATAGTAATATAAAACCTTGTAATTCGCTGTTATTAAACCCGTGGTGAGGTTTAAATTAAGGAAGGGTATACTTATATACCCCTCTATTTTTATGCCCTAAAATAGCCTTAAAATAAAGTATTGACAAGTTGTTCTTGCTGTGATATTATGTAATTACAAGAAAGGAGATGTTCAGTATGACACAAGAACAAAGAACAGAAATAATGAACAATTATAAAAAGTTTGTTAAGGTTTTGTACAATAAACCTATCTTATTTTCACAGCATACAGGAAGTGATGGGACATTTTATTATACAATCATAACTAAATTAAATATTGGCGGTATTTGGGTTTATAACGGTCTCATGGACAATGCTAGTTATAAACATTTTTCACGGGCTATGATTACTTATGATGAGATGGATAAAATTAAAGATAAAGCATTTATGGAGGAAAATTAAAAGAAGGATATGTATTTATTTGCACTAATCTAATTTCAGCTGGTGTATATCATGTAACCGTTAATCAATATTATGTTAAAACTAAAGATGGACTTGTAATGATAGATAAACATATTCTCCTGTATCTTAAAGGAGAAGTAAAAGAAATTAGTTAAATTTATTAGACAGGATAATCACTTCCTGTCTTTTTATTTTGCGCGAAATTATTCTTCTTTACTTTCTGCCACCAAAATGATATAATAAATACAAAGGAGTGAAGCACAAATGCTAATACAAGTAATTGACAGCCCATGTGGGGCTGGTAAAACAACAAAAATGATGGAGTTTATGAAACGGTATTCAGAAGATGGGAGGAATTTTATTTATATTACACCTTTTATAAAAGAAAGAGAAAGAATTGCAAAAGAAATTCCAAATGTATATGAGCCACCACAATTAGGTATTGGTAGAATGATTAACTTTAAAAATATGATTAGAGAGAATATGAATATTGCCTCTACACACGCATTATTTAAGAATTGTGACGAAGAAGTAATTGACCTTCTTAATATGGGGCATTACAATTTAATTCTTGATGAAGTATTAGATGTTGTAGAAGAAGTTAATTTAAAGAAAGATGACCTAACTGCCATTATTGGTCAGAATTTCGCCCATATTGATGCAGAGAATTATCTTATCTGGGATAAGGACGATTATCAAGGTAAATATGAAGATATTAAAAGCCTTTGCAATACGAAACACGTATTTGTAATAGATGGTGTATGTCTCATGTGGACATTCCCTGTAGAGGTGTTTAAAGCCTTTGACAATGTATTTATCTGTACCTATATGTTTGATGCACAAATTCAGAAATATTATTATGATTTCTACAACATTGATTATGTAAAATTATCTATAGAAAATGGTGAACTTATTAAATATAAAGAAGCTAAATCTAATGTAGATAAAATAACTATTTATGAAAATGGTAAACTAAATAATATTGGTGAAGCACCCAATGATTTGTCAAAGAATTGGTATTCAAAACACAGCAAATCACTAGCATATCTGGAAAAGAATATGGTCAACTTTATCATAAACATATCCCCAAAAGTAATCGGCAAACGTATTAGGTCAAAGGATGTAATATGGGCTACCTTTAAAGACTATAAGGATAAACTTAAAGCCAAAGGGTATGTAAGTGGCTATGTAGCATGTAATGCTAGAGCGACTAATAATTATAGAGACAGATTTATTGTAATGTATACAGTAAACAGGTTCTTAAATCCCTATATCAAGAAATTCTTTGCAGGTAAAAATGTAACAGTAGATGAAGATTTGTGGGCATTATCCGAAATGATTCAATTTATTTACCGTTCTGCTATTCGTGACAACAAACCTATATACTGTTATATACCATCCAGTAGAATGAGAAATATGCTAAAGGACTATATTAAAAATTTCTAATAAAAGCGTATTCACTACCATTCCTTCGGAATGATTTGCTACGCAAATTTACCTCACTATTATTTTCTTTATTTGTGCTCGATTATATTAAAAATATATGGCTGATTATAAGACTTACTAGATGGCTTATTATGGTGCTTTATATTTTTATAACTTTTGAGGTTATAAAATTTAATTGTTGTTACAAATAGGTGTAGTAATATCAACGGTTACAGGACTTATAATGACTATATCTGTTAAATAGAAATAAAAAATAATATAAATATAAAAATATATAAAATTTGGGTTAGGGGGTATAATTTTTGTTGGGTTAGGAACGAAGTGAAACGTAGTTCCCTCTCACCAAAGGTGAGAGGATGAATACAGTTTTATTAGAATTTGATTAGAAAATGTAAATGTATTGACAAATAACTTGCATAGTGCTAGAATAGAATCATAGAGAAAGGAAGAGATTATATGAAAAATGACAATCTTGGAGATAGAATGAAAATGTATGAGGATGTCAATCGTAATTATTTAACCCGCCGTATGCCAGTTATTATTAGGGTTGATGGAAAAGCATTTCATAGCTTTACAAGAGGATTTGATAAGCCGTTTGATGCAGTGCTACAGAATACAATGGTCAATACAGCAATAGGCCTGTGTAAGGGAATTCAAAATTGTAAATTAGCTTATACACAATCGGATGAAATTTCATTACTTTTGGTAGATTATGAAGACATAACCACAGAAGCGTGGTTCAAAAATAACATTCAGAAGATGGCTAGTGTATCTGCTAGTATGGCAACATTACTATTTAATTCTATTTTTAATGCGGAACAAGAAGCTTTTATAACTGAACTATCTTCATTATATCAAAAAAGATTGTGGAAAGCAATGTTTGATAGTAGAGTATTTAATATTCCAGAAAATGATGTATGTAATTACTTTATTTGGAGACAAAAGGATGCTACTAGAAATTCAATTCAAATGGTAGCACAGGCAAACTTCTCCCATAAATCATTGCAAGGACTTAGTTGTGATAAACTACAAGAAAAACTTTGGCAGGAAAAGAATATAAATTGGTCAAATGATTTTAGTGTTGGTCAAAAAAGGGGATATACAATTGTTAAAGGGATTAACGGTTGGTTTGTAGATGAACCACCAATCTTTACACAAGATAGAGACTATATTGAAAAATATGTATTCGTAAACAAAGGAGAGTAAATCATGAAAGTAAACATAATGAAAGTTTATATAATCCGAGAACCTTATGATGGCTCAAGCGAAGGAATTTATTCATCAAGAGAAAAAGCTGAAAAACATCTTTATAATTTACAATATGACATTCTTGATGGCAATAGCCATTATAGTGACTACTATATTGATGAAGAAGGTATTGATGAGGAAGATTCCATTGATATTTTGGAAGTTGCGGCTACCTTTGGTGCTAATGGTAAAATAGAATCATACCGCATTACTCCCTATCCTCGTATCATTAAACATGAGTTTAAAGAAGAAGAAAATGTATTTTGTGAAAGTTCTGTGCAATTTTACGGAACATTTAATTTACTTAAAAATGAATCACCCAAGGAATTGACAACAAGAATTATTCAGTGCTTGTATATAGAGTATAGCGAATGGAAGTCAAATGAAAACAATACTAACGTCAACAAGTAAAGAAACAGGAATAGTAGAAGTAGGCTATATAGAAGATGGTCATTATCATTTAGAGCCTATTATAGAAACAAAGGATTACAAAATACATCTTGTATACGATGTAAAAGATAAGGATGATTTAATGTTTTATTACAACATCGATAGACCTACGGGTGGCATTGGCATCATGGGAAATGATGCTAACACTGTAATCAGGCAGAAATACATCGATAGGTACATCAATAAAGCATAACACCTTGTGTGGCTTCGAGATAAGCCCGTGGTTAGGTTTTAGGAGCATGGGGGTATACTTATATACCCCTTGAGAAATAAGGTGTTAAAAAGGCTTAAAATACGCCCAGTTTGATAGTTGACAATCAAATGGTAGCGTGATAGAATAAACAATGTAGGGAGGAATAACAAAATGGAACAGTGTAAAGTAAAAGGTCAAGATGTGTATATTAGAGACTTAGAAGATATTTATTATTATTTGAGGGAATTTACAAATGATGAATTCACAGATATTGTTGTTCGTATTGTAGAAGGTTATCTGTCGGACAAGGACGATGAAATAAATGATGTACAATCTGAACTAGACTATGCAGAGGAGAGAATAGATAATCTTGAAGAACAACTTGATTCTGTAGAAGAAGAATTAGACGAAGCCAATAGAACAATATCTGAATTGCAGGATGAGTTAAATGAATAATAACATACAATATGAACAACTTGCTAAGAAGTTTACTGAAAACAAACAATACAATAAAGTAATCGAGCTACAGGAAATCTGGCAGGATGAACAACTTGCTAATAACATCTTTGTTGAAGGTCAAATGATTAGATTAGAAGTTATAAAGTGAATAAATATACAATTATTTTGCATAAACCAGACAACAACAATAAGCAAATTCTTCATGAGTTTAAATACAGCATGAAAGCCTATAATAAAAAAGAATTAAATTCAATTATAAAAGAACAATTTGGGGTTGAAGATATTGCAGGTGTAGTAATTGAACAGAACCGATAAAAATATAATATATAGGTGCTTTATATGTACATTAGTATGTATAACAATAATACCAGCAGTTTACATAATATTAGACAAAAAAGTAATTGATTTTATGAAGTGGGTAGAATGTGGGGATTGAGTAATGTTACAAATACTAATTGGTGATTATACCAAAATAAAACAACACATAACAAAACAATACAAAGATATTCATTTTGCTAGTGATATTGTAACAGAACTACAACATAACAAAGGTCTGTTAAAGAAACAATACAACGCGGTATATTTTATTTATGATGCTAAACTATTCAACAACAAAGAAACAATAGAAGCATTCCTAAATAAAACAACAGCAGACAAAACAACGTATATATGTATTGCTGAAACTATCGATAAGAAATCAGCATTTTATAAACAAACAAAGCAATATATTAAAGAATTCAAGCTAATTGATGACAGCATTTCCGTTGATGATGTAGTTAAGAATCCCTATCTATTATATAAAGTAGATAATACAATCAGTATGCTTTATAAGCTGTATTATCACTATAAATTCAAGAAGAATACTAAAGGTATGCTAGTTTCTTCTTCTTGTATTAATTATATTCTAACAGGTAAGTTATTAAATGTCAATGCAATACAATACTATATATTAAATATTTCTAAGTCCTACTAATATACAAGTAGGACTTTTTCTATTATATAGAAGGAAAGTGCATTTTATTAAAAGTCTAAAATAATACTTGCATTATATCTATGGCTGTATTATACTATAGATAACGAAGGGAGAGTTAAACATGCTTATTATGACAAATGACGAACACATTAACGATTATGGACGTATAACTAAATATCATGAAGATATTGCAGGATTTGACTTCAACGAAATTAGGAAAGTAAAATCATTTCTTTATAGAAACTATACCTATGTAACAATAACTAGACATTTTGCTAGAGAACTTACATCAGACATTCATCATTTTACTTTGCCACCTATTGATAATATCCTAAAATATGGCGAAGTGTTTGAATATAAAATGTTTGACAATAAATATTTATATCGCCTGGCAATTCGACTAAAAGGAAAACACTTCGATTCGATCTATATTATTCAACCAATTTATTATAAAAATGGTATTTACTTAAAACTGATTACGTGTTATACTAATGCTAAAAGTGATAACCATATCACATTAAATGTTAAAAGGTATATCTAGGAGGCAGATAACAATGACTTATAATGAGATTAAACGTGCAATGTTTGAAGGTAAACAGGTAAATTGGTATAACAGCGCATATATTGTAGTAGAAAAAGATGGTATGCTATATATTAAATGCTTGATAAACAATCATATGTTACCACTTATTTACGATGGTGAAATGCAAGAAGATGAAAAAGACTTCTTTATTAAAGGAGAGTGAGTGAATCATGAAAAGTACAAATTTTGTTTTATGGAATATCTTTTGGTTAATTTTTCCATTTCCATTCACTTGGTTTTTATTTATTGCTTATTATTTATGTCGTTATGGGTTTAGTATTGAGGGGTGACTTGATGAGTATATTATTCGGTTTATTGTTTATTTGGGGATTAGCATTTGTGTGTTGTTATTGTATTATTTCAATAAAAGAATCAATCTTTAAGAAATAAGTGTTGACAGATATATTATAAAGTAGTATTATATAGACAAGATAAAGAGGAGAAACACTTTAGGAGGTAAATTATTATGAAATACTATAGCAAAAAATCTTATTCAATTATACTGCCGAATGGTAGAAAGGTAATGCGTAAAATCCCATACGATGACTCCAACTACGGTTATTGTGCCGTTACAATTAACAATATTAGATTTATTATTGATAAGTGGGACGAAAATCAGGAGGTTACGACAGAAAGCTCCTGTGTTTACTGCTTGAGTGTTGCTTATGATATTATAGACTATAAAGACATCATTAAATGCGATGGATATAAAGTAAATAAAGGTGTTTGGGTTGACTACGGGAATACTAAATATACTACAGGCAGAAAAGAATATATGGATACTATTGATAATGAGTTTTTTAATAATGTAAAATAAAGTGTTGACAAGTAAAATACTACATGTTATACTGTAATTACATTAAGAGTTAATCAATTATATGGAGGTAAACATTATGACTAAGATTGAAGCACTTGCAAAGTTCCTTGAAATCAGTACGGAAGATATTACAGAAATTAACGACGATAATCTTGCAACAGAGGGTGGGTCAGAATATCTTGTACTGACCGATGAAGAGGCAAATGCAAAAGCATATGAAGAAATCGAAGAATCATTGTGGGCTTTCAATGCTGATTTCATTATTGATATGTGCGGATTCAGTGGGGGAGAAAAATCGCTGACGGCTATGCAAAGGGAATCTTGCGAAGATTGCAACGAATTTATTAAAGCAATGATTAAAGGTACATGTGGGCTTAATTTTTTCATGAATCGCGCCATAAAATATGATGGTAGAGGGCATTTTATTTCTGGATATGATGGTGAAGAAGTAGAGCAGGATGAATATTTCATCTACCGTGTAAATTAAAGTCTTTTAGTGCCTACAATACACATAAAATATTGTAGGTATTATAAAGATTTTAATTGACAAACTATCACATAAGTAGTATAGTAATACTTGTAAGGAGGAGTTACATATGTATAAAATAGATTTATCAAACAAGCATAAGAAGAAATTTATTGCTTATGTTATTGAGAATGGGGGAAATATAGTTTTTGTTGCAAGTGATACTAGAAAAAAACTAGTAAAGTGGTTACAAAATTCTATAGGTGTTTATAGTTTTTATATGTATGATGAAGGAGGTAAAGAATTATTTTCATATGAACCACTTAATTTATAAAAAGGTATTGACAAATAAGTTATTAAGCATTATAATAAAACTATAAAATTTAAAGGAGGTTATTTACTATGAAAAAGATAATTATGTTTGGTATTGAAAAAATAACGGTTAATGGTAATTTCATTACTATCTACAATCGCAAGGTAGACCAGTCAGCACAGTTTGCTGTTTATCCCGATGGCACGTTGCATGAAGGGGATAACACCTATAAAGCAAGTGTTAAAGCACTTAAAAAGGGCTATGCTGAACTTATGAAGGGGCGTGCCATTGCGTGAACACGTTTTATAAAGTAACATCAAGGTTTTATGATGACGGTATGGTAACTTCTAGTATTGAGCCCGTAAGGTGCTTTTCAAAGCCGGATAGTGTGTATCAATCGCTTAATGAATGTGATTATTATGCAGATTTCTTTGACACACAAGACGAAGCGGAATTATTTGAAAAAGATGTTAAAATGTATTGATTATAGGAGGAATTATTATGAAGCTTAGAATCAACCATATCCCACAAATGGGCTACAATCTTAATTTCTATGTACCAGCAGAAACACCAGAAGAAGGATGGAAAATCAGAAATATTCTCTGTGATTATGATTTATTTCAGTTTGACAATAAAATTAAGCCTGATTACTGTAATATGTGTCTACTTGAATATTGGGATGAAGAGGAGCAAGAATGGTTTGACTGGTACGACGAAAACGGCTATTCTTTTGAAGAGCATTTTAATGAAGATGCTGAGTGATTGATTATAGGGGGGGGGGAATTATTATGGTTGAAGTATTTTGTGCAGAATGTGGGACGAAATTTGAGGCTAATTCTAAGATGGCGCATTTGTGCCCTGATTGCAAAGATAAGCGTAAAGAACAAGCTAAAGAATATTCAAAAGAATATGCAAAGAAACGGGCTGAAACGCTTGGCATCGTAACAATTCAGATTTATAAGGATGAACGCGATAAATTGAAAGCAGTCGCAAAAGATAAAGGCTGTTCTGTTGCGGAAGTGCTCAAAGATATTCTTAACGCTGAATAAAATATGTATTGACAACTAGTGCCGTAAGTAGTATTATATGTACATAAGGTAATTACAAATTATTTAGGAGGAAATTATCATGGAAATTAAAAGAGAATGTGGCTTTAGTGAATTGCAGGAAACGTGTTGGCGTGGTGCTGTTGATACTCTCAACACTATTTCAAAGCACGATAAAGAAGATGAGTTTATGCAATATCTTGAAGAAGTGTTTTCCGATGATATCCCGACAAAAACAGAAGTAAATGATTTCATTTGGTTTGAGGATGATGCTATTTTTGAAGCACTTGACATTAACCTAGAGGATAAGGAAGAACCAGAAGAGAAAGAATAATTAAATTAACTCTTGACTATATCTATTATACATGCTATATTAGATATAGATGAGGAGCTAATACATAAAGGAGTTGTTATTTATGAAAAAGATATTTAATTTTAGACGTGGAAACTTAAAGAATGGTAGACGTGTCAAAATCGAAGTTAAATTGACAGATGATAACGTATTTACGGCTTGTTGTAAAGGGCCGGCTAAATTTTGGGGGCAAGCTTTTGATGCAGTAAATATGATGGGAGTTAATAGTCCTATTTTTGACAAAATCTATAAGTTTTGGAAATTATATCATTTGAATGATATGCACGCCGGCACGATTGAGCAAGAAAATGCTCTTAAAAATATTCACTACACAAATGGAAGATATGATTATGAAGAAGCCTGTACTTACTTAAAATTCATTGGTCTATATGAAGTAAAATATAAAGGAAATATGTATAAGTATGGGCATGGCTGGATTAAATATGATATACCGGCATATGACTTAGCAGAAATAAAGAGTTTGTTAAATGAAAATATTGCTTGACATAATAGCAGAAGTAAAGTATACTAATGATAGCAGAAATACTTCTGCTACACTAAAGAATAAAAAACAGGTATTAGTGCCAACAGGTCAGTATTTCTGTATTGGATATGACAGATTCGGGAAAGATAAAGGAGTGGAGTTATATGCAGTTAAGAACAAGAATATTTCTAGCAAGGCAGGAGCAGACTAAAACTACAGCTAAAGATATCTTAATTTCTATTGGGATGGTACTTGTAGCAATTATTTCAATGGCGATTGACTTATGATAGAAGATATAATGCGACTAGTCCTCACGGAAAAAGCAAAAGAGGAAAGTATCAAAGAATTTTATGGAAGAATAAATATTACATTATTAAAGTATTATTTAAAAGGTTATTCAGATAGTATAATAGATAAAGTATTTACTAAAATCCAAAAAGAATATTATGGAGTAATATAAGCAAAAATGAACTAGTTATTTCTATATAACAGAAATTTAGAGCATAAAATTATAAATATACCCCATAGGGGTATAGTTCGGGCAAAGAACAAAAGAAGAAACAAGAACCCTCGGCGGGGAAAGAAAAAGAGAAGAAATGAATTCATTAGTATAAGAAGTAATACATATATAATATAATACAGGAATAGAAAGAAATAATCGTATAAGGGAAATAACTATAAATTAGCACATAGATGTATATGTGCTAGTGATAACCATAAAGAGTAAAAATAGCTATTTGGTTAAAAATAGTGGAAAGTATCGAGGCAACTATTTAGGCAAAACGCCCCTTGCTTAAAGACACAAGCACAACAAATAAATTTATAATTATATGTTTATATGAGCCGTTGTTCATATGTAATATATGAGCAGTCATTCATATATAAATAGTGCTTGCATTATCTTCTATTCTGTGTTATATTATATATAGAGTTAATTGTTATATAGAAAGGTTGATTAAAAATGAAAAAGATGTATATTGAAGATGCTGTTAATTATTGTTTAAATCATAAAGCTGTTATTCATACTCCTACTAAGGATATTTATAATAGTCTTATGTCTTATTTAGATGAAACAGATATTAAATGGAGAGGTGGCAATATCCCTTCTTCTTTTTCTTTCCGCGATAGAAGAGTAGATGATATTTGCATAAACTTTTCCACCAATATTATTAGTTATGCTGAACCTGACTATTATACTAATGAAGGCTATGAAATTATTGAGCTTACTTCTAAGTCTGTTTCTATTGACGGTATTTCTTATACTAACAAAGATAAAGCTATTTCTAAGATTGAATCTATCTTTTCTTCTTTTCCTTCCGCCGGGGATACCTATTATTATATTGATATTGATGGTGAAGTTTGTCATAAGTATTATGCAGATGATGAATTTGATAAGTCTTTGCTTGCTATTGGTAATATCTATAAGACTAAAGAAGAAGCTGAATCTGCCCTTGATAGAGTTATTAAAGCCTACAAGGGTTAATAAACATATATACCGTGGGGCACACGGAAATTTAAGCCCATCGGAGAACGTGTAAGACGGATGTAACTATAGTTGCAGTGCTATGTTTGATGAAGTGGGAATCCCTATGTTTATATGGGAGTGCCAATAAAGCATATAAAGGTTAATTCATTTCTTCTTTTATTCTTTGCCCTAAAGGTATTGACCTATAGTATTACCTATAGTATAATAAGACTATAGAAAGTTAATTGAATTTATTTAGGAGGTTACTATTATGAACAAGTACAACTATTGCGTTATCTTACAAGGAAACTATGGCTACGGATGGGATGATGAAGTATATTGTGAAGATTCTAAAGACGCTAGATTTCAGTTGAAGACATATAGAGAGAATTGTTCTAATGCTTGTTTTCGTATTATCCGTAGAAGGGAATTAAATAAATAATCGTCCCTTTTCTTCTTTTATTTCCCACCCGATTTTAACAATTAGGTGGGATTTTTCTTTATCTAAATTAAATTGCCCTGCTGACGTGCCCTACAAGGCGTTTAAATTACTTTTGCATATACTTATATACCTTTGATGCTAAAACGTCTCTATGGGCTTAATAAGTGGGAATTACAAGGTATTGGCTATTTTTTATATTTACTATTGACATTATTTACTCTATATGTTATATTATAACCATAGAAGAAATCATTCTTCCTTTTGTTCTTTCCGCCAAGGTGGCTATGTTAATTTATTATTGGAGGTATATTATTATGAGAAAGATGTCAACTGAAAAAGCAGTAGAATACAGTCTTAATAAGATGATTGTTATTCACACCCCAACTCAAGAGGTTTATGATAGGCTTGAGAAATATGCTAGAGAGCATGGCCTTGATTGGTTAGGAATTAATCGCTTTCCAGAATACAAAGGTGATACTTGTGTTAATGTAAATACAGACAAGATTCGATATTGTGGGGTTGAATTTTACCGTGATGAAGGATACGAGGTCATCGAACTCGAATCACCTAATGAACTCACTATCACAATCAAATCAGATGGTTACAAAGTGGTATCTGCATCATGCAACAATATCACAACAACAGCTAAATGCAATGATACAGATACATTCAATCTTTCTAAAGGAAGTCATATGGCACTTAAACGATTGATTGATAAAATGAATGAACCAGTTAAAGAAGACAGGAGTAATAAGATTGAGAAGGGAGACATTGTAGAACTATTACCTACTGACCGCACTGCACCAAAAGAATTCATTGGATTGCAGGGGGATTGTTGTGGATAATGATTCAGTACCATTTGTTAAGTTTCCAATCAAGCTACGTAATGGACTTAGTACATGGGCGTGCATGAAGAAAGATTTAAAGTTAATTCGTAAAGCACAGTAATAATAAACCCACTTGTTATAATAGCAGGTGGGGCTTTTTATTATGTCAGGATGGCTTGTAATGCCCCCCCTGAATGGTTACGTGATAGTTTATATATGTAAAATATAAAAGCCCGTAGTGGGGCTGTCAGGTGCCTTAGAATTGAAATCAAATATATTATAAATACTTCTTGACTTATGCTTATACTATTGATATAATAAGAATATAGAAAAGGTTATGAATTAGTTGGAGGTAATCAAATGAAAAGAATAGTAATTTTTGAGCGGTATTTCTCAGCAGATGAGAAGCAGGATAACTATAGCAAAGAATTTTCCTTCATGCAGGTTATTCAAGAAGGAAATAAGGTTATCACTGTCTATGTCAGTAGATGGAATAGCAGTTATGATGTAGAAACTATTCAAGATATCTGATTAAAGGAGCAGTAAAAATGAAGAATGTAATTGTTATCCTATCACTGATTGTATCTATCCTGTCGCTTTCTATAGCACTCTATGTATGCCCCAATCCAGTCAATCAGGATAAAGGTATCACACTAACTATTATATCTCAATACATGGTAAATGACGAAGTATATTGTGACTACGAATTAGATGGGGATATTTATACTGGTGTATACTATGAAGATATGATGGATAATTTAAATAATGTTTGTGCAGAAAATCTGAATAAATAAATCACTATTTTAGGAGGTAGATTATTATGAAATGCCCACATTGCGGAAAAGAAATTAAAACGTACAGGCCACGCATTGTAACTACTAGAAGCGAGTATAATTTAAATATATATGATTTACACGTAGTAAAAGATAGACATGCATTACACACGCTTATAAAAGATTTAGAAGGTACTACAAGCAGAATTGTAAGCATTGCTCATTGCTCGATAAAAGAATATAATGAATTACGAAAAGGTTTTATGCATCCAGATTTTATAGAAGAATAAAAAAAATAAAGCCTTGCAAAAAAAATGCAGGGCTTTTAAAATATTCATACTATTTCAATTGTAGATAAAATTTGAATATATGAATTGTCTGACTATAGGGGTGGGGGTTCAAATCGAAGGATTGTGGTGATACTCTTCGGATGCTTTCACGATTTTTAAATTCTATGGGTTTTGCTTTCCCTATATGGATTTTCATTTTATATAGATGCTCTCACGAATTTTAAAAATTACAGATTTGACTTTCCCTATATGTCTTTTTAATCATTTAATGCTTTATTTGTGTCCTCTCTTTTTATTCCTAATATATGTCCTAATACATAACATATATTTTTACAAGCATGTTTAGCACCTATATTATCTACTGCTCTATATCCTTCTATATGTGAATAATATTCTTCTTCTACTTTATCTTGAATATTTTTCATTATAACTACACTCTCTTTTCTTTGTTCTTTGCCCGAAAGGTATTTTTATTTATTTTCTAGGTCTTTATACAGCCCATAATTCTGCTTCATTATCTTGGCGGATACTTCCTTTGCCTTTCTGTATCCCAGTAGTCTGTATGACTAATATCTATTGGTTCTTTATCTTTTTGTATTACACCACCAGTAATATGATTCATTTCTTCTTTAAACTCACCCCACGATGGCTTCGGGGCTTGACCACTACGCATTTCTTTAATCTATTTGCATGAACCATCTATAGATTCTTTTACTGTTATATATCTTTCTTCTACATCATTTATTGTTATCATCTATAATCTCTACACTATCATAATAATATGGGAAGGAAGAATAGTTTAGCATGTTTATTGAACCAACTCGATATATAGTATCAGCATCTGTTGCATCTAAACAAAAATAGTCTTTATGTACTGCTTCTATTGTTCCTTCAATATAAGTATAATCTTCTCCATATTCATATTTATATTTATATTTATATAACTTTAGTTTCTTACCTACTGTAAATATAGACTTTCTATATTCTATTAACTTTTCTTCTTTTTCTTTCTTCGCCGCAGAAAGTTCTTGTTTTAGTTTTACTATTTTAAGGTCTAATTATTTTGTTAATCCTGCTTCACTATAGTTCATTCATTATTCTCCTTAATATGCATCATCATATCCTGTTTGGTATCCTTCGTAAAACCCAGTTACATAGTCATAGCTAAGGGTACATATAGCACAATTACCATCACAAGCCTCAAAATAGCTATTACGGTCTCTAGTGTACCAGTTATCCCTACATTCTTTCTTTTGTTCATCTGTCATTTCATTCATAATAAAATTCACCTTTCATATACTATTTCAAATAATGCATAAAAAATTTTTCATAAATTTTAAAATATGCTTTTACCTTGTTGCCAGTAAAACTAATGTAGATAGAAATACTACTACAGCAATATGTCCTTTATTTATTCCATTTTTATCAATATTATTTGTTATGCCTAATACATACTCTAATATAATTAAAGCACCTGCAATCATAATATTAAATACAAACATAAATGTGAAGAAATACATATCTATCACCCCACAAATACTCGAACAGTAAGTCCTAGACACAGTACAAACCAAATCCAGCCTACAGGTGTTACTTTTCTTCCATTAGCAAATCCATAGATTGTGTAACAACAAATATAAATCATTCCAATTACTGTCAAAAACAGTATTGGCATCAGTGCAAATAAAATAAACATTTTCTTATCTCCTTTTCTATATTCTTATTATACTACTACGGAGGCTAAATGTCAACACAAATTTTAAAAATAAATAAAAAAAATAAGCCCAAATATTGAGCTTATGTAATATTATTTTAGCATACTCTCTGTCTGCTTAATTAACATAGCTAGGTTACAGTCTTGTTTATGTTCTTCTGATTCAGTGCTTCCGCAGATAGGGCAACAAGGATAATGCCATCCTTCAATCGGATTTTCCTCCCAATCATAATCTGGTTCTTCATAATCACCTGCATATTCTACTTCTTTTAGCACTTTTAATACATTTTCTAGATATTCCTTATCCGTAATAATACCTTTCTTTCGCTTGTTCTTTTTATTTCTATGTTTTATTTTACATATTCTACTATGTTTAATTCGTTGATTAGAATCCCAATGCTCGTCATATCCTTCATACATCTGTCCTCTTTCCCAGCAATACATATACTCCATGCGCGGGGATAATTTACTGAAATGCTTTACTAGATTGGCGTTATGATTCATAATATGCTCCTAATCAGTATTTATTAGTCCTTAACATAGATGGTTTCATAGCTATCTCCTTCGTCACGCTTTTTAAAGTCTGGACAATTAAAACAATCATGGAATATATTACCACAACTGTCTAATTTACCATCTAGTTCTCCAAAAGCACAACGGTGACAATGACTTCCAGAGCTTTCATCATTATAAATATAATTCTTTACCTTATCACATAATGGATATTGATTCTTATAAGCATTAATCTGTCTCTTGCTTAAATATGGTGTTTCTGTTTCTACTTCTTCATCAGTTAGTTCACCATTGACAAATTTAATCCAAGTTTCTGTATCGCAATCGTGATTATCACCAGTATTCCATACTTTTTCTTTACCTTCCATAGTAAAACTACTAACTAATTCTTGTAGACAGTCATCACACAAAGTAAAATCACCATTACAACCATCAAATGAAGAACCATAACCACAATATCCTACATGAAATTTATGAAATTGTTCTGCATCCCAAGCCTGTGCATATTTATTATCATCATCTAAATAATCATTATCAACTTCTAATTCCTTACCACATTTACTGCAAGTAAATTTAATCATAGATTTTCAAACTCCTTAATCATATTCTTCTCATATTCATGCATAATCTTTGTAATTTCTGTAATACAATTATTTCTAACTTCTGATAAACCATCAATATTATCATCATTATCTGTTGCTGAAAATATAATTTTATCCCCTTCGCCAGCAGACATTGTAATGGTTTTTAGATTTTCTACACTTTCAATAAAACTTCTAATGCTTATAATCTCTTTATTTAATAGATTACCCTTTTTAAGTTGTTCTTGTTCCATTTATAAATTCCTCCAATATCTTTATTTATAACTAATTATATCATGTATCAAGCTAAATGTCAATACAAATTTAAAATAAAAATGAGAACCATAATTAAATGATTCCCACAATTCTGTTATTTCTTTTTCTTAGCCGCCAATACTTTCTTTAGTTTTGGATTAGCTTTCTTAGCGCTCTTAGAAGCATTTCTTGATGCTGATGCTACGATGTCAGATGCTACCTTTTTAGGGTAACCACCTTTCATTACCTTAGACACAGCACCCCTAAATCCAATATGTTTTACTGCCATAGTATTACTTCTTTCTTTTCTTAGATTTTGCTTTCTTAGCAACACTTAGAGCAATTGCCACACTTTGTTTTTTGTGACTTTCCGCTTTTCATCTCACTACGAATATTAGCAGAAATACTTTTCTTGCTATAGCCCTTCTTTAATGGCATATACTAATCACTTACCTTTCCCTTTAGATTTCTTCCCACCCTTTTTACAAGCCATTTTTATCACCTCGTTATATAAAAATAGGCAGACTGTATTTAATTTACAATCTGCCTTAGTATTATTATAACATATATTTAGTTATTTGTCAACTATACCAATAAATTCAACATCATTGGCATGGGCAGAAAATACAGCTACTTCATCAAACTCTTCTTCCAAGATATACACATTAAGCCAACCATCCTTGATTGTATAATATTCTCCACTAACTAAATGGACAATATTAGCATCTGTTTTTAACTTAATTTCATAAACATTATCCATTATTTATCTACCTTTCGTACAAACTTAACTTTACACCAGCAACAGAAGAATACAATATCTTCTTCCACATTATTATTAAATTTATAAAAGGTAAGTGAGCCGTCCTTCTCATCAATATCAAAGTAATCAGCGAATACACGCTCTGGTAGTTCATCGCCATTATCAAACATTACTAAGTAAGTATTCATTTATTATTAACCTTTCTTGGCATAAATAACATTTTCTTGCGGAATAGAGAATACAATTTCATCATCAGAATACACTGTATAATTAAATTCCGTAACTTCTAGTCTATCACCATATGCAGTTTCAGTAAGTGGTGGTGATTCGTAGTCTCCTAGAATAACAAAGTCATATCTTGATTCTTTATCATCAAATGCTTTTACCTTAGATATAATATTATTTACTACTACCCCTTTTGGAACATTTTCTGTATTTTCTAGTTCACCACTAACAATTTCCTTTAACTGTTCAATCGTCATGCTCCGTATACTCCTTACGCTGAATAGATTTAAGTGAAATATGCCCTAAAGTCATATTCTGCTCTTTAAACTTAATTCTCATACCATGTTCCGAATCTTTACAAGCAAAGGCATCTCCTTCTTTATGTAACTTAGATTTAAACTCTGTGCCGTTATAATTTACTAGATATTCATTACCATCTACAATGTCTTTGAATGACTTTACTTTTTCAAACTTTTCTTTATAATAACTATTTCTTTTCAATATTACTTCCTCCTAAAATTTTCTGCTAATTGGCTGAATTTACCCCTGAAATTTCGTGTAAGAACACATTTTGTACCAACCGATGATTCTGCTAAATAATTACCATATTCAATAAATGTTTCATTATTACCTGTATTATCTTTTTGCTCTTTATCCCCAAGCAACGCAACATGACAATTATCATGACATCTTGTAAAAATAAGTTTTAAAGTATGCATGTCTAAATTTTGACCCTCATCAATACATACACCACAACTGCTTAAATTAACTCCGCGTAAAGATACATCAGTAGTTAAAGTAATTTGGTTTGTGTTAATTAAAATACTTACCATGTCTGGTGTAATACCTAAATCTAGCATAGCATCATAAAATGCTCCCCATAAAATATTTTCTTTTTCATCTAAGTCACCGGGAAGATAACCCTCAGATAGCGAACGTTCGCTCGGTTTTTGAATATATACAATTTTATCAATCTCACCATTAGCTAACATATCTACCATAGATGATAGCGTTGTTGATGTTTTTGCACATCCAGCATTAGCTTCTACAAAAGTAAAGATATTCTCCTTTACAGAATTAAATAGAATCTTTTGCTCCTCAGTAAATCTATTGTAGAATCTATCCCTGTCCTTACTATTTTTTAGATTTACTTCCTTTTCTGATGATTTAAACATTTACATTTCTCCTATCAATAGTTTCTAAACCAGCTAAAATCTAAATTATATTGAGTCATTAGCATAGATTTAGACATATCGTCTACAAGTTGATGATTTTGTGTATATAATGCTCTCTTTTCTATATTATCTACACCATTAGTATAATAATCATAAGGTAAATCTAGTTTAATATGAAATAGCTCATGTAAAAGTAAATGTTGTTCACAGTTTTTAGATACTGACTCCTTATAATATTCAGCAGAATGTCTAAAAATAGTAATTACTGCTTCTTTCTCTGGCTGGTGATAATAAACTTGTGCTCCTGTATCACTATCTTCTCCCGCAGGTTCAAAGTCTAGTCGTATATTCCAATCCTGCAAGAACAATTTATCTTGATAATATCTTAGCCATTTATAACCATCATCTAAATCTTTAAATTTCATAATAGGCTGTTTACTCATTATTTATATCCCCTATTCATGGCATCAATTAAATCTGTGTCTTTCCATACTTTTATATTGCGCTTTTTACCGCTAAGTTCTATGATATAAGTACCAATAGTTTGTACCGAATACCCTGATTTCTTAGCATAACTTGGAAATGCTAATGCTGAACCATTGTTTATTACATAAGTGTTTCTTATAGATGGCTTCTTAGTATATTTATTATGAAAAATTACTGGCTTTTCTGTGAAGCTATACTCATGTGTATGCTCCAACACTAGACAATCAGCATTATAGAAATCATAATAGTTCTTTGTTTTCCTATGTTTATGTAGGTCTACATAAGTATAACAATTATCCGCACCTACTGAAATATATCCAATTGCTAATTCCTGTTTATACTTATCAGGAATACCAAGCATGGTAGCAATCATCTGTGTAATTGATATATAAGCGGCTTCTTGAGTTCTTTTTTCATGATTACCTTCAATCATTGCTAAAATCTTATCTTTAATTGGAGTAAGTAGTTCTACTGCTAATTTAACTTGGTCTCCACCGCTTACATATTCTTCAAGTACACTTCCTAGTGAATTCTTTATTGAATTATTGGTTAAATCTCCTCCGATGACTACATATGCGTTATCAATGTTACTAATAAACTTTATAATGTCTTTTATGTAATCTAAGTTACCTAGTCCAATATGCAAATCAGATAATGTAAAGATGAAAGCATTATCTTTATCTACTCTTACGCTGAATACATTATTCTGCAATGTATTGCTTAATAGTTCTTCTTTATCTAACAATCTTTCACCGCCTTACATAACTCTTTTTACAACTTTTTGAAATAAAATATATGCACAATATTCATTAAATCTTTCTTTTAGCTGGTAACTATCTAAGTCTGTATGCTTTTTCTTTACAGCATCAAAGAATTCATCAATATCTAATGGTTTTGGTACATCATATTTAACCACAGCACCATAAACATTATTTATAAAGCACCTGATAGCTTCTGCTTCATTATTAGCATAGATAATAGCGTACTTATTAAATCGTTTTTCATCAAATTCGTATAGTTTCATAATCAAGCACCATATTTTGTGATATAATCTTGAATAAAGTTTCTAATTACGTGACTAAACTTTACATCCTGCTTTTCAGTAACTTCAATAAACTTCTTTTTTAGTTCTTCTTCAATCCTAATATTAAGGTTTGTATTATATTTCTTTTCCATTTTGCTCATTGTTCCCATTCCTGTTCTACATCAGCTACATATTCTAGTTCTTCATCTGAAACACGTTCATCATATGCTTTTGCATAATTATAAATATTTGATGTATTTTTATTACTATCTGAGTATAACATATCAAGTGAAATGATTACTGTATTGTCTTTAATATCAATAGGTTCTACCAATTCAATATAACCATTTACTTCAAGGAATTTTATGCAGTTTACAAGATTTTTATTTGTTGTATTAAGTGATTTTGATACTTCTTCTACTTTAAATTTTACTGCCCCCATATAATCTGTATTGGCTGTCAGATATAATAATGTTCTAGCCGCCGTTGGATATGTTCTAATCATATCGATTACATTTAATAGATTATGCGAATCAATAGTAACTGAACAAATATCATCTGTTGGCTTTAGATATTTTTGATTTAATTTTTCATTCATAACGTCTCTTCCTTTATTAAAATTCTTCTAGGGGAATTGGTTCATAGAATTTAGCATCATTATACTTGTATTTCCTATAACGTTCTTTCATTTTCTGCTCATGTTCTTCCACACAGGTTTTCATTTGAAGCTCAGCAAATTCTTCTTTTGTTAGGTTATCCCAATCAATATCGTTCTTTGGGATTTCTAAATTTGGTTCTTTTTTCATTAAGCTACCCCCTATTGTTTTCTATATGTTTATTATATCATACTGTGCTTACAAAGTCAAGAATTATTTTAAAAAAATTTATAATGTAATATATAGAAGGAAGTTACCTCGCTAAAAATAATAAAATAAATTTAAAAAAGTGCTTGACAAATATGCACATTAGTGCTATAATGAAGTCATAGTTGAATTAGCTGTCAAATAGATTGTCGTACATGTTGCGACTTTTTATTTGACAGTCAACTAAACAATTTTTACATGAATAATAAATTATATGGAGGAAACTATGAATAAACCACTGACTAAGAATGAACAGCAAATCTATGATATGTTAGTAAATGAGGCAGATAAAAATAATATTATAAATCTAACATATAAATCAATTCAGGAAATTACAAAGAGTTTACCAATTACCATACAACTTATTTATAGAAGATTAAATGGCATTAAGAATAAAGGTTATATTGACTGGGAAAAGAAGTATTATATTAAATTAAAGGAATAAGGAGATAATAATGAATTATGACAACTAATTCAACTAAAAGAACGACGGAACAAAATAAATGGGATGATAAATTTTCATCTATAACTGATGACGTAATAATGGAATTTGTTAAACATGTTAAGGATAAATCATTTTCGCTAAAATCATGTTTTATCTTGTGGGTAATGCAAGCAAATTTAGTTATGAATGATAACGTATGCAAGCTATCAACTAAAGAACTATCAGATATTACTGGAATATCGACCAAAAATATATACAAATATTTAAAGGAGCTGGTTGATTGTAGAATAGCAATAAAAGCTGATTATAAGGGAAAACCTGCTTATTATTTAAATCCACGCTATATAAAGCATAGTGAATCAGTAGAAAAAAGTACAGTAGAAATGTTTGATAAGCTGGCTACAGTTAGAGCAAATAGAATAGAAAGGGGTTTTTGACCTTAATAGTTAAGGTATATTTTATCATATTTACCTTAATGAATAAGGTTAATTACCTTAATGAATAAGGTTAATTACCTTAATAGTTAAGGTATGGTACCTTAATAGTTAAGGTTGTGATAACGCTTTAACTCAATAGCATCAACGTATTCATTATCCCTAAGTAATTATAAGTAAGATATAAGTAAAGGTAAGTAACTTTTTAAGAATTACAGGGGGTACGGATATTTTTCATAACGCTACGCTTTTATTCAAAATATGAAATTACTAAATCTATTCACTATCGTTCATAGATATTAGAATTTCCAGCTAAAATAATAATTTCTTCATTGATAAAGTATTTATATAAGTATTGTATTATAGTATAGCTTTATTATTGTTATATAAATAAGCATATTATGCTTACATGTAGTATTATTATAAAGCTATATAGTATATTATAAATATATAAAGTATTACAGCATAAGTATTAGTGCATTGTATTGTTATATAAGAAATGCTTTAAAGCATTAGTATTATTGTAAAATAATGCACTATAGGAATATAGAATAAAGTATCATTAGAATAATAGAAGTATCACTGAGGAATAGTAATGTATCACAAAATGATATTTAGAATACAGATATATGCTAGTGAATAGTTTCACTTACTATTATTATCTAATAAATATGATATGCTAGTAAATATACATCACAGAAGCGTGTAATTCGCTGTTTATAATTCGATAGAGACGTTCTAGCACGTTTTAGGTAGAAACTATAGGGTAGCAAAATAAAACGCCTTAAAAGGGCTAAAATACGCCCATTTTGAAATGTGTTGACAAATTGTAAGTAGGATGATATAATTAAGATAAAGGAGCTGAAAGATATGTTTAATTTTAAAAGGTTAATATGTAATCATGAGTATAAGTATTATGGGCTATACTACGTAGAAGAATGTGATAATTATGTATCAGGGTTTTACTATAATATCTATGCGCTACATAAATGTACAAAATGTGGAAAAGCGAAAGTAAAGTTAATTTCAACTGAATATTTTAAAGATGATATTCCAGATAATATTTTAACAAAACCAGAAATGTATGATAAGGTATATAAAGAAATGTCTTGACAAATATATAAATCTGTGATATAATATATACATAATCAAATACAGAACGCATTTTAGACAACAAGCATATATACATTTTCGCGGAGAACAAATGGTTATGTAATTATAGGGGGGACATGTGAACAAGTTCCCTATTTTATTTTAGGAGATAATAGTAATGAAAATATTTAAAATATATAAAACACCAAAAGAATACTTTGAAGTTCGCGGCGATAGATGTACGGAAACAACAGACGGAACTCTTAATATTTATAGGGGTAAAGATATAGTATTTAAATTATTTACTAAGAACATAATTGGCGTTGAAATTATTAAAAATAATCCTTGACAAATAAATATTCAAGTGGTATAATAAGTAACATAAAAGATGATGTGGCGGAATAGATAGACGTTGCTGAAAGTGAATAAGCGCTAGGCATTAAGGTTCAAGTCCTTTTTATGATTTCACATTGGGAAAATCCTAGCAATGTTAGGTGAAAATCCTAACCATCATCTTATATAATATCCTTATAGTTCAACGGAAAGAACAAGGTTCTTCTAAAGCCTCAATGAATGTTCGATTCATTCTAAGGATACCAAATAAAAAAATAAATTTAAAAAAGTGCTTGACAAACACTAAAACAAGTGATATTATATAAAATATAAAGAGTAGGAATTCAAGTAAAATCTCCTTCAAAGAATTATGATATAACCTCCTTAAAGATACATATCCTGCTCTTTATAAATATTAAAACATAACACATAGGGGTTAGCAGAAAAGTGGGTGGGCTAGCACGTGCCACAGCGTAGGAAATTAGCGCAAAATTAACAGAGGGCTGTGACAATTAAAAAATATAAAAAGATGAATACCACTTCCGCTGGTAATATCATCTAAGTATTCAGTCGGCAAACTGAATGTTTTTATAGCTTTATGATTTCTAGACAAATAGAACAATAATATTTCATAATAAGAAATATTCCTGCAAGTTCTACCATAAATGTATATGGTTCTTAAAGCAGACACTTCTTAAAGATTATACCTTGACGCGGTAGTAGTGCTTTAAACTAAAATAATCAATACAACTGAATAATAATATAATCTATATGTTCATAGTATCTTAGTGCTAAACAGAAATACCATTCTGCTAAGAGTTAATCAAGTAACAAGTGTAACAGTAATAGTAGACGATAGCCTACATGCTTACGGAATCCTGAAATAGTGATATGAGGGGTTATTGCAAAATGCAATTTACAGTGGTTAATGTGCTAACATCTATGAGTGTAATGTATATATCTTGTGGGCTTCATAAGAGTTGAAATAAACCACCAAATTAAGGTCATATATCCGATATGGCAACCATTTGGTAAAGGAATAAGTAATTTAGCCGTGAAGTCGTTGAAAGATGACTATAACACAAGTGTATAGTACAAGTAGCCCAAATCGGTTGAACAAAAATATAATGGTTATATTTGAAGATATAAATTATTTCTGAATGGTGGGCGAAAGTTGAAGGTCATAGTCCTTCTATAGCATTGTTAGCGAAAGCTATTATATAAGAAGCAATTAGGTAGCTCCTTATTGCTCAGACTTATTGCGGGTACTTTAGAATCATTGAGCAGAAATATGAGAGATCAAATGGGGAGATATGTATAAACATTAAAACTCTCGTGTACCAGAAGGGCGTTAAGTATATTCAAGAGTTGCTGAAAAGTGCTCATATGTAGGCTTTTCTGTCGAAAAACTAGAGGATACAAAGGAGTAACTTATGCCAAGTAAAGAAGAACTTAAATCATTACAAGAGTTATCATTAGAAGATAAAGTAACTTTAACTAAACTTAGAATTACTGAGTGGTATGAGCATTGGGGTGGAAAGGTATATGTAAGTTTTAGTGGTGGCAAAGACAGCACTGTACTTTTAACTATTGCTAGACAGTTATACCCTGATATAAAAGCTGTATATGTGGATACCGGGCTTGAATTTCCAGAAGTTAAGCAACATGTAAAAACATTTGATAATGTTGATATTTTAAGACCAGACAAATCTTTCAAACAAGTAATTGATGAAGTGGGCTGGGTATTTCCTTCTAAAGAAACTGCTAAAATAATTGAATATGCTAATAGTGGGTCAAGGTGGGCACTAAATGCCTTAAATGGTAAAAAGGCTAATGGTGATTTAGACGGATATAAGAACAGATACAAGAAATGGAAAGTATTATTAACCTCCCCATTTAAGCTATCCTCTAAATGCTGTGAAATAATGAAGGAGCAACCATCAAGGCATTATGCTACTTATCACAATAAGAAGCAGATTGTTGGGACTATGACAGTTGAGTCTGCGCGGAGGAAGCAGGCGTGGATTCAGACAGGTTGTAACGCATTTGATTCTAAACACCCAGTATCTAAACCAATATCTTTTTGGACAGAACAGGATGTTTTACAGTACATTAAAGATAATAATGTTGCTATTCCAAGTGTTTATGGTGATGTTGTTGAAGATAGCAAAGGTAAGCTAAAAACTACTGGTGAAGATAGAACAGGTTGTGTATATTGTCTAATTGGATGTCACCTAGAAAAAGGAGACCGCCGTAGATTTGTTAGGTTGAAACAGACTCATCCTAAATTGTATGAATACTGTATGAACAAATTAGGCATGAAGGATATTTTAGATTACATAATGAAGATTACAGGGAGGGATGATTTATATTGAGCATGTCTTGTTTTGTTGACTGTGATTCATCAGAAATTGTTATTCGTATACCACAGCAATTAGCAGTACAATTAGTATCCAATTCTCTTGAAATACCAGAAGTACAAGAGTTAATCCCTAAACTTATTACTGCATCTTATAGAAGTAGTAACTTTAGAAATTTATTGATAGATGCTGGACTAACACCCTTTTCTAAATAATCATGGGGAGTGTCAAATACTACATGACAGAATAACATAGACAGATAAGTATAGTAGATAGAAATATCACTATGAATACAGAGATTATATGATTATCGCGGGAAGAATAAGATTCAATCTGGTTTCATAGGCCAGACTATGATGGGGCAGTACCATCTCCCGCATCGACACCAAGTAATAGCCTTCACGTTGGCGGTGTTGTTAAGCTAATGAGCGAACTAATATTACAAAATAAAAGAATATTGACCTATAGTGTGGTGGTAACATAACTGACTGTTAATCAGTTGTCCTAGATTCGAGTTCTAGTAGGTCAGCCAATATGCGACATTAGTGAAGCGGTTAATCACGAGGTTCTTATAAAACCTTATGGGTATTTCAACTATACCATGTCGCACCAGATATAAATATCATTTATGATATAAATATATAAGAAAGATAACGCAAGGCAGGGTAAGTTCCTGCCATTTTTATTGCCTAAATTTATTTTTTAAGAGTATTGACATTGTATTTTATCCATGCTATTATGTACCTACAGTAAGTAATTCAATTAAGAAAGAGGTACAAATATGGAAAATAACATGGTAATTTTTAAGAATGAAGAATTTGGTAATGTGAGAACATTACTTATCAACGATGAATCGTTTTTCGTTGGTAAAGATGTAGCGATGGCACTTGGGTACACAGACATCAATCATACGATTGTTGACCATGTTGATGAAGAAGATAGAGTCAACAGCAAAACTCAAGGTCAAATTGACCCCGAGTTTGGTCAGCGTGGCACATGGCACATGGCTCATCAACGAGTCTGGTTTGTATAGTTTGATTTTATCAAGTAAATTACCAACAGCTAAGAAATTCAAACATTGGGTGACAAATGAAGTATTGCCATCAATTCGCAAGAATGGAATTTATGCTACAGACAATGTAATTGATGAAATTCTTAATAATCCAGATTATGGTATTGCATTACTTACGAAGTTGAAAGAAGAACGCACAAAGAGAAAAGAAGCAGAAGCAACAGTAGCTATTCTAACACATGTAACTAAGACTTATACTATGACAGAGATTGCAAAAGAATTAGGTATGCAATCCGCACAGCAGTTAAATAAAAAACTAAGTGATATGGGTATTCAGTATAAGGTAAATAAAACATGGGTATTTTATTCAAAATATAGTTCTCTTGGATATGAAGAAATTAAACAGGAGGTTCTTGATACAGGTGAAGTAATTTATCATCGTAAAATTACTCAGCGTGGCAGAGAGTTTATCATCAAGATTATTAGTGATAATACCTAATGTAGTTACAAACTTGACAAATAGTAAAAAGTATGATATAATACATACATAAGCTGAGCATAATCCTTAATAAAATCTGTGTATGAAATATTGCACATTTTTTATTAAGTTTAAATTAACTGAATATTTATAAAACTATAATGTAACAACAAACTTGACAAATTAACAGTTTTATGTTATAATATAAGAATAGTCAGTGGGTAACTGATATATCTCTTTTTCATAATAACATTCTCCTTTCAGAGACTTTTGTCTCACAATCTCCTTGCGAATCGAGCTATCCGAATATGGGTAGCTCTTTTTGTTGTATAAGTGTTGCATTGACAAATTAACATATTTGTGTTATAATAGTATTAAATATAGTAGTGAGGTGATAAGGTGAAAGACAAGAAAAAAGAAGAAATAACAAATAATATAGTAGATGAAATATATGATAGTGGGCTAACAGAAAAAGAACAAGATTTTGTATTATACTATTTAGATTCACATAATATAGTTCAAAGCTATATGAAAGCATACGGCGCACCAAGAACAACTGCGTTAAAAAGAGGATATGAAGTATATCATAAAGAAAAGATACAAAACGAACTAAAGCGGCTAAAGAAAATAATGATGATAAGTATGGATTTAGATGTAACAAGATATGTAGAAACATTAGATAAAGCCGCAAATGCAAATATAGGAGATTATATAACATTTAAAGAAGAAGAAGTTCCAGTATTGGATAAAGAAGGATTACCAGTAATAAATCCAGATACAGGGGAACCAATTATAAAAAAAGTAAATAAGATGCACCTTGCGGATAGTGATACTGTAGATTTGACTGTGGTGCAAGAAATCAAGCAAGGGAAAGACGGGGTATCTATTAAACTTCTTGATAAATACAAGGCATTAGATTCTTTGAAAGATTTCTTTGACTGGAAGAATAAAGAAGAAAAAGATATTGAAGTTAGCAATAGCTTTATCGAAGCTCTTAATAAAGAAGTTGATAATACTTGGTCGGACGATGACATAGATAAAGATTTGGAAGAGTTGGAGAAGGATAAGTAATTGGCTAATTTTAAAAAGGTAAAATTTAATGAGTTTAAGTTTCAGCCATTTTCAAAAAAGCAAAAACAACTTCTTACATGGTGGCAGGAATCTAGTCCTGTAAATGATAGGTATATGATAGTTGCTGACGGCAGTATCAGAAGCGGAAAAGAACAACCATTATCAGCAATGCTATATACACCAAACGGTATAAAAAGGATGGGAGATATTCATGTAGGAGATTATGTTTTTGATAGAATGGGTAATCCTACTAAAGTTTCAGCAATATACCCCCAAGGAATAAAGGATGTTTATGAGATAACTTTTCATGATGGAGCTAAAACAAGATGTGGTAAAGAACACTTATGGACATACACCTCTAAAAAATGTGTTTCAAATGGAAATTTAACAACATATACTTCAACTCTTGAAGATATAATGAAAGATTTAGAGAGATTTAAAGATAGAAATACTATGCACGAACGTGCTGGCAGATATTGTTTTCCTTTAAACGGATGTGTAAATTTTGAATCTCAAGAGGTGAAGCTAGACCCTTATTTGTTAGGATTATTATTAGGGGATGGATGTTTCTCGGTGGGTAATTGTGGAATATCCTTCACAAATAATGAAAAAGAACTACATGATTATATATCATCAGTAATTGACGATTATGATATGATATATAGGTTTTCGGCTAGGACTGAAACCCATTGTGATGTAGGATATTTACAAGTAAAGTCAAGAGGATATAAGAGCACTATAAGATTAATATTGGAGAATTATAATTTATATGGGCGTAAATCTCATAATAAGTTTATACCAAATTGTTATAAATATAATTCAGTAGAGGTTAGATTAAATATACTAGCTGGACTACTTAATACGGATGGTAGTGTTCATGTAAAGAATAGACCATCAATAACATATTGCAGTACATCAAAACAATTAGTTGACGATGTTGCAGAAATAGCTAGGTCATTAGGGCTTTTTGTTAATGCTGATTTGGCAATAGATAGAAGAAGAGTACATGCAAAACATGATACATATTCTTGTACAATAAGAGTTAAACCTATCTTATATGATAAATTATCGACTAAGCACAAAGAAAGATTGAATCTAAATTCTACTAAAGATAAGAATTGGCGTTTAATAAAGTCAATAAAATATATTGGAAAAGAAGAATGTCAATGTATCTATGTAGATAATGAAGAGCACTTATATTTAACTAATGATTTTATAGTTACACACAACACAATTTCACTTATAACATCATATTTACTATTTGTCATGACCACCTTTGACCAGCAAAATGCCGCGATAGCAGGAAAATCTATAGGAACTATAAAGAGGAACGTAGTTACACCGCTTAAACAAATAGCCATGACATTAAAAATGGAAGTAATAGAACATAGGTCGGAAAACTATTTAGAAATAAAATATGGTGATAAAGTCAACTATTTTTATCTATTTGGTGGCAAAGATGAGGCGGCGCAGGATGTCGTACAAGGAATTACGTTATGCGCCGTATTTATTGATGAGTGCGTTCTTGTTCCATTAAGTTTTTATCAGCAGATAACTGCTAGAACATCAGTAGATGGCGCAAAGGTGTTTCTGAGTTGCAATCCGGGAAGTCCTTGGCACTGGTTTAAACGTGAAATATTAAATAAGTTACGTGAAAAAGATGGGCTATACGTTCACTTTACAATGGATGATAACCCATCATTATCTGAATCAGTAAAAGAACGATACAAGAAAATGTATAGCGGTGTCTGGAAACTTCGCTATATTGATGGGCTATGGGTCGCGGCAACTGGTATTATATATGACATGTTTACGGAAGAAAACAACATAATTGAGACAGAAGATATACCATATGAAGATGCACAAAGATATTGCATTAGCGTTGACTATGGTACAGCAAATGCTACAGTATTTTTATTGCTTATGCAAGACAGTAAAGGAATAACTTATGTATGTAAGGAATATTATTTTGCCGGAAGAAAAGAAGCACAAGCAAATAATGATTATGAAGCACAAAAAACAGATTTAGAATACTGTGAAGATATGAGAACATTCATAGGTAGTAATTATAATTATACAGGATTAACCTATAGGGATGTTCCTATTATATGTGACCCAGCGGCTAATAGTTTTAAATTACAACTTAGAAGATTTCACATGAAAACTAAAAATGCTAATAATGATGTTTTGAATGGTATAAGAACAGTAGCTAATTTAATGGGACAGAAAAAGTTTAGAGTATCACGAGATTGCACTAATACTATAAAAGAAATAGGTACATATAGTTGGGACACAAAAGCACAAGAAAGAACAGGAACAGATGTTCCACTTAAGGAGAACGATCACTGTTGTATAACTGGTGATACGTTAGTATATACTGAGAATGAATATGTAGCTATAAAAAATTTAGTTGATACTACTGGTTATGTATATGCCTATGATTCAGTTTCTAAAACTAAGTGCCTAAAGAAGTATAAAGATGTAAGGAAAACTCAAGAAAATGCTGAAATTATAACTATAGCATTAGCTAATGGCGATAGTATAAGACTAACGCCAGACCATAAAATATTAACTATAAATAAAGGTTGGGTAAGAGCAGAAAACATATCTTGTGCAGATAAGATAAAAACAGTAGACTTTGAATTATCTATAGAAAGTATTTATTATACAAAGAATGAGGATGTATATAATATGGAGGTAGAGGATGTTCATTGTTATGCTGTCACAAAATCGAATATAATAATTCATAATTGCGACAGCTTTCGTTATGGTTGTATGTATTTACAGAGAAAAGATGATATATCTAAAGCGGCTATAACAGTTGGAATATAAAGGGGTGATAAAATAATTGGCAGAGAGAGTAGGATTTAGACGGCAGGTAATGGGTGCAGATGGTGATATAGCTGTTTATACAGAATCAGAAAAAACAATGTCAGAGACAATGAAGATGATAATGTTTAATGCACCATTTACAGCAGATTACATAAATAAATATGAATTGCTTGATGATAGCTATAGAGGAACTGGTGGCTATGAAGATGGAACATACTTAATATCTCACCCAAGAGAAAAGGGAGATAAATACAATAGGCGTAGACAATTAGCTTATTATACTAATTATGTAAAACCAGTAGTAGATGCACAAGTAAATCCAATATTTAAACAAGAGCCTAATAGACAAAATACAAGTGAAGAGTATAATAGATTTATAAATGATGTAGATGGAAATAATACTACATTAACAAGATTTATGAAGAAAGCGGCGATAAGAGCTAAACTTCACGGTGTTGAATTTATAGTAATGGATATGGAACAATTAGATACATCCAGAGTAATAACTAAGAAGGATGTTGAAGATAATAGGCTATATCCATATTTATATTTAGTAAGTCCAAGTCAAATATGCGACTGGGCTACAGATAAATTTGGCAAGCTAATTTACATTAAATATTCAATAGAAAATACTACTATAAATGATAAAGGTGATAAAGAAGAATATACAGAAACATATTCTTGGACAACAACTATATGTACAAAATCTAATGGTTCAGTTACAGAAACATTTGAAAATACTATAGGGGAAATACCAGTAATACCTTTATATGGAACTGTAAATAATAGTAGTGATTTAATTCCGCAATCTGACTTATACCCAATTGCTAGAACTAATTTAGCAATATTCAATGCAACAAGCGAATTAAGGGAACGTCAGAGGGCACAAGCATTTTCGGTTATGACTTATCCTGTAACAGAGGATGATGATTATGAAAGTGGTGCGGATACTATGAAATATGGTACATCAGATTGTCTATTATATCGTGGTGATAGCGGTAGTGCTCCTGATTTCATAACACCTCCATCTGGGCCATCAGAAACGTTATTAAGCGAAATATCATTTATGATACAACAGATATATAGGATGGCTTGTCTAAAGGATAATACAACAGTTAGCCAGTATAACGTAACAGGAATTGCAAAAGAATATGATAACCAACAGTTGTACCAAGTAATTTTAGAATTAGCACAAGGGCTTCAACAAACAGAATATAAGATAGCACACTTATTTAATATGTATATGAATGACAAATTGGATAACATATCTATTGTATATAATAATCAGTTTGGTATTATAGATGCAACTGCCGCGCTGAATAATGCAACACAAAGTTTGGCGTTAAATATTTCACCAGAATTTAATTTGCAAGTAAAGAAACAAGTAATTAGGGCTGTACTAAACTCAGTAGACAGTAATCTTGTAGAACAGATAATAGAAGATTTAGAAAATCAAGCTGATGCAAGAAATCCTATTGAGCAGAATCAAGGAAAAGTAATACAGCCAACAAGGAATTGACATTATGGAATTATTAGATTATCAGATGTGTCGTAAAACCCCTGCCTTTAGGCATGGGGATATAAGATACAATAAAGGTAAGCATATTGAGAAATTAGTATGTAGACATAACTAAGAAAGTTATGCAACAAAGAAATTGA
>Ga0172378_10000173_pt1 | contig 51739 bp, 42 predicted proteins | sample GrowelOW332metaG_FD_119755 | JGI IMG/M metagenome (GOLD analysis project Ga0172378, IMG submission 119755) | Groundwater microbial communities from an aquifer near a municipal landfill in Southern Ontario, Canada - Pumphouse #3_1 metaG | ecosystem: Environmental > Aquatic > Deep subsurface >...
ATGGGAAACTCTTCAATATAGGGAGCATCTACTTTTTCTCCCCGAATTGGAGTAAGTTTGGTTTCTTCAAATTTATCATGATTGCGCCCTGAAACCATACCAAAAAAATCTGCTTCTTTCACATATTTCTCAGACGGTATATTCACGGTAAAAGCTTTCCTATCCAGAATATTTTTGTAGCTATAACGAATCTTCTGCACAGAGATAGTTATACAAGGAGGCACAGAGCAACATATACCTCCCCACGCAGCTGTCATAACATTCGGCTTGCCTTTTTCGTCATAATTCCCGATAATAAGAACAGGTGCCGGATAGAGTGGCATCTGAATGCCAATAGTTTTTTTCATATTATTAACCTCCTCTCTCTTCATCCTTTTCATTATAACGTAAGGTTGAACCTAAAAATTCCTGCAGAAAAACGAGATTACACAAGGAAATTTAACGTTACTTCATATTTTAAGAAATAAATTGGATTATTCCCCTTTTTAGAAGGTCATGGGAACTTGCCTAACCAATGCTGACGTATATAATAATTACTGAAAGGTCAATAAAGGTCAGTATTTTAGGAGGTGGAGCTTATGAAACGATATTTAGCACGGAGGCCTTTAGACAGAGTGTTTCCTTCAACTTTTTTTAGTTCTCCCATGGAGAATATGATGAAAAACATGTTTAGGAGTTTTGATGACGTGATGTCATCTTTCCCATGGAATGAAGAGTCAGCTTCGACATCCATGACTCCTCGTGGTGATATGTACAGGAAAGACGGCAAAATTATTGCGGAGCTAGAGCTACCAGGAGTAGATCCTGCCCAGGTCGACTTAAAAATCTACCACGATAGACTTGTTCTTAATGTGGTGAAAAAAGACGAACGGCAAATAGAAGACGAGAATTACTACAGAGCCGAAAGATACTATGGAAATATTTCCCGTATCTTGCAATTTCCCGAAGAAGTGGATCCGGAAAGTGCAAAAGCTTCGTACAAAAATGGTATTTTGACCATAGAAATCACAGAAAAGAAACAACCAGAAAAATATAAAAGTATTGAGATAAAGAACGAAGAGACCAACTAATGTAGGAAGGCGGGTGGATTATGGAATCTGCCCGCCATTTTTTACTTTTGAGAGGAGTGAAAGAATGCAGTATACGGAACCAGTAGAACATCTGGACAACACTACTCGTCGCTGCGCTATGGTGCTCAAAAGTTTACAGGAAGAACTAGAAGCCATTAACTGGTATAACCAGAGGGTTGCCGCTACTGAAGACGACGAACTCAAATCTTTACTGGGACATAACAGAGATGAAGAAATTGAACATGCGGCTATGCTCATTGAGTGGCTACGACGAAATATGCCTGGATGGGATAATGAATTACGCCAATATCTTTTTACAGAAAGGCCTTTACTCCAAGTAGAAGAAGGTGCATCCGACTCTCCATCGAAAACAGAGGAATCTTTATCAGGAACCTTGAATATTGGCAGTCTTAAAAGATAAGGAGGTTTCCTATATGGATATACTTCGAAGAACAACAGAAATGGTCAGTCAAGAGGCTTGGCATGAAATGGATGAGCAGGCCAAACGGGTTTTAGAATCGCACCTTTCAGCACGAAAGTTCATTGACGTTGCTCCTCCCAAAGGTTGGGATTATGCTGCCCATCCATGTGGCCGCCTTGAAGTGCAATCAGAAACGGAAACGACAAAAAATAACGTAGCCTACGGCATTCATCAGGTTCTCCCCTTAGTGGAACCTCGAATTACATTTGATCTTGATTTATGGGAATTAGACAACATAACTCGCGGGCTGAAAAACCCCGATCTCGCCCCTTTAGAAGAAGCAGCTCGAAATATTGCGATCTTTGAAGAACGCGCTATTTATGAAGGCCTACCCTCTGCTGGTATAGTTGGTCTTGCAGAAGCGGCTAAAGACAGAATGATGCCTATGACCGATACTTCTTCTGTACGAGGAATAATGGATGCTATCAGTTCTGCCCTTTACCGTTTTCAAAAAGACGCCGTAGAGGGCCCCTATGCTCTGGTAGCTTCTCCCGAATTATGGAAAATCATTTACTCTGTATCTGAATGCTATCCTCTTATTAAAAATATAAAGGAAGTCCTCAATGGTCCGGTTATTCTTTCCACACATGAGAAAGAATCTTTCCTTGTCTCCACACGAGGGGACGATATGGAACTTGTTATCGGACAAGATCTTTCTCTTGGGTTCGTTGGCAATGATTCACGTAAGGGAACATTCTTCTTTACAGAATCTTTTACATTTAGAGTAATTAACCCTGAAGCTATCATTCCTCTTAGAATCTCGTAGTTTTGTTTTAATATGGGAGGAGGTCTTCTACATACCTCCTCTCGATTTTGTAAGTTGAAGGGAGGATGAAGATGTGAAAATACTGACCAGAGATGATTTGAAGAATCTTTTAGAAGAAGGTCAGAAACCGTGCCTCTCTCTCTACATGACCAACCCAGCACCAGGAGATCCTCGTCAGGCTCAAATACGATTTAAAAGCTTACTTCAAAATGGTGAAAAAGCTCTTAAAGACCTCGGGATGAAAGATCAAGAAATTGATAACCTTCTTACTCAAGCCAAAGCATTGCTTTCTAATTCTGTCTTTTGGCAAAATCTCGAAAACGGTTTGGCAATGTTTGTTTCTTCTCAGTTTTTCGAGACATTCAACGAACCTTTTCCGTTTTCAGATATTGTGGTAACTGGTGAAAACTTTTATTTAAAACCCCTTTTCCCGTTGTTAAGTGGAGATGGTAAATTTTTTATTCTCGGTCTGAGTCAAAAAGGAGTCCGTTTGCTAGAAGGAACCCGCACGAGTATAAGAGAATTAAACGTAGAGAATTTACCTCAAAATGTAACAGAAGCACTTGGTTTCGATTCTCCTGAACGGCAACTTCAATACCCTGTCATTGGCTATAGTCCTTCAGGAATGAAAGGGACAGTAACCAGAGGCCAGGCTATGGGAGCCGAAGTAGAGAAAAAATATATTCTTAAATATTTTCAAACTATAGATAAAGGAATTTCAAACCTCCTTGAAGGGGAACATGCTCCCCTTGTTCTCGCAGGTGTAGATTATCTTCATCCCATATATAAAGAAGCCAATACATACGCCGATTTGCTAGAGGAAGGAATCTACGGAAATCCTGACACTTTTTCAACACAGGAACTTGGGGAAAAAGGTTGGGAAATTGCACATATTCACTTCAAAAAAGAAGAAAAAACACTGGCAGAACGATATGTGGAAATGAAGGGAACGGGTAAAACATCCTGTGACGTAGAAGAAACAACTCGTGCCGCTTTCACTGGAAAAGTAGATACTGTTTTTGTCGCCCTCAATCATCAGATATGGGGAACATTCGACGAAAAAACATTACAGACTACAATCCATTCTGAAAAGCAAGTCGGAGATATTGACTTGCTAGATTTCATAGCATCTCACACGTTGCTACGGGGAGGTCGAGTATATGCTCTTCTCCCAGAACATATGCCTGATGCATCAAGCGTTGCATCTCTTTTCCGTTTCTAAAGAAAGTTTCTAGAAAATAAAGGAAGCGGGATTTTTTCTGTCCCGATTCCTTTATTTTCCTACTTGTATTTAGACACAAAAGGAATATAATCCGCTCAAGAAGGACCCGCGATTAGAAAGCGGATTTTTCCGCTTATAGGAGGGGAATAATGAGCCAAAAGGCTTATAAAAACGTTTAAGAACTTTTTAAATAAAGACCTTCCTCTTGGGGGAGAGAACTACTAAGAAACATAATCGGGGGTTAAAAATTATGGAAGGGTTATATGAAGAGGAACGAGAGAATCCTCTACCTCTCACGAAAAAAGAAGTAAACATTATTGGCATTACCTATAACTTACGTCAGGAAGCCCAAATGGGAGAACCTGATGACAAGTATGAAGAATATGACTGCCTGGAAACCGTGGAATCACTCTGTACAGAAGTGACCCGTCTCGGATTTCAGGTATTTCTTTTTGAACAGAATGAATTTCTCGTACAGAAACTTGAATCCGTTGCTCCGGATTTTGTATTGAATATAGCCGAAGGGTTAGGAAACTTCAGAGGAAGAGAGTCGCAGGTACCATGCATTCTCGAAAGTCTTGGCATTCCTTTTAGCGGTTCAGACTCCACATCTTTGGCTATAGGGCTGGATAAAGTTTTGACCACACACGTTCTTCGTGCCTCGAATGTTCCCGTACCGGAAAGCTACGTAGTAAGATCCACAGAAGACTTGGATAAAGCACGCCAGCTATTCTCCGTCAGTAAAAGATGCATAGTAAAACCTCGCTGGGAAGGGTCGTCAAAGGGGATTTTCCTCGACTCAGTTGTAAATACTCCTCAAAAAATGGAAGAGTGTATAGAAAGAGTCTGGAAACGCTACGATCAGCCTGCTGTAGTGGAGGCATTCTTACCTGGTGTTGAGATAACAGCTGGAGTTGCCGGGAATTCCAATCCAGAGTGTATTGGAATGATGACTATTTCGCCAGTAAACAAAACTAAAACCTTTTTGTACTCTCTTGAAGAAAAAAGAAATTATCTCGAGCGAATTCGATATAACGGTCCAGAAACAATCAGTGCCAATCTTCGGCAAAAAGTGGCTAAATTAGCAGTAGAAGCTTTTAAAGCCCTTGAACTTCGTGATATAGCACGAATTGATTTTCGCCTCGACGAAAGTGGAGAACCTCGTGTTATTGATATCAATCCACTGCCTGGATTGTCACCTGCATATAGCGATTTACCCATCCTTTATCGCCTTAGCGGAGGGGAATATACACATCTTATTAAAATGCTCCTTCGCGAGGCCTTCTCACGGTACAACTTAAGTGCCGCCTGCTTGAAAAAACAGGAACTTCAAAGAGAGAAGGCCCTATGATGAATACCAAAGAACAATCGATAGAACCTCCTGGTTGCGGTCAACGTCCAGTTTTCATAACTGCCGCTAAGGAAAATACTCTTCGTCAAGATCTTCTCGACAGCCTTTTATGTCGCGAAGAAGTTGGTCGTGCGCTCAGTTCTGAGGGGTATTTTGTCTACAATCTAGACATTTTTCAGGCTGATATGGCTCACCCTAAGCACCTTATAGAGCATCTTAAAAATGCAAATCCATTATGTATTTTTAATCTCTTTGAAGGTTTTGGATCTGCCCCATGGCTTGAAGCTACCTTCTGTGAACTTTTAGAAAAAAACCACATTCCCTACACAGGAAATCCATCATCAGCACTCCGCCTATGTATTGATAAATTTGCCCTTCAGTCTCAACTTAAAAAGGAGGGCATTCCCGTTCCGTTAACATATTACTTACAAACTAGGGAAGATATCGCGAAAATACATGAATTACGTTTTCCGTTGTTTATCAAACCTCGATCAGAAGACGGGAGCGTAGGTATAGACTCAAAATCCTTGGTCCGTAACGAGAAGGAACTTCAAGAAAGTGTTGAAGAAAAGCTGGAGATGTTCCCTAAAGGAATTCTGGCTCAAGAGTTTCTCTCAGGCTCAGAGTACAGCGTAAGTTTTATTGGCAATGCCCCGTTTAAGACAATTGCACTGTGGACCCTTGACTACAGCCGCTATCCAAACGTTCCAGCATATCTATCTTATGATGCTAAATGGGACGAAGAGAGCCCTGAATGGAATCTATGGCCTGAACATGTAGACCTTTCTGGCTCCATAAAGCAAAACATTCTCGCTATGGCCTCTTCGGCCGCAGAGGTCGCAGGTTGTAAAGGATATTTTCGCGTCGATATACGAGAACACAACGGGAATTTTTTCGTTATCGATATTAACCCCAATCCTGCTCTTACACGTGATAGCGGACTGGCCAGACAATATGTAAAAAATGGCGGAACCTATGAACAACTTGTGAGTGAGATACTCCAGCTGGCAATAGAGAACAGTGAAAAGAGGTCAGGTCATGAATAGCGGTCATCTCTCAATCGATGAATATCTTGCCATTGCACAAGCAACAAAGGCTTTTACAACCGAAGAATGCTCTGTATTAAAAGAAGTCCTTTTGGAATGGCAAGCCCATCCATCAAAAGATTATGTACTTTTAGAAGAATATCGAAAGGGAATTCTTGCTGGATTCCTCATTTACGGCGCTACTCCTATGACAGCATTCGCATGGGATTTGTACTGGATTGTTGTGAGCCCTGATTTTCAAAGACAAGGGATTGGATTAGTCCTTCAAGAAAAAATGGAGGCAGAGCTTCTCAATATTCATAAAAATGCGGTTATACGTGTAGAGACATCTGGGAAACAAGCATATGCCGGGCAACGTCACTTTTATGTGCATGCCGGATATGAAGAAAGTGGTCGAATCCACAATTTTTATGGGGAAGGTGATGACCTTGTCATCTACACAAAAGAAATTAAAACCTCGTGTTAAGTTAGAAAGAAAACCGATGCAATTAACCCAAGTTCGGAATCTGCGAGAGGAAGCAGGTGAAGAAAACTGGAATGATTGGCATTGGCAACTGGCAAACCGTATTACAAATGTAGAACAACTTGAACGAGTTGTAGAGTTGACGAAGAATGAGTCGGCTACCATTAAACGTAGCCTTAACGTACTTAGAATGGCTATCACTCCATACTTCGCCTCTCTTATGGATAGGAATAATTCTTCGTGCCCTATACGTAAGCAGTGCATCCCCACACTGCAAGAAACGCTTATTGCTCAGACTGATCGTAGAGATCCTCTTCACGAAGAGATTGATTCACCTGTTCCCGGCCTGACTCATCGTTACCCTGATCGTTGCCTTTTGTTGGTTACGGATCAATGTTCCATGTATTGCCGACATTGTACTCGAAGACGCTTTGCTGGCCAAACAGATCATCCTCGAAGTGAAAAAGAGATAGAAGCATGCATAGACTACATTCGTAAAACGCCGGTAATACGCGACGTTCTTATCTCTGGCGGAGACCCTCTAACTCTAGCAGACGACTATCTCGAATCAATTCTTCGTGAAATACGGGCCATTCCCCATGTAGAAATCATTCGAATAGGAACTCGTGTTCCCGTCGTTATGCCAATGAGAATCACTGATACTCTCTGCGACATGTTGAAAAGATATCATCCCCTCTGGATGAACATACAGTTCAACCATCCTAAGGAAATAACGCCAGAATCTGCTGAAGCGTGCAGAAAATTGGCGGATGCCGGAATCCCCTTGGGAAATCAATCCGTACTGCTAAGAGGCATTAACGACTGTCCCTATATCTTCAGAGAACTCAACCAGCAGTTATTGAAGATTCGCGTGCGGCCGTATTACATATATCAATGCGATCTTTCACAAGGAATAGAACATTTCAGAACGTCTATTGGAAAGGGCATCGAAATTATGGAATTTCTTCGAGGACATACTTCCGGGCTTGCTGTTCCTACATTTGTTGTCGACGCGCCTGGCGGTGGAGGAAAAATTCCTGTAATGCCCAATTATGTTATTTCTCAATCAGATCGCAAAACAGTCTTACGTAACTTTGAGGGTGTCCTTACGGTCTATACTGAGCCAGATGACAACCAAAGTCGCTGCAACGGCCAATGCAGCTCTATATGCAATCATCAAAAAGAACTTTCGTCAGGAGGAGTCGCAACTCTTTTTGAACGGGAAGGAGCCTCAATGGAGCCTGAAAATCTTCCCCGCAAGAAAAGAAGTGAGATGTGGTCTTCAGAAAAGACAGAAAGGATGTAACTATGTTCAGAATTCGCCGAATCTACGATAACACGCTCTTGATTAACAAAGAAGCTCTTATTCAGATTCAGGCAATTTTGAGACAACAATTTCCAGGACTGACGTCAGAAGAAATAGAAGCACTCCCTTTTAGAATCAGGGATCAATTAAAATATGGATTTCAAACTATACTTTTTGTAGCAGAAGGGGCTCATCGTAAGGTTCAGGGTTTTGCTTTGACTCTTGTGGATCCCCTTCTTCACTTTATGTATCTTGACTATCTTGCAGCCGCAAAATTGACAACAGGGCGAGGCATAGGAGGAGCTCTATATGAACGAATACGACAAGAAGCTCTTCTCTTAGAGTGTCGCGGAATATTTTTTGAATGTTTACCTGATGATCCTGCCATTTCCAGAAACCCAGAGATACGAAAAGAAAATAGAGCCCGCCTCCACTTCTATGAGTACTTTGGCACCCGCCCCATAATCGGAACTCGCTATGAAACACCTCTCAAAGAAGGGGGAGACAATCCTCCATATCTTGTCTTTGATGATTTGGGGCAAAACCGACCTCTTTCAAAAGGTCTGGCCCGACGCATTGTACGAACAATACTTGAAAAGAAATACAAAGGAATCTGTCCACCAGAGTATATAAGTATGGTCGTTAACTCATTCAATGACGATCCTATACGTTTACGTCCATTTGTTTATATAAAAGAAGCACAGGCATCCTTACCTGTTCGAAATATTCCAGATGATGAAAAGATAGCGCTACTTATGAACAAAGAACATATTATTCATCATGTACATGAAAGAGGTTATGTCGAATCCCCTGTTCGCATTGGTCGAATTCTTTCCCATCTAGAGAAAAGCGGGCTTTTCAAAGAAGAAAGACTTCGCCCTATACCTGATTCATGGCTTCGTAATATTCACGATGGAGATTTTTTAGACTATCTTAAAAAAGTATGCACATCTATAGGCAAAAATCCGTCAGTCTATCCTTATGTTTTCCCCATACGAAATGCAACCCGACCTCCCAAAGAACTTGTTATACGTGCAGGATACTATTGTATAGATACATTTACACCTCTAAACGGCCCTGCATGGCAAGCGGCCCGTCAAGCAATAAACTGTGCCATTACTGGAGCCAAGCTTCTCGAAGAAGGCCATCACCTTGCCTATGCCTTAATTCGCCCTCCAGGCCATCATAGTGAACGAAGAGCCTTTGGAGGGTTCTGTTATCTAAATAGTACAGCCGCTGCAGCCCAGTATCTCAGTCATAGGGGTACGGTAGCCATCCTTGATATTGACTATCATCACGGCAATGGACAACAAAATATTTTCTATAAAAGAAATGACGTCCTCACAATCTCGATTCACGGTCACCCATCCTTTGCCTATCCCTATTTCAGTGGATTTGAAGACGAAAAAGGGGAAGGGGAAGGAAAGGGATATAACGTTAATATTCCTTTATCGGAGAATATTGACGGGGAAAAATATGGAGAGGCCCTTCATCGTGCCCTCAAAATAATACGCCGCTTCTCTCCTTCCTTTCTTGTTGTAGCTCTTGGATTCGATACTGCACAAAAAGACCCTACAGGAAGTTGGAACTTAACAGCTAAAGATTTTTACGCAAATGGCAGAGATATTGGTAAGGAGAAATACCCTACTCTTGTCGTTCAAGAGGGCGGATACGATACCAAAAGGATAGGAATAAACGCCCGTTCCTTTTTTACAGGTTTATGGGAAGGAACATTTTTTAGATAAAAGACAGGAGGCACAAACAATATTCATGCCTCTTGTCTTTAAATCTTCTTATTCAGCGGATCGAAACGACTTCATAAAAACCATGGGAAGAGCAAGAAGAGGAAGTGCCGCAACCACAAGCATTGTGCTGGTAATTCCAAAGACATCGCCCAACTTTCCTAACGGCCCTGTCAACAAATTGGCTACCCCCCACGATAATCCCATAACAATGGAACTCGCCATACCTCGAGAATGAGGAACCTGTTCCTGAGCTACTGCCGCCGTTATAGGCATACTTGAATTAAGAAGAGATGTTCCCAGAATATATAATATTATTGATGTTTTTCCACCTATATAAGCAGCAGGAATCATACAGATGGGACCAGCGATAAGAACAAATATAAGAACTCGAACCTTTCCCCATCTATCAGAAAGTTTACCGCTAATAAGCATAGCAATTGTGCTACACAGCATAATCAAAAAGAGAATAGTTCCAACCATACTAATGTTGCCGCCTTCAGAAACAATACGGATGGGGAGAAAGAATCGAATTCCCTGGCTCGTTGCATCTCGCGCCATAGAAACCATCCATACTGGATAGATTACTCCAAGCACTGAAAATAAAGAGTGAAAAAGTCCCCCCTGATTCTTAGGGAACTCGGCCGCTTCTTCACTTAAAACAGGCATATACCGATAAATAGCAATCGCGAGAATAAGAACAGGTACAATGGCAATATAAGGGATTTTCTCTACCCCCACTATTTTTGCCAAAGCAACTGCAAAAAGAGGACTTATCGTTACTCCTATATTTCCGGCAACACTAAAAATTGCCAATGAAACGGTTAATTTTTCCTGAGGAACAACATGTCCCACTCCTCCATGCCCCTGAGGATGAAAGGTGGCACTACCTACTCCCCAAAGTCCCACTAAAAAAAGAGCCATTCCATACGTAGGAGAACTTGGAAGAAAGGTTGCCCCGAGACATGTCAAGATGGGCCCAATCATAACTAAGTATGAACGTGCAGTCCGATCTGAAACATATCCGAGTAATGGCTGAAGAAAAATATGTATAATACCAACCACAGAATTAAGTAATCCCGCCTGAGCCATAGTAATACCAAGTCGAGATATAAGAGTTGGAACAAATGTCGGGAGAAACGCTGCATAAAGGTCATTGAAAAAATGTCCAATCGAAAGAAGAGAAAGTTTAAATTTAGGACGATCCACACATACGGTTCTGTCTATCATGATTTTTTGCCCCCTGAATAACAAAAATTTTTTATATCGTAACACGTCTTAATAAAAAAAGAACCGTAGGGGTGTATTACTCTTTCCAAAAAAAAGCAAGCCAAATACACGGTGGCTCTTTTGTAGTGCTGGAGACACGGTGTTTTTCGTGAGGTGAGATAAGAACCCAATCTCCAACTTTTAAAGTACGTCGAGCCCCATCAGCCCAATCGATTATACCTTCGCCTTGTATTACGCAAACCCACTCGAATTCTTCCTGATCATACCAAAAATCATTCGGGGAAGATTGACCTGTAGAGACAATACGTTCAACTCTAACGTTGCTACCTGTCGCTAATATCTCTGAAATCTCTTTATTCCAATCAATATTCTTTTTATCAAAAAGATTCTTCATTTTTCCCCTCCTCACCCTATATTATGATACACAAAAAGCGGGTCTTTAAAAGACCCGCCATGATTCCTGTCATAAAGGATGAGAACATTGATAGTTTAGTAACAAACGTCTCTATTTTAGGTAAGGGAACCATCCGGTTCCCACGTTATAGAAGTCAGTACTTATTGATAGGACGGCCGATTTCCTGATACTCTCGCTTCATCGTCGCCTTTCCAGAAGCGACGAGATATTCAAGATATCTTCGAGCAGTAATACGGGAAACCTGCAAGACTTCTGCCGTTTCCACCGCAGAAAGCGAACAATTGCTTTTTTTTAGTAAGGTGATAACTTTTTTTAACATCTCGGGGTTGAGTCCTTTGGGAAGAGTCGTCTGATAGTTTTTCCTATTTTTCACCTGAAACAAGCTATCAATCTCTGATTGATCAAAATCTCCTGATCCTTTTCTAAGCTTACTATCCATTTGCCTAAAAGATTCAAGAGAGGCTTTCAAACGGTCATAAACAAAGGGTTTCACTATATAATCAAAAGCTCCTGCTTGTATTGCTTCGTTTACTGTATTTGCATCGCGTGACGCTGAGACAATAATGACGTCAACGTTTTTCTTCTGTTCTCTTATTTTACGCAGTGCATTGAGACCATCAAGTCCGGGAAGGAAAATGTCAAGAATTAATAGCCGTATAGAAAGCGTGTCGAGTAAATCCAGCGCTTTTTGGCCATCTCCCGCGACAGCTACAACACGGAACCCTTCAAGTGAATTAATAAAGTTCTGGTGAATTTCTGCCACCATTGGATCATCTTCCACAACGAGAACGTCTATTCTATTCAATCAGATCTCCTCCTTCTCCGTTGGGGAGAGTCACTATAAACTCAGTATATTCTCCATATTTGAAATCAAGACAAATATCGCCACCTAAAGCATCAACCATCCGCCTGATATTATATAGGCCATAACCTGACGTTCGTGGTCGCGCCTTTGTTGAAAAGCCCTTTTCGAAAATTTTCTCTGCATTTTCTTCCGTTAGCCCTCCGGCATTATCCCAGACACTCAACATAATCTGGTTCGATTCATCGAAAATGGAAAAGCTGATACGAGGAACCTTTATTGAAGCTTGAAGCATGGCTTCGATAGCATTCTCCATAAGATTGCCCACAATAATAACCAGAGCCTGATCACTAATTTTAATTGATTCTCCACAGTAGCTATCTGGGGTAATTTCACAACCTATGCCAAGCTCTCGGCATCGTCCCATTTTCCCAAGCAAAATACCTCCTACTGCCGGATTCTTAATTCGTTCAGCTATCATAGAAGCCATTGTTTGCCCTGGAGCCTGTTCCTGAGAAATAAAATTCAGAGCCTTTGTATATTTTCCCAGCTGGATAAGCCCTGCTATAGCTTGCAACTTATTCATAAATTCATGGTTCTGCACGCGAAGCGATTCAACGTACATGCGCACACCTGTCATTTCTTCAGCCATGGCGTGTATTTCAGACATATCACGGAAACTGGCTATTGCACCGCAAATCTGACCATTGATCGTCACTGGAACCTTGTTAATAATCAAAGGGGCGCCACCTACATTTTGTTCAAGGTCATAAACAGCCTCTTTTGAAGAAAGAACTCCCTTCAGATTAATTTCAGGAACCAATGAGTCGACATCCTCACCTTCAGCATCATAATGAATTCCAAGCAACTTCATAGCTGTATGGTTAATGAGAGTTATACGTCCCACAGAATCGACAGCCAATATTCCATCTCGAATGAAGTCGATCAACTTTTCTCTCTCTTTCACAACTCGTGCAACCTGTTTTTTCAAAGAGAAATTCCATAAAAGGATAAGGAAAATGGCAACGACAAAGGCACTGAGTACCTTTATGAGAAGCGTTTTATCAACAAATCCTTCATGCTTAAATTGATCAAACCATTTTTTATAAAGTTTCTCATATGTCCCGTCACTGTATATTTGACTCAAACCTTGTTTAAGCATTCGAGCCAATGTAATATCCCCATGAGTAATGGTAAATCCCCACTCTTTGGTAAAAAGAGAGGATTCCAACGGAACTACATTATTGATTTTGAGCTTTTTACACATAGATAATCCCTGATAAAGCCCCATCAGCACAAAGTCATACTGTCCCGAAGAAACGAGATGTATGCCTTCGACAGGATTATCTACGATTAAAACTTTCGACGTGAGGTAACTTGATTGAAGATATGCTTTTTCTGCACTTCCCTGCTCCACAATCACCGTCTTTCCTGCAACGTCACTTAAGCGGCTGCCTTCAAGACCTTTTCTTGTAAAAACAGCGTATGGAACTTTGATGACAGGTAAAGAAAAATAGAACTCGCCTATTTCCTTACCAGAAACATCAGGCAAAAAAGCTGCTTCTCTCTGAGATACATCTGGAACGGAGGAGATATTTATAATAGGTGCCATATGGGGGAGAATAGCTGATTCTTCTCTTGCGCTTACCACGCCAAGTATCAAATCAACGCGAGAAGAATAAAGAAGAGACTCCACTTCTGTCCAGTGCACCATTTGGAAATTAAGAGAAAGATCTTGCTTCTTGGCAATGGTTTCCAAAACATCGATAAAGAACCCCTCTGGCAACTGACGATCGTTAAGATACTCAAAGGGAGTCAATGCTTTGTCCCCAACAACATAGATCACACGCCCAGAAGATTTGCTCCATCCATGTTGAGGGAAAAGCAGCAAAAACCCTGCCAAAAATATTACAACAAGTAAATACAACCCGCATTTTTTCCCAAAGCTCATACTACCAAGACCTGTTCCATGTATATTTAGCTATAAGGAATGTACAAAAATCCCAGAATTTTTGTTTGACTTCGTTCATATTTTTTTCTGTCTCTTCATTTAGAAAACTAACAGCCGCATCCTTATCTTTTTTCAATAAATCAAGAGCCCTCTTCTCCACTTCTGACTGCCTTTTAAAGATGTCACCTTCTATTGGCCTTCTCATTTCTTCTAAATCACGAAAAGCCTGCTGATATCTCTTATTGACCAAATCTCCCGTGAGCATAAAAACCCATCGAGCAGAAGAAGGTGAAAACTGATCCATATTGAAATTGCGCCATTCACTTGGAGTTTGCGTCACACCGGCATAAACAGGAACATACGTACTCATGTGAGGGTGTCCCAACGAAAACCACATGACTCCACCGACACTATCAGGCAACCACGATCGCGATTGGGAAACAAAGCTATAAGACGTTCTTGCCGATACAGGTCTGTGATAAGGAATGTTTAGAAGAGTCCGCATGGCCCTATCTGGAAATGGCGTTGCCAACTCACTTTTTGACAAGTGACCATTTACATCAGGAACAAGCCACGCCGGATGCTCCTCCATGTTAAATGGAGTTCCTTCAAGGGGAGAACGAAGCAAAGCTATGACGTCTCGAACTCCAAGTTTTTTCTCTGGTTTAATAGAAAAAGGATAACAGGCGAGATCACCATTGGGATCCCACTCTTTTGAAGGTGCCAATGATTTATAGAGGTAATGCAAACGTTCTCTTACCCATGGAGCGTACATCGACCAATATCCCGTTTTTGGGGTATAGGCGTTTCTCCAGTTGAAAGATTTTTCCCTTTTAGGGTCGTACCAACCATGTTCAATAGCTACATCTATGTAATTCTTTGACGCCATAAAATAATCTGGCTTTGAAAGATCTATATATGTAAGAACGCTACCATTTGTTACAACAGCAACTTCATCATCGGGAACACGCCGAGCAGCCCAGACAGCACCTGATTTTTTACTTTCTGGTGTCCAGCCAAAGCCCACACTGCGTATTTCAAAAATCCAGGCTTCATAGGGATCTGCAATTGTAAGAGACTCCCCCTGGCCTGCACAAGAAGGAAGAAAGCCATATTTTTCAGCCATTGAACCGATAAGACGAATTGCATCGCGAGCCGTTTTGGTTCGTTGAAGGGCTAAAATCTCAAGTTGCTCTATAGTTAAAATTCCCCTCGCATCTGGTAAGAATGCTTGTAATTCATCTTTCTGCCCCACAGTACTCTCGCCAATAGAAAGTTGATGTTCATTGAAACATGAATACCCAACATGAAAATAGGTATATGTCTCTTCTGCCTGGGGTATTTGTCCAATAACACGTGGAGGATTTCTATCTTCTCCCAAAAGGTTTATATAGACATCCATCATTGTCCCTTTTGGATACTTTGCACCTTGAACAACTCTCAAATTAGAATCATACCAACTATCTGCCGTATGAGAGTTAATAACCGAACCGTCAATACTCACATCTTTACCAACTAAAACAGTGGTACATGCTTCCGCAAGATATGGATTTACGACAAAAAAGACTGCTAAGAAAATCAAAAATAAACCGTGTACACTGCGTTTCACTATGTCAACTCCTTCCTCACCCCTCAGATACTCATTATATACAAAAAAGCGTCGGAATGTCCTCCGACGCTTTTCTCTATATTACGATCAGTTCTGATCCGAACTGTTAGTTAGTTTTTGTATCTATTGCAAGAGCCCCGTTTTCAACAGTGACAGAAACGACACTCCCTTCCCGTATCTTTCCAGAGATCAGAGCCCGAGCTATACGGGTTTCAAGCTGTCTCACAATGTATCTTTTCAGGGGACGTGCTCCGAAAACAGGGTCGTATCCAGCATCCGCTATAAATTGAACAGCTTCATCTGTAAGTTCTAGATCGATACGGCGATCTCTTAAGCGATCTCGTAACGCCTCTGTAAGTAACAACACAATCTTCTCTATCTCTTCTTTCTGAAGAGGCTTAAAAAGGACAATGTCATCAACCCTGTTTAAGAACTCCGGACGGAAAGACTGACGAAGCTCTCTCATAACAGCGTTTCGTGCATCTTCCTTAATTTCACCTTGCGCTGTAATTCCGTCAAGAAGATAGGGGGCGCCTATATTACTCGTCATAATAATCACGGTATTTTTGAAATCCACTACATGTCCATGACTATCGGTAACACGTCCATCATCAAGAATTTGAAGCAATACGTTAAAAACATCCTGATGAGCCTTCTCTATTTCATCGAAAAGAATAACAGAATAGGGTCTGCGTCGAACGGCCTCCGTAAGTTGACCTCCCTCTTCATAGCCCACATATCCGGGAGGGGCTCCTATAAGACGAGATACAGAAAACTTTTCCATATACTCAGACATATCAATTCGGATCATGTTCTCTTCACTATCAAAAAGAGCCTCTGCCAATGTTTTGGCAAGCTCTGTTTTTCCTACACCTGTGGGCCCCAGAAAAATAAAGGAACCAACAGGTCGACGAGGATCTTTAATTCCTGATCGTGCCCGTATAACAGCATCTGCCACAAGATCTACCGCTTCGTTTTGTCCTATCACACGCTTATGAAGAATTTCATCAAGCTTAAGAAGCTTTTCCCGCTCCCCTTCCATAAGGCGTGTCACGGGAATGCCAGTCCAATGACTAACAATATCTGCGATCTCATCTTCAGTAACTTCTTCTCTTAAAAGCCGGGAACCTCCCTGCCTTAAAGCAAGTGCCTCCTCTTCTTTTTTCAACTGTTGCTGAAGCTCGGGAAGACGTCCATGTTTCAATTCAGCAGCTTTATTCAGATCGTATTCTCTCTCAGCTTTTTCGATCTCTCTTTTTACTGTATCTATCTCTTCTCGTAACGAGCGTACACGTGTTATAACTTCTTTTTCACTTTCGTACTGGGCTCTGAGAGTATCTGCTTCTTCCCGTGCTTCCTGAAGTTCTTTCTGAAGTGTCTTCAGCCGCTCAAGACTTGCTTCATCCTTCTCTTTCTTCAAAGCAGCTTCTTCTATTTCGAGCTGCATAACCTTTCGAGATGCTGCATCAAGCTCTGCTGGCAAAGAGTCAATTTCCGTTCGAATCATGGCGCAGGCTTCATCGACCAAATCAATAGCCTTATCTGGCAAAAAACGGTCAGTAATATATCTATTGGAAAGAACGGCAGCTCCAACCAGGGCATTATCTCGAATACGCACTCCGTGATGAACTTCCAAACGTTCTTTCAAACCTCGCAAAATTGAAATTGTATCTTCCACGTCGGGCTGCTCAACTAAAACAGGCTGAAAGCGACGAGCCAAAGCCGCATCTTTTTCTATGTGTTTGCGATATTCGTCTACCGTTGTAGCCCCTATACAATGAAGCTCGCCTCTGGCTAGCATGGGTTTTAACATGTTCCCAGCGTCAATTGCCCCCTCTGCCGCCCCGGCTCCAACGATTGTATGTAGTTCGTCAATAAAGAGGATAATACGACCCTCACTATTTTTTATTTCATTTAGAACAGCTTTTAGCCTCTCCTCAAACTCTCCCCTGAATTTCGCACCAGCCACAAGTGAGCCCATATCAAGGGCAAAAATACTTCGATCTTTTAACCCTTCAGGAACATCGCCACGTACAATACGTTGCGCGAGTCCTTCAACTATAGCTGTCTTTCCTACGCCGGGATCTCCGATAAGGACAGGATTATTCTTCGTTTTACGGCTTAAAATACGAACAACTCTTCGTACCTCTTCATCTCGGCCAATAACAGGATCAAGTTTGCCCATACGAGCCATTTTCACGAGATCCCGTCCATATCTGTCGAGGGCTTCATATGTCTCTTCTGGGTTTTCACTCGATACACGCTGAGCTCCTCGAACAGCAGTCAACGTCTCTAAAAAAGTCTCTGACGTAATATGGTGCTGAGCAAGAATTCGGCCAGAAACCGTTGTTGAACCTTCTTCTAAAAGACACGAAAAAATATGTTCGACAGAAACGTACTCGTCCTTTAAACGTTCTGCCCGTTCCTGTGCTTCAATAAGAATCTGGGAAACTCGCCGTGAAATGTAAATTTTTCCGGGCTCAAGCCCAGGCCCAGAAACTCGCGGTCGTTTCTCCAGTTCTCTTTGCACATCCCTTTTCAAGGCATCTACAGATACGTTCATTTTCTGAAGAATACGGGGAATCAAACCTTCCGACTGTTCAAGAAGAGCAAGAAGCAAATGCTCGCCATCTACCTCTTGATGACCCCATCGAAGAGCCATATCCTGAGCAGACGAGAGTGCTTCTTGTGATTTTCGTGTAAATTTCGTTATATCCATAATTAGAACCTCCCCGAAAGACCGCCTCACTCTATCTTCGACGGCTTTGACCTTTACTAACCAATAAGTATTATAAAGGTCAGGATTGGTCATTCAAGAGAGCAGAGTTTGAACTAATCCATTTTATTTATGATTTATTCTATTTACATCTTATTTCCTCTTTTTTTCTTTGTTTTTTAAATTAGGTGAAATTTTATCTTTTAGGCCAATAAAACAAGAGTGGATATAATGGAAACAATATTCATCATGTCCATAAGCATGTACAATTAATGGTAGACCTATAGATATGGAGGTACTTCCATGAATAAAAAAATAATTCGTTTTCTGTGTTTGGGTGTTCTTCTCTCCATTCTTATTTCCGGATACGCCTTTGGAGCAGAAGACTTCGTCGTTACCGACTGTAAACCTCAAGGACAAGTTAAAGAAGGAACGCCTCACATTACGGTAGTCTTTTCTTCGCCAGTAACAACCACCGACTCATGGCCCATAATAATCCGGCCTGAGCTTCCTGCAGAAGGAACGTGGAACGATTCTCAAACCTTTACTTTAAAGCCTCTCGCTCCACTTTCTCCAGCCACACAATATAACGTGGAACTCAAAGAGAATATTCGTGATCAGAAGGGGAGGTTGCTTGCCGGACGGCATACATTTTCTTTCAATACGGAACCATTATCTTTTATGGAAGCCCGTCAAGTTGATTTCACAGAAGATGGAAGCGCTACACTTGAGCTTATCTTTTCCCTTCCCGTCTCACCCATCAGGCTTAGGGGATTTGCAACTCTAAAAGATTCTCTGGGGCGATCTGTTCCATATGCTGTTATAGGGGAACGCCCTTCTCGTTCCATATCTCTTACTACACGTTCTTTTGACGGAGACTCCTTGACTTTAAATATTGCCTCTGGACTTACAAGCGAAAGTGGTCCTCTTCCACTCGAAAAGGAAATATTGCAGAAAATTTCTCTTTCAAAGAGGTTAACTATACGTAGTTCCTGGGCATATGCTCAATCTCCACGCCGAGGATCAATTACGATGCAGACATCTACTCCGGTTGATGTTGCAAAAGCGAAAAATTATATTTCTCTTGAACCTGAAATACCTTTTACGGTAAATCCAGAGTACAGTGGTTTCTCTATCGAAGGGGCTTTTCAACCTCGTCAAAGATACGTGGTTACGCTTAAGAAAGGACTAGCTGCCCGTTCAGGAAGCACACTGGAAGAAGATTTTATAAAGGCTTTTGTTTTTTCAGATATTGATGCAGCTATAGACTTTCCTAACGCTGGGATGTTTCTGACACCGGCAGAAGATCTGAGGATTCCTATTGAAACTGTCAATATCAATGAAGTTGACCTGACTCTTTGGCGTCTCTACGAAAACAATATTTCCTACGCAATGCTCACAGGCACCAACGCTATCCCCAGAGAGCTCTCTCGCCTTGTTGTGCAAAAGAAAGCCCGAATTTCCGGCGCTCCCAACAAGATTGAACGACGTGCCGTAGACATTCGCGATTTGGCAAAAGACCATAAAGGCGTATTCCTGCTTACTGCTAAAAATGCTGACCCCAACACGTGGCAAGAAGCACAGCAGGTTGTTGCCGTAACAGATATTGGCATTGTGGCAAGAACCTATTCAGAGGGAATTATGGTATGGGTTAATTCTATTCAGAAACTCACACCTACATCTAGAGCCAATGTCAGAATCTATTCACGAAGTAATCAACTCATAGCAGAGGGGAAAACGGGCCGAGACGGTGTTTTTATGCTTCATCGAACCTCTCCATGGGATGACAATCAACACCCCTATCTGCTCACCGTAGAAAAAGACGATGATCTCTCTTTTCTGCGTCTTGACCGAAATATTCTTGCAGATAACGGCTTCGATATATCCGGCCGTCCATATCTCAGAAAGGGATATGAAGCTTTTTGTTTCGCCCCAAGGAATATATTTAGACCTGGAGAAACAGCTCAATTCAAGGCTATCGTCAGAGATGAGAAACGACAAGCTCCCAAGCCTTTCCCCCTTCTTGTAACTATTCGATCTGGCAATGGGAAAGAGCTTGCCCGTTCTACGGCGGAACTATCAAAAGAGGGAACGTTGCTCTATTCATGGGCTGTTCCTGAAAACAGCATGACGGGCACCTACCAATTGGCCCTCTCTCTACCTGGAAATGAAAAAGCTCCTCTTGGAACAATGACATTTTATATAGAGGAATTTGCTCCACCTCGTCTTGAAGTCGCAATAGATGAAAGTATAAAGACTCTTGAACCGGGAGAAGATGTTACTCTTTCCTTCTCCTCTCAGTATCTTTTTGGAGCTCCAGCATCCGATCTTCCATGGGAGGCGGAGGTTAGGACCATGCCCGTCTCTTTCACTAATTCCCAATGGGCAGCCTACACTTTCGGAGATGCAGAAAAAGAGCATAAGAGTATTACAGAATTTATTGGACAAGGCAACCTTGATGAAGAAGGCAAGGGAACACTGAATTACACGATAAAAGAAGGGCTAGAAGCGCCATCAATACTTCACTTTCTTTTTACCGTCAAAGTCAGAGAAGAAGGTGGACGTTGGGTTCCTGAAACAATAAAGATTCCCTATTATCCCACTCTCTATATGTTGGGAATTGAGAAAAGCAAAGAGACTCCTGTTCCACAAAAACCATACGAAATGCGCGTAGCCGCAGTAACTCCAGACGGAGGTGCTGCCCCTCTGAACTCTGTTACCGCCTCTGTAGCCAAAGTAATGAAACACTATACTCTCAAACGCTACGGTGACCAAACTCGTATGGAAGAACAGGAAGAAATCGGAACACCAGATGTAAAAGAAATCGCTCTTTCAGAAGGCATCGGAACATTTTCTTTTACACCACAAGATCCAGGAGAATATCTCGTCCGTTTTGAAGATCAGGCAACAGGAAGTTCCGCCTCTACACGACTTGAGGTATGGTATGCCTTTGGAGAGGGTGATGGAGGATCTCCCCTTATCGATAGAGTGCTTCTCTCAACAGATAAAGAAAAATACGTTCCAGGAGAAACGGCAACTATCCAAATCAGATCTCCTTTTGAGGGGCTGCTTCTTTTCACTGTAGAAACAGATAAACAGATCACTCGCAAAATTGAGGAGATAAAATCTGGCGAAACGACATTAAAGGTAAAAATAACTGATGAAATGATTCCTAATGCTTACTGCACGACTTGGGTTATTCGGCCGGTTTCTGAAAAAGATTATGATGCTTGGGGAGCTCACAGAGCTTTAGGAACAGTACCACTCGTTGTTGACTCACCGGAAAGTCACCTATCTGTTTCTATTGAAAGCTCAGAAGAGGTCGAACCAGGGAAAACGCTTCCTGTCACCATTCAGCTTAAAAATTATCAAGATAAACCTGTAAAGGGACACGTAGCTCTGGCCTTGGTCGATGAAGGAATTCTTGGTCTGACAGGGTATGCGACACCTTCACCTGATACATTTTTCTTAAGTAAAAGAGAGCTGTCGCCCCTGACAAACGATATGTACGACCAATTGATGCCTCTTGAATCTCGAAAAACACAGCAGCTTCATCCAGCTGGAGGAGACAGCGCAGAAGCCATGTACAGTGCCGCTATGGGGGGACTACTCTCTCCTCTTCTTACAGGAAAGTCTTTTACAATATTGTCACTTTTTGAGGGAGACATCGAGACAGATAACGATGGTAAAGCCAGCATATCTCTCGATATTCCTGAATTCAGCGGGAAGGGACGTTTAATGGCTATCGCTGCAACAGACTCAGCTTTTGGATCTGCATCCCGCCCCGTCATTATTCAAAGAGATATTGTTGTAGAGACGACTCTTCCTCGAGCTGTTGCACCAAAAGATTGTCTTATGATGCCCATTACCGTCTTTTCTCGAAGTGATAAGGAACAAAAGGTAACTCTTCAAATTATAGAAACAAAAGGACTGACCGTTGAAGAAAACAATACGCTGAGCCTTACTGTCCCTGCCAATGGGCGCAAACACACAGAAGTACCAGTTTTTATTGGCGAAAAGGCACAAATTGGGTCCCTTGACATAAAAACAACATGGGGAGAGAAAAGCTTTACGCTTTCAAAAGAGATTACCATCCGGCCACCGTTCCCCAGAATCTCCATTGTAAAAAATGGCACGATTTCAGAAGAGGGAGATCATTTCCTTCATATTGACACATCATGGTTCCCGGGAACACAGAAAGGCACTCTTCTTCTTTCGGGGCTTCCTACTGCCAATCTAACAGGGGCTTTCAATTTCGTGAGAACATATCCTTATGATTGTCTGGAACAAACAGTATCAAAGGGATGGCCACTTCTTGTACTGCCCGATCTGGCTCAAAAACTTGATCCCCTTCTCTCGTCGGAGAAAGAAGTAAAAGACCAACTTGAAGCTATTCTGCGTCGTCTCGCTAACCTGCAACTCTTCGATGGAAGTTTTGTTTCATGGAGCGGAGATGGAATTGCCGATATGTGGGGCAGCATATATGCTACCCATTTCCTTGTGGAAGCCTCTCAAAAGAATATACCTATTTCCGAAACCCTTTTGAGCGGAGCGTTATCTTATATGCGCCAAATTCTTTCTTTGAGCGACGAAGAAGGTGCTGATGGCTTCTCTACCCGTGCCTACGCTGCTTACGTCCTCACCCTTCATGGGGAGCCACCATTGGGATGGATGGAGCATCTTAAAAGTCAGAAAGAGAATATGAAAGACTCGGGACGGATTTTCCTTGCTGGAGCCTATGCCCTCTATTCTAAAAACACAGCTCCCCTCAAAGAACTTGGGGATGTGGTAGCGCCCACAGATGAAGGAAAGGAAGAGACAACTCCTGGTAAAACCTTTGAACTCTATTGGAGAAACAGAGCATTACTTCTTCTCATGTGGAATAGTCTTGATCCAATGGCACCGGAAACTACGGCATTGGCTTCTGGACTTATACAAAATATGAAAAAAGAGGGCTGGTCAACAACACAGGAAAATGCATTTGCCCTTATTGCTCTCGGACGATATATAGAGAAAACCTACGCTCTTCAAAAAGAACCCTTTACAGCAGATATTCTCGCTGCTGATGGAACGACACTCGCCAAAACTACAGAAAAAGAGAGTACGGCAATATCTCTTGATGATGTTGCTACAGACCTTAAACTTCAAAAACGTGGCAACGGCGTTCTCCATTATGGCATGACTCTTTCTGGTATACCGACAACTCCTCAAGATCCTTATAACAAAGGAATTGAGGTAGAACGGCTCATAAAAGAACATGCGTCTTTGGGAGAAAAAATCACTGTAGAATTGCACATAAGGCCACAGGCACCAATAACCTCTCTTGTTCTTTCTGATATCCTTCCTGGCGGCGTTGAGATTGAATCTGCTGGAGAAATCTACTTCATGCCTGCCAGCGGAGCCAATGTGCGAGCAGAGAAACGAGATGATCGTCTGATACTCTTTATCTCAAACATTGAAGAATCTCTTATCTATCGTTATACAGTGCGCGCTGTAACAAAAGGTACTTTTGCTCTTCCTCCCGTCTATATAGAAGACATGTACAATCCAGGTGTCAGAAGTTTGAGTCGTGGAGGCATATTCACTATTGAATAAGAAATGGATAAAAGGGCTGGCTATTGGAACTTCTCTCTTATTGCTCCTTTGGGCCAGCCCCTCTTTCGTCCCGCTCCAAATTGAAAAAGTGCAACATTGGCCAGTATCGCGAGTCCTTCTTGACAGAACAGGAAAAACTTTTTACGTGGGGCTCTCTCCAGAATCAGAATGGTGTATTCCAATACCTTACGAACAGATGAGCCCATGGCTTCCTCAAATAGCCGTAGCTATCGAAGACCGAAAATTCTGGTCACATCATGGTGTTGATTTTCAGGCCATTATTCGTGCCGCGTTGCAAAATATAAAGGCCAAAAGAGTTGTTTCTGGAGCCTCTACCATTACGAGCCAAGTCATTCGCCTCTCCAATCCCCGTCCTCGAACGATACTTGTCAAGGCGGCTGAATTTCTTCAAGCAATGAAACTCGAACAGGGAGTATCAAAAAAAGATATTCTTGAAATTTACCTGAATAGAGCTCCCTTTGGGAGCAATATAAGAGGCGTAGAAGCTGCAAGTCGCATGTGGTTTGGGAAACCAGCATCATCTCTCTCTGTGGAAGAGGCGGCTCTTCTCATCGGAATGTTGCGTGGCCCATCTCTCTACCGTCCAGATCGCAACCCTCAAAGAGCAAAAACACTTCGCGACTCTATATTGAACTCTCTTGTCGAACAGAGGATTATTTCAGAAGAAAAGTGTATCGAAGGGAAAAAAGCACCACTTCCTGAACGCTCTTTTGATATGCCCGCTATGGCTTTTCATTTTGCGCATGAAGTTTTGCAGAAAGTAACGAGCTCGCGCATAGAAACGACGCTAGATGTAGAGCTTCAGAATCAGATAGAGCACACTCTTCAACGAACACTCAACACTCTTCCATCTTCAATTACGGGAGCTGCTTTACTCATTCACAATCCTACCGGTAATATCTTGGCATATGTAGGGAATGGCCGATTTGGAACCCGCCAGTCGGGAAGCTGGATTGATTGTTGCCAGGCTCTGCGTTCTCCAGGATCAGCTTTGAAGCCTTTTGCATATCTTGAAGCCTTTAGTCGAGGTATTCTTACCCCTTCTTCTCTTTTAGCCGATACACCTCTTTCTTTTGGAGGGCTTTCCCCTCGCAACTTCGACTTGCGATATAGAGGCCCCGTCTCAGCCAGACAAGCCCTGGCCCAATCTTTGAATGTTCCAGCCGTAAGAGTTCTCCGAGAAGTAGGAGGAGAAACTTTGCTCCAAACATTACGGTCTGCGGGAATCACCTCTTTGAATGAAGATACTCTCTACTACGGAGATTCCCTTATTTTAGGAGGGTGCGAAACAACTGTTATGCAAATGGCTTTGGCATACGAAACTATAGCCAACTTGGGAATTCAGCGACCTCTTCAGATGATTAAAGGTTCGACTCCTTCTTACGAGAAACGAATTTTTGACGAAGCAAGTTCCTTTCTTATTGCCGATATTCTGAAAGATCAAACCCGTCTCCTCCCCATGCGTAGAGAAGCTTTAGTCGATCAGAATATGAACATAGCCTTTAAAACAGGAACGTCTTACGGTTTAAGAGATGCCTGGACAGCTGCGTATACCCCTGAATACACTATCGTCGTTTGGTTTGGGGATCCGGCGGGCTTTCCCAATCCTGTTCTTACTGGTTTGAAACTAGCTGCTCCTACCGCAATAGAAATGCTGAGCTGGGCAACACAAAACAAAATAAAATGGTATGCTCCGCCAAGTAGTCTAGGTCGCAGAACAGTCTGCGCTCTATCTGGGCTTCCACCCTCGGAAAGTTGTCCTACACATAGAATTGATTGGTATATTCCTGGAATATCTAGAAATGACCGCTGCTCCATTCATCAAATGCGGAGAGGGGAGCCTGTGATTGTCTGGCCTTCCGAACTGGCTCTCATGAGTTCAACAAGAAGAGTTTATACAGAAGATTCTCCTATAACAATTACGTCTCCACTAAATAATACCCAGTTTTTTATAACACCGACTGGGGGAAAACAAAAGATTGCCCTTCGCAGCGAAGGTGCAAGTGGCTTCTTGTTCTGGTATATAGATAATCAATTTTTCGGCAAAATAAAAGCCCCGAAAGAGATTTTCTGGCAACTCTCTCCGGGGCAACATAATATATCCGTAATGGATGAAAAAGGCCGTTCCGATTCAATCACTATTGAAGTTCTTTCTCTCTCTTCTCCAGCTGTTTTGCCTTTGAAACCTCTGGAGCTTCAATAAATTACTGCCTTCTCGGATTAAAAGAAGAGATTTTCGCCAACTCTTCAAACAGTTCTTTTTCACGAAGTGAAAGATTTTTCGGCACAACGATCTCTATCTTCACATACAAATCTCCAGGCTGAGCCCCCTTACGACGAGGCAATCCCTTTCCCCTCAAGCGAAGAAGCTGACCACTCTGGGTTCCTGCCGGCAATTTCATCGTTACGCCGCCTTCCAACGTTTCAATATTCAGAGACGTTCCCAAAGCCGCTTCCCACGGAGTAACTTTCACAACTGTCGTCAGGTCGTACTGATTCACTTCGAAACGAGAATCCTCTCGCAATTTAATAGTAATGTAAAGGTCTCCATTAGAGGCATTTCCTATTCCTCTGCTTCCCTTTCCAGGAAGGCGAATGCGACTTCCATCAGTCATTCCTTGGGGAAAATTCACCGTCAATGTCTGTCTTCGGGGAATCCTCCGCCCATCAGAAGTCACGTCATGCTTTTCTATTGAAATAGATTTTGGCTCACGGCGAATAACATCTATCAGGGAAAGTTCCATCTGAACTTCAATATCCTCCCCCTTACGCCGGCGAGGGGCCCCTCCGAAGAAAAAGCTCTCAGCCCCACCCGTCGAGCCATTAAATCCTCCAAAGATGGTTTTGAAAAAATCGCTGAAATCTCCCAAACCGCCACTTCCATTACCGAAGTCCATACGGAATGTGCCACCATCTCCCCATCCGGGAGGCGGTGTAAAATTCTGACCTTCACTCCATTGGTTCCCTAAAGTATCATATCGTTGCCGCTTATCTTGATCTTTCAAAACTTCGTAAGCTTCATTAATCTCTTTATAGCGTTCTTCGCTTCCCGGCTCTTTATTTACATCAGGATGATATTTTTTCGCTAAAGCTCTATAGGCTTTACGAATTTCATCCTGAGAAGCTTTCCGATCAACACCGAGAATAGCGTAGTAATCTTTATATGTAACAGGCATATTTACCACCTTCTTTTAATTTGACCTTTACTAACCAAAGATTATACGACAAAAAAAGAGCCCGGGCAACTCTCTGTCCAGGCTCTTATCTTCCTCTCTTTAGTGAGAAGAGACTGCTTCATTCGTTACATGATCGTCATTGTGATTGCCGCCTTTTTCAGGCAAAGGTTCCACATGAAGAGAAATGAGAGTCTCAGACCCAAATTCGTTATGAATTCTATCTTCAATTGTAGAGGCAATATTATGAGCCTCTACAAGCCCCATTGTACGATCTACAAGAATATGAGTTTCCATGGCAATATACGGTCCGACCCGACGAGTACGAAGACGATGAACATCACGTACTTCCTTCGATTCCCGTATAAGAGCCATAATTCGATCTTCAGTCTCTTTATCCAAAGAACCTTCCAGAAGCTCGTTCAGGCTCTCCATCATAATAGGCAAAGATACTCGAATAATAAAGAAACTCACTACTGCCGCCGCAATAGGATCAAGAATGCGTCCTCCCGCACCAAAAAAACGAGCGCCAACAATGCCAAAAAGAACACCAATGGAAGAAAAGGCATCTGAACGATGATCCCAAGCCTTCGCCATAAGAGCCGGGCTGTTTATATTAGTAGCCCAGACAGCCGTATAGCGATATAAAACCTCTTTCACAACTATAGACACAACCGCAGCTCCTATAGCAAGCAATCCAGGACGCGGAAAGGTTTCTCCCTTTAAAACTAAGAGAATTTTATGCACCGCCTCAAGAAGAATACCTGTTCCAGCTATAAAGAGAACAACGCCACACAAGGAAGCCAATAGCGTTTCAACTTTACCATGTCCATATCTGTGGCTGCTATCTGCAGGCTTATTTACAACTTTAAAGCCAAAAAATACAACCACATCGGTTATCAAATCTGAAAGGGAATGAGTCGCGTCAGCAACCATGGCTCCGCTATGGCCGACAAAACCTGCAATATACTTCAGAATAGTGAGGATCAAATTGACCCAGAAACCTCGCAGCGTCACGGCTAGGGCGCGATCTCCCCTGTTGATTTCCACCAACACCTATCCCCTCTTTTCATTCTTTCAATCAAAATCTTAAAATAGTTGCAGTATATAATGAAAAGGGTGTAACAAGCAACAAAGGGGGGAACTGATTTATGAAAATGCAAATGGTACACGTAAATCTCTCTTCAAAGGCGATTGAAACATTCTCCGTTGAAGAAAGCATTGCTCGTCGCTATATTGGCGGCTCAGGCCTCGGCACTTATTTCTTTTTCAAATACTCTCAGCCCGAAGTTGAACCTTTAAGTCCAGAGAATTCACTCATATTCATGAACGGCCCCTTTCAGGGGACAGGCATTCCAACCTCTGGACGACACCAAATCATTTCGAAATCACCTTTAACGGGGGCATTCGGCGAATCGGATGCCGGAGGCACCTTTGGATATCATCTCTTACGAAGCGGCTATTATGGAATAATTATTGAAGGTGAAGCTGATACACCTCTCTATCTCTCTATTCGAGATGGTGAAATTTCTCTTTGCGACGCTTCGTCTCTCTGGGGAAAAGACTCTTTTGAAACGGAAGAATTTCTCAAAAAAGAGTTTAATGCGCCCTGCGGGGTTTCATGCATTGGACCGGCTGGAGAGAAGCTCGCCCTGATTGCTGGAATAATGCACGACGGTTCCCATGCCAGAGCTGCAGGAAGATGTGGCCTCGGTGCTGTTATGGGAAGCAAAAAACTCAAAGCTATAGTTGCTGGAGGATCTTATCGTCCCGATCTTTTTGACAAAGAAGAAGTTAATGCTCTCTCAAAGGAAAAACATCTTCTTTTTTCGCAAAAGCTGAAAGGCATGACTCGTTTCGGAACAGCAGGAGGCGTTTCGCTTGCTGAAGAATATGGAGACCTGCCAATTAAAAACTGGCAACAGGGTTCTTGGAAACCGGAAGTGTCATCACTCACTGGAGAAGCCATGGCCGATACTATTCTTACAGAAAATTACGGATGTATGGCATGTCCTATTCGTTGCGGTCGGGAAGTCGCCTTCGATACTGTCGCAGGAGCTGGCCCTGAATACGAAACGATTGGTATGCTTGGAAGCAACTGCCTCGTGAATGATCTTAAGGATGTTGCCCGTGCTGCCGATCTTTGTAACCGTTACGGCCTCGACACTATTTCAACTGGATCTGTCATAGCCTTTGCCATGGAGCTTTTTGATCGCCACATTATTACAGAAGAGGAAATTGGCTTTCCTCTTCGATGGGGAGATGGAAAAGCTGTTATTCGAATGGTAGAAACCATTGGGAAAAGAGAAGGAATCGGCGCTATTCTCAGTTTGGGAACTCGAAAAGCTGCTGAAAAAATTGGTAAGGGTGCCGAGCACTATGCCATTCACGTAAAAGGACTTGAATTGCCCGCCCATGACCCTCGCTGTTATAAAAGTCTCGCCACCGGATATGCCACGTCAAATAGGGGAGCCTGTCATCTCTCTGGCTATACCTACGCTTGCGAACGTAATGCAACATACCCTGATTTTGGCATAACAGAAGTTCTCGACAGATCAACAGATGAAGAGAAAGGAAAATTGAACGTTCCTTTTCAAAATTACATGGGAATTCTCGACTCACTGAAGATATGCAAATTTCCATTTCTGGCTACCGTATCGATCAACGATCTTCTCACGTGGATTCACGGTATTACAGGCTGGGAAATGACACGAGAAGAGCTCGAAGAAATTGCCGACCGGATATTCACGTTAAAGCGACTATTCAATGGCCGGTGTGGTCTTACAAAAAAAGATGACACCCTGCCCGAAAGGATTCTCAAGGAACCACGCAAAACAGGAGGAGCAGCAGATACCCTACCCGACCTTGAAAAGCAACTAAAAGAATACTATAGCCTTCGGGGATGGAATGAAGATGGGCTCCCTACCTATGAACAACTGAAAAGACTTGGTATTGAAGAATTTTTAGCCATATGAATAAACACATCGAAAAGAGCCATATGAAGAGATTCTCTCTTCATATGGCTCTTTTACAAACCTTATTTTTCCCTGGAATAACAAAAACAGTCAACGAGATGATCGTTAATCATTCCTATAGCCTGCATATACGAATAACAAATAGTGGAACCTACGAAGGTAAACCCCCTTCGCTTCAGTTCTTTGCTCAGCTTCTCTGAAAGAGGAGTAGTTGCTGGAACGTCGCGTTCATCTCTCCAATGATTCTTAATCGGATTTCCATCAACAAAATTCCATAAAAAGGTAGAAAAGGAACCAAATTTCTCCGCTGTATCAATAAAAAAGCGAGCATTTTTGACAGCTGACGCGATCTTCAGCCTATTTCGAATGATACCGGGGTGATTACACAATGTTGCTATCTTCTCTTGATCAAAGGCAGCAACTTTGTCTACATCAAAATTTTCAAAGGCCTCTCTATAAGCCTCTCGTTTCTTCAGAACGGTAAGCCAGCTTAATCCAGCCTGAGCCGATTCAAGAATTAAAAGTTCAAAGAGACGCCGGTCATCATAGAGTGGAATACCCCACTCCTCATCGTGATACGCCATCAATAATGGATGCCCCTCAGCCCAAGGACATCGATTCAACACGGTCTTATCTTGATTCTTCATAGCTCGATGGTCTCCATACTCATCATAGCGAGATCTATAAAAGTTAAAGTTCCCCATCTCACAGATTCTACCCCAGCCAGATATTTTATAGCTTCCGATGCTTCGAGAGAGCCTATCACAAAAGGCGTAAAACTAGGAGTTCCCAAATCTTTTTCTATTCCCTGATTCGGCAGGGGATTTTCAAAGAGATCGAAATGAGTCTTCTGCCACGGTTTATATCGCCCAACTTGCCCAATCATGCCTCCAAGAGCCCCGTGAATAACCGGAATCTTCGCTGACGCGCACTCACGATACAAAATCTGTCTCGCATCATTACTATCGAGAGCATCAATAACCAGATCTACGTTCTGTAAAAAATCCCGACAATTTTGTTCAGATAACATAAAAGGAATAACACGAGTCTGCACTTCACTGTTGATAGCCGAAACTCTTTTTTGCGCAACTTCAACTTTGAGCGTTCCTATATCCTTTTCTCTGGCTAAAAGCTGGCGATTCAAGTTGCTCTCTGAAAAAACATCTCCATCAACTAACGTAAGCATCCCGACACCCGCCCTGGCCAGAATTTCAACAACAACTCCACCTAAACCGCCACATCCTACGACAAGAACATGGGATCGAAAGAGCCGATCCTGGCCTTCGATCCCCAATGTTCCACGATTTCGATCATAGCGGTGAAAAGACATAACTATTCGTGATGATGAACGTGGTGGCTATGTTCATCCACCAGTTCATCGTGGCTTTTCTCGCTCCAGGGTTCAAGTTTCTGACGTCGGCGATAATCATTAATAGCTGCATGAATTGCTTCTTCCGCCAATACAGAACAGTGCATTTTAACAGGAGGCAAACCATCAAGGGCATCGGCAACAGCTTTATTCGTCAGATTCCATGCCTCCTCTATAGTTTTCCCCTTAACAAGTTCAGTAGCCATGCTTGAAGAAGCTATAGCAGAAGCACACCCAAAGGTTTTAAATTTAATATCGACAATGCGATTATCTTCTACTTTGAGATAGATCTTCATAATATCTCCACACTTGGGATTTCCTGCCTCTCCTATTCCATCGGCGTTCTCTATCTCTCCCACGTTACGGGGATTCTGAAAATGGTCCATTACAATTTCACTATAAAGCATACTTAATTACTCCTCTCTTGAGCTTTTATGAAATCTTCCCACAGCGGCGACATGTTACGACGGCGTTCGACAATTCCTACTAATTTCTCCACTACGTAGTCTATATCTTCTTTCGTTGTCGATTCTCCAAGACTAAGACGAAGCGAGCCGTGAGCCTGTTCGTGACTTAAACCTATTGCCATAAGCACATGAGATGGATCAAGAGAACCTGACGAGCAGGCACTTCCAGTGGAAGCCGAAATTCCAAACATGTCGAGATCCATAATTAACGTTTCCCCTTCAACTCCAATAAGACTGACATTGACATTATTGGGAAGTCTGTTTTCCCCCAATGCGCCGTTGAGCTTGGCATATGGAATCCGGTTCATGATTTCAGCTATAAGATTATTTCTCAACTCAGAAAGGCGTCTTCTCTCTTCTTCCATTTTCAGATTTGCTCGCTCTATAGCCGCTCCTAAACCAACGATACCTGCTACATTCTCTGTCGTAGCCCGGCGACCTCGTTCCTGACCTCCGCCGTGAATATAGTTGTCGAGCTTAACACCTTTTCTGATATACATAACGCCAGTTCCCTTAGGGCCATAAAATTTGTGGGCCGAAAGAGAAAGCATATCAACATTCATAGCTTTCACATCGATAGGAACATGGGCTACAGCCTGTACTGCATCGGTATGAAAAAGGATACCCTTTTTATGGCACAATTTTCCTATCTCTGCGATTGGCTGAATCGTTCCAATCTCATTATTTGCAAACATAATTGAAACGAGAATTGTCTTATCTGTAATGGCCTTCTCTACATCCTCTACAGAAACTCGGCCTTCAGAATCTACATCAAGATACGTTACGTCATATCCCAACTTGGCTAGATATTCGGCAGAATGTAGTATCGCATGGTGTTCAATCTTTGTTGTAATAATGTGGTTTCCCTTACTGCGATATGTAAATGCCGTTCCCTTAAGAGCCCAGTTATCAGACTCTGTTCCTCCACTTGTAAAATAGATTTCGTCTGGTGACGCATTCAAAACTTTCGCTACCTTTTCGCGGGCAGCAGTTATTGCTTCTTTGTTCTTCTGACCCACTGTATAAAGAGACGATGGATTCCCAAAAGATTCAGTAAAGTAAGGTATCATCGCATTGAGAACATCTGTAGCCACTGGCGTTGTTGCTGCATGGTCCATATAGACTTGTCGCATTATTTTTAGCCTGCCTTTCTTTATAAATCTATTCGAGAGACTCTTCGTCTTCTGCAAGATCCTTAAGAGTTGTTGACATTAAAACCTCATCCATACTCTCCCGAAGCCTGACCCAAAGTTTACGAGCCGGGCATACTCCTTCACGCAAGCATTCTGTTCCTTCCAGACAATCTGTTATTTGAATTGGTCCTTCAAGAACTTCGACTATTTCTGAAATTGTTATTTCTTCAGGGGAGCGGCTCAAAAGATAACCGCCTTGAGGGCCACGAATGCTCTCTATCAATCCTTGCCGTCTCAGTTTCAAAAAGAGCTGCTCAAGATATCGCTCTGAAATATGTTCCCTTGACGCTATATCGACAATACTTAAAGGTGTACGCCCATTATATTGTCGAGCCAGCTCAATCATGGCCCGAAGACCATACCGCGTTTTAGTCGAAAGTTTCATACGATTCCACCTACTTTTTCTCAACTTCTACATAGGTATTCATACTATACCCTACTAGATTTGTCAAGAATAAACAGCTCTATATTTGCAATCTATGTCTCGAAAATAGATAATGATATAAATAGAGAAACAGATAAAAGGAGGAAAGCACATGATACTTCGTTTACATGCTTTTCTTATGTACGTTGCAGGGCAAAGAGAATTTTCTATAAAAGCCCCTGCTACTGTGAAAGAACTTTTAGAAAAACTCTCTGCCGAATATGGAGAAAAATTTGATAAATGGATCTGGTCGGAAGAAGAAGATGGCAAAAAACTCATGATGGGCACTATTATCATGGTCAATGGCAAACACATAGCTCATCTTAATGGGATTGACACTGCCCTTTGTGATGATGACGTCGTTAATATTTTTCCACCTGTCGGAGGCGGCTAAAATAAGGTAAGGAGGAAAAGCACATGAAACTTCCAGCTTTTGAACTTGAACGATACTTCGCCCGCTACGAATTTAAAACCGAATTTAACCTTTGCCCATCGGATTGTGAAAGTTTTTCTCTCTCAGAACTCTTGAGTATGGCTGATGATGAAAGCCGTACTCTTTGGGAAAATCTACGGTTGGAATACACAGAATCGCAAGGGCTTCCTCTGCTGAGAAAAGAAATAGCATCCCTCTACGCTGGCCTTTCGAGCGAAAATATATTGCTTGCTGTTCCCGAAGAGGGAATCTTTCTAGCCTTTAACAGTATACTAGAACCTCACGATCATATTATTGCCCTTACACCAGCCTATCAGTCTCTTTATTCCATTCCAGAAAGCATGGGATGTACAGTAACTTCCTGGCCTGTCAGAGAAGAAAAGGGAGAATGGACTATAGATATAGATGGACTTGAAGCTCTTATCAGGCCAACAACTAAAATGATTGTTGTAAATTTTCCCCACAACCCAACAGGATATATGCCGACTGAGAAGGATTTTTTAAAAATAATTGATATTGCATCTCATCATGACCTCTACCTTTTCTCAGACGAAATGTACCGCTTTTTAGAGTTTGATGAAGCTTCTCGCCTTCCTTCTCCTTGTACCCTCTACGAGAAAGCCATTACGTTGGGCGGACTTTCGAAAGCTTTCGGCCTTCCAGGTTTGCGTATGGGATGGTTGGCCAGTCAAAACTCCACATTCCTTAATATATGTGCTCAGCTTAAGGATTACACAACTATCTGTGCAAGCTCCCCGGCAGAAATTCTTTCTCTTATAGGGTTGCGAAACAAAGCAAGAATTCTGCATCGAAACAGAACTCTTCTTGCCAAGAATCTTAAAGAAGTAGAAAAACTTTTTAGCGAATATGGGAATTTATTGCACTGGACACCGCCAAAAGGCGGTTCTATCGCCTATCCTGAATTGAAAAGTGATATTTCTATTGAAACCTTCTGCCAAAAAGCTATTGAGCAATATGGAGTTATGATCTTGCCAGGCACTGTATTCGGCTCAGTAGAAAATCGGTTCAGAGTCGGTTTTGGACGGGCATCTCTTTCTGAGGCGTTGAAACAGTTTGCAGTCTTTCTGAAGAACTGGAAAGGGTAAACGCTACTCAAGAGAGAAAGAATCAGGAGCCTGTATTTGAACAAAAGGCTCCTGATCTTTATACGTACTCGCCTACAATAGACCCTTTTTTCGCCCTGTTCCGAGATAAGCATCCCGAATATCAGCGCTATTCAAAAGATCTTCAGAAATTCCTGTCATAACGATATTGCCTGTTTGTAAAACGTAGCCTCTGTGAGAGAGCAACAACGCCTGACGAGCATTCTGCTCTACCAAGAGGATAGTTACTCCTTCAGAATTTATTCGCCGAAGCTCCTTAAAAATATCTTTAATAATGATTGGAGCCAGCCCTAAAGAAGGTTCGTCAAGCAATAAAAGACGAGGCCTCGACATGAGAGCCCTGCCAATAGCAAGCATCTGCTGTTCTCCTCCAGAAAGAGTTCCAGCATACTGATTCTGCCTCTCCTCTAAGCGAGGAAAGAGAGAGTAGACCCATTCGAGGTCTTCTTGCACTTTATTGGAATCCTTGCGGGGGAAAGCTCCCATCATCAGGTTTTCGTACACACTTAGCGGCGCAAAGACCCGCCGCCCCTCAGGAACAAGGGAAATGCCCTGTTTCACCACATCGTAACTTCGCTGAGCTAAAGGAATGCCATTAAAAAAGACATTTCCCTTCTCTCTATGAACCTCTGCCATAAGAGCGTTCATTAATGTGGATTTACCTGCTCCATTAGCACCAATGACACATACAATTTCACCTTCGTACACTTGAAGAGAAACGCCACGAAGAGCTCGTATTGCACCGTAACTGACATGCAAATTCTGTACATTCAGCAAGGCTTGTTTTGCGTCGCTCATTCCTCGTCCTCCTCTCCAAGGTAGGCTTTCAACACTTCTGGATTATTTTGTATTTCTTCAGGAGTTCCCTCTGCTATCTTCGCCCCGAAATTCATACAGATTATACGAGGACAAATTTCCATAACGAGATCCATATGATGTTCAATAACTAAAATAGCGAGCTGAAACTCTCTGTGAATTGTCTGAATCAATTCGTTCAATCCCAAAACTTCTTCTGGATTCATTCCTGCAGCTGGCTCGTCAAGAAGTAACAAGCGCGGTTCCAAGGCCAGGGCTCGTGCTATCTCCAGACGACGCTGATATCCATAAGGCAACGTTCCGGCAGGTTGAAGGGCTCGGTCAGCAAGGCCGACACGGCTGAGCAACTCCATACTTTGATCTCGTATAAATGTTTCTTTCGTTCGCCAACGTCCAAAGTGAGAAACAGCTTCCAAAAAGGAATAAGCCTCGTGCTGCTGCGTTGCTGTCATCACATTTTCAAGAACAGACGACCTCGGGAAAAGCCGTAAATTTTGAAAGGTTCGCGCGATTCCCCTTCTGATAACTTGATATGTTTTCAGAACTGATATATCTTCTCCGTCGAAAAAGATTCGTCCTCTATCAGGCGAATACACACCGGTAATAACGTTGAAAACTGTCGTTTTTCCAGCACCATTGGGACCAATTAAACCAACAACCTCTTTTTCGCTCAAAGCAAAGCTCATATTCTGAACAGCATGAACACCACCAAAAAACTTATCGACGTCTTTAAGTTCAAGCAGTGCCGCCATGGTCTTTCCTCCTAAAAACCTTCTTCGCCAGCCATCTGCCATCTAAACCGCCCATAATTCCCTCAGGGCGAAGAACCATGATAATGACAAGAACGGCTCCGTAGATAAGCATTCGATATTGGGAAATAGGTCTGAAAAGCTCTGTAACCAGAGTTATAATGAGAGTTCCCACCAACGTTCCCACCATAGACCCAAGACCGCCAAAAACGACCACTGCCGTTAATTCCGTGGATTTAAGCATATCAAACATAATCGGCTGGATAAAAGAAAGGAATCCTGCGAGCAATGCCCCTGCCACACCACAATAAAATGCTGAAATAACCAGACTCAACACTCTGAGTCTCGCCGTATGAAAACCAAGCAGTGACGCAGCCATATAGTCATCACGACATGCTTTGAACGACCTGCCGTAATGACTATTAATAAGATTGAACATGCAAAGCCCCATTATTACGAAAAAAGAGAGAGCCACCGGTAATGTTGTATAAGGTTCGATTCCCGGGTATCCTCTCGCACCTCGGGTTAGAGACTGCCAATTTTCGAGAATGAGACGAATAGCCTCTCCCAAGCCAATAGATGCTATGGCAAAATAATCTCCCATCAGACGAAGAGTGGGAACACCGATGCCATATGCAACAATAACAGCAACCCCACCACCTAATAAAACAGCAGGGAGCCAATGAATTCCATACTGTACTGTGAGAATAGCAGACGTATAGGCTCCTAAAGCCATATATGCCGCATGTCCCAACGTAAAGATACCGGTAAATCCAGTAAGGAGAGATACCCCCATTGCCGCAATAGCATTAATACAAAGAAGTGTAATAATTCCCTCTGTATAGCCAGACATGGGAAGCACCTATATCTTTTCGCTCATCTGCTTGCCAAAAAGGCCCGTCGGCTTGATGAGCAAAGTAATTACCAACAATGAAAAGACCACTAAATCCCGCATTTGGCTCGAAATAAAACCAGCCGCCAGCATTTCTGCCAGCCCAAGAATCAAACTGCCGACAACCGCCCCAGGCAGAGAACCCAATCCCCCAATGACGGCCGCCACAAACGCCTTGATGGTAATAACCCCCAGCTGAGGATAGAGGGTATAGCGAACTGAAAGAAAAATTCCACCAATAGCAGCTAAAGCTCCTGCTGTGAAAAAGACAATGGCGATAAGCAAATTTACATTAACCCCCATAAGACCGGCTGTTCGCAAATCACACGCAGCCGCTCGAATGGCAAGTCCCCACTTTGTTCGCGAGAGGAAAAGCTGAAGGCATCCGAGAGCAACAAGGGCTACAACAAAAGAAAGAAGGTCAAAAGCACTTGTTGTGGCAATATTGAAGATCTGAACAGGATGAGTGGGAATAACCGGTGGCAAGGCTCTGAAACGCCCACCAGCAACAATAACAAAAATATTTTCTATGACGATACTCATTCCCATCGATGCAATAAGAAGATATAAGGTTACATTCGTTCGTTCTCGAATAGGCTTATAAGCTATTCGTTCTGTTAAAACAGCCGCAATGCCTGCCCCCACAAGGGAGAGGAGGGATGCCATCCAAATATTCAACCCCATTGTCTTCAATGCGACATAACAAATATATCCTCCAATAACAAGAAAACCACCGTGGGCAAAATTAGAAAAAAGCAAAATAGAATAAACTAATGAATAGCCAACAGCAATGAGGGCATATACTGATCCAAGAGAAAGTCCGTTAATAACCTGTTGCAAAAAAGTGGCCACAGATGATCTCACCTCTTTCCTGAGGATGGGGGCAGATTGTCGAGTTCTGCCCCCTCAAATTTGACCGATCAACAAATCTACGGCTTGATTTTCTTGTAAAACTGTCCTTTACCGTCTTTGGCGACTAACACGACGCCATCTTTATCTTTGGGAGTATTATTTTCAGGATCAACTGTAATTGTGGCATGGTGAAGTTTAAGATTTGTAGTTGAAGCAAGTGCATCTCGAATGGCTTTAGGATCGTCGCTTCCGGCACGACCGATAGCATCGACAAGCCAATAAATGGAATCGTACCCTAAAACTCCATTTACGAACTCTTTGCATTCATCGTTCCATTTCTCTTTATAGGCCTGGAAAAAGGGTTGCATTGCAGGGTCTTCCGGAGCAACGTGATTGATCCAATAAGAATTCTCCATAGCATCTCCGGCAATCTCCCACATAAATTCGCCGTACCCATCGCCACCGACAAAGATAATGTCGTCCATACCGAGTTCCCGAGCCTGTTTCATAATAAGAGCCATCTCTTTACCCATATTGGGAAGGATCAATACATCGGCTTTTTTATCCCGAATCTCTGTAAGCTGAGCTCTGAAGTCTACGTCTTGCCCGCCTCTGAAACCAAGATCAGCTACGACCTTTCCGCCATATTCCCCGTAACTCTTCATAAAAAACTCTCTAAGGCCATGAGAGTAATCGTTACCCACATCATAAAGTATGGCTGCATTCATTCTCTGAAGTTCTTTCGCTGCAAAATAGGCTATAAGCTTGCCCTGGTAGGGATCTGTAAAACAAATTCTGAAAGAGAAGGGACGTACTTTACCTTTTTCATCTACTGTAACCAATGGGTTTGTAGAAACAGTTCCTATTTGGGATACCCCGTATCGATTAACCAAGGGTGCTGTTGCAATATTGATTCCACTTCCATTCGCGCCAACAATAGCAACAACCTTGTCTTCTTCGATCATTCGCCTGACAGCATTCACTGCATCTTCGGCCCGTGTTCTGAAATCATAAACTATAAGCTCAATCTGTCTTCCCAGAACGCCACCCTTTGCATTCAGCTCATCGACAGCCAAACGAGCAGATTTCTCTTCTGTCTGCCCATAGGCAGCCCAGTCTCCTGTAAGTGCTGCCAAATATCCGATCTTAACAGGCTTTTCCTGTGCCAATGCTGAGGTAACACCAAGAACTCCGATAAGAAGGGACACTATTAAAAAACATATCGCCCCACGCCACCTCTTTCCTCTCTTCACTACCTACCACCTCCTAAAAAGGGTTTTTATCATGATGTATAATCATTGTGATCATTGTACAGAGAAAGCCGCAAGTAATGCAATTAAAAATTGTAGCAATTTTATTTATTTTATATAAATTCATAGGGGGAGAGTCATATGGCTTTTCAATTGCCAACATATATGGAACCGGACTTCGACAAAGAACCCTTTCTTTCTGCACCAAATGCCGAAGTGAACGAGGTTGTTATAGAAGGCGTTGCGCCTGCCAACTATCACGCCCTATCTATCTACCCCGAATATTTCAAAATCGATGGCCAATGGGTTCTCATAAGCGAGAGTCGAATGGATTGTGTTCCTGTAATACGAGACGAAAATACTGTGGAAGCCGTAGAATTTAGAAATCTGAAAGTCGGAGACCGTGTTGTTGTTGGACGTACTGAGAATGGTAGCGATGGGATATACCTCCATGCAAACTCATTCAAAACCACACAAAAAAAATGTGATGTTTTTTCTTTCAGAACAGGGCGGTCTCGTGAAACAGCCTATTCGAGAGATTACGACACCCTTTATGAAGTATTGCGCTACGAACGGGAACATGGATATATTGTCTGGGTTCTCGGCCCTGCTGTCGTTTTTGACCACGATTCCAAGAAGGCTTTATCAGAACTTATAGAACATGGTTATGCCCATGCACTTCTCGCTGGAAACGCACTGGCCACCCATGATCTGGAAGGCAGTATGATGCAAACAGCGCTAGGGCAGGATATATACACCCAAGAGCAGCGCCCTCTCGGCCATTATAACCACCTTGATCTCATCAATACCGTGCGCCGATACGGATCTATAGAAGCATTCATAAAAGGTGAGAATATCCAAAACGGCGTTATCTATTCTGCCATTAAAAAACAGATTCCCGTTGTTCTTGCAGGCTCCATTCGCGACGATGGCCCGCTTCCACCAGTGATGGGGAATGTATACGAGGCTCAAGACGCAATGAGATTTCATACACGAAAGGCCACAACAGTTATCGCCTTGGCCACTCAGCTTCATACTATCGCCACTGGAAACATGACTCCGGCCTATACCAGAAAAGAAGGCGCCATACGCCCTGTATTCATTTACTCTATTGACGTTTCTGAGTTTGCCGTGAATAAGCTTCGAGACAGAGGAAGTCTGTCTGTTACGCCCATAGTAACGAATGTTCAGGATTTCTTGGTTCATTTACGCAATAATCTTGTTCCTTAAATAAGGGGAGATTGATCTATGAAGTGGAGAAGGGCCTTCTTAATCGTAGAAGGCCCTATATAATTTAGGAATCCTCTCTATGGCCTTCACGAAAAGACTTGGCAGAATATGAAGCGCATAAGAAAGGTCAAGACGTTCTGTAAATTGATGGGCGTCCTTCCCGATGGGGCCCAAATTCATCACGGGCACGTTGAGGTTTTTCAGATCATCAGTTGGGAATGTGTAGTCAACATTCCAAAGTGGCGTATTGGCAGCTACAGCTTCTATATCGCTACTCTCGCCTTGGAATCCCATATAGCTAAGATCCATAATACCTTCAAAAATCTCTTTTATTTCGATAGGCTCTTTCGATAAAGATGAGCTGTAATCAACAAGTTCCTGCGCAACCTTTCGTAAAACTTTTTCCCCCCTCTCCTCATCTCTGTTGCAACGAGGAGGATACCACGGCGGAAGAAAACCCAAGACAATAAGGGGGCCACGTTTCCCCGACGCTCTGAGAAGGGCATGCACAATTTCAATACCTCTTTCATGCTCTGATGCTCTCGGAGAAAAAGAAGCGTTCATCTCTGTAATTACCTGAAGAGAGGTACATTTTTTCTCTTTGGCAACATCCTCAACAAGCTCTTCAAAAGTAATTACGAGGGGCTCGCCTTCTGATTTCAAATATGAGTCAGGAAACAATTTCTTCTCTGAAAAAGCTCGAAGGGCTAGCGCTTGTGCTAATGCCTGCTTCGCTTTTTTCTTCATATAGGCAAGAATATCACTGGGCGTTTTCTGCACCACCATGCTATTAAAAAAAGCAATTGCCATATCTGGAACAGTCACAGCGTAGTTTCTTCTGAGATCAGCAAGTTTCAGACACGCCATGGGAGGAAAAGAACGCCCCTTCCACGAATCGGAGCTCTCCGCATCTCCCTCGACAAGGGTAGTAAGACATGAAGCAATGAGAGGAGCACTTATTCCCTTAAAGTATTCTCCTACATGGGCTTCTCTCCCCACACATAGGAAAAAAGGCATAATTTTACCGATCGTCCCCAAATAAAGGGACCCTCGCTCTTCTACCTCTCCTACAGAAGGTTCAGTATTGATACATGCTAAATAATCAAGTTTTCTTCGCTTCTGAAAATCTCTAAGCCAGGGAACAACACTTCGCATTCCAGCAGACATATTTTCCTCATCACAGACGGCAACAAAGAGAAGATTAGCATGGAGTTTTTCGGGGAATTTTGAATACTCTTCTATGAGAGCCATTTCAAGGGCAAGTCCATATTTCATATCAGCAACACCACGACCAAAGAGATAGTATCCTTTTTCGTAGTCAAGGCGAGCCTTCGTAGGCAAAAGCTCTTTTTTCAAACGTTCCGTATAGGCCTGCGGACGAAAAGCTAATGATTCGAGAGGGCCAAATCCTTTCGTATCGACAACATCAAAATGTCCCGTAATGATTATCGTCTCTTTACACGGAGGATCCGCCTCAAGAAAAGCAGCAACACAGAATCGATTCAAGCTATCATTTTTAATTGGTACTATAAAAATATTCCCTGAGTTTTTCTCAAAATAAGGTACATGGCGCAACCAGCGCTCAATAAAGAGAGCCGCCTCATTTTCACCACCAACCTTCCCCGTAATGCTCGGGATAGATACCAGTTCTGTGCATAATGAGAAAAGTTTCTCTGGCGAAGGAACAAAAGACATCAACGTAAAGCATCTCCTTCGTTATGACCATCCTTTTTTTCATTATCAGCAACGGAAACGCGAAGTGGAATATCTGTATCAAAATGGAGATCCAACTGAGGGAAAGCGATCTCTATATTATTTTCAGCAAAAAGTTCCATTATTTTGTAACGAAGATCACTCTGAACTACAAAACGCGCAGCCCTCCGCATATCCACCCAAAAGTAAAGATCAAAATCGAGAGTACTCGCTCCAAAATCTTTAAAGATGGCATATGGCTCTGGCATGGTCAAGATATTATTATGAGAAGACGCAGCCACAAGCAGCAGACGTTCAACATCCCGCACTGGGGAACCGTAAGCCACGCCAACACTGACCTTCCCTCGAATAATCTGATCGGTTCTATTCCAATTTATAATGCGGTTCTCTAAAAAATATCTGTTTGGAACAAGTACGTCGACATTATCAAAGGTTCGAATTCGAGTCGACCTCGATTCTATCTCTTCTACCGTTCCGAGAATATCATCTATCTGAACGGTATCGTGAATCCTGAAAGGTTTGCTTATAAATAGAATGAATCCGCTAATCAGATTGCTGAATATATTCTGAGCGCCAATACCAATACCAAGAGCAAGGGCACCACCGAGAAAGGCGAAAGCCGTCAACGGGATATTGACCATATCTAAGGCAATGAGAATAAAGGCAACGATCAGCGCAAAAAAGATTAGCTTTTGTAGAGCCATGGCCGCCGTAGGGTCCATATCAAAACGGTCAAGAAGGCGTTGCTTTACCCCTCTCGTAAGTTTACGACTTATCAAAAAACCAAAAAGAACGATAACTATTGCCAATATCAATTTCTTTACTGAGATGGAATAGCCATCACCAGACCACAACTGAAAATTCAATATGGTCTTCAATCGTTCCAACCCAGCCAAAGAAACCTTTTCTGTTAATGTTACAGATGAGAGCCATCCTTCAAGTTCTTCAAGTAATCTGCTGTTGAGCATGGAAACACTCAGCAAACTCGTCATATACTGTGTATTAAGTTCTATTTGTTTCTTTAACGCTTCACTTTCTCTACGCAAGGCCCTGAAAATAGAAGAACCTTCCTGTTCTGCCGAAATTGCGCCATCAAGGGTTAAAAGTCTTGATTGAAGAGATACTTGCTGCTTCTGCAAACCCAGCAAAACATTATCAAGGTCTTTTTTTCTCCCTTCTGCCTCTGTACTCAACTTTATAAGCTCAGCTGTAGGAAGTTCCTTTTGAAGCAATGAATATCGAGTTTCCCAAATTTCCCGGGTTTCCTCAGCCCAAATCTGAGCCTGCTCTGCCTGATCCAACGCCGATTGATAGTAGGCATACCACGCCTCTTTTTCTTTTTGTTGCGCTCTATATACAGGAGCATTTTCCGAATCAGTCTCAGACTCTACTTTCGTCTGGGCGTTTACAAGCTCTTCTCGTGCCCGATCTACCTCTTTACGCAAAGATGAAGCCTGCTTCTGAAGCTCTTCCTCTCTTTCTTTTATCTGACTTACCTGACGCTTGAGATCCGCCTCGTCATATTTTAAATTTTGGGATATCCACTTTAATCCTTCAAGAACGTTCTTTCGCTCAGTCTCAAGCATACTGAGCCGAACGCTGTTTTCCTCTACACTTTTTTCTCGAAGTGCAAGAGTAATACGTTCCTTTTCGAGTTGTAACTGAGATTTCTGCATCTCCCACTCGAAGATTGGCGTATCACTTTGTTCTTCCTTCAACATCTGAATTCGCTGCTCTGCCTGACGAATTTTATCATTCGACGACGAGATAGCACTCTCAGACAAACGGCGGGCATACGTAATCGTCTCCATCTCTTGAGAAAGAGTATCGAGACGACCGCGGTAATTTTCATAAAAGCCAAGAGAATAAGGAGGCGAATCAGGTACAAAAGCCGCAATATCTTTTTGGACGTCTGCTTGTTGTCTTTCGTAGTCACCTTGCACCTTCTCAAGACGCTCAACAAAAGAAACGTACCGTCGATAAAGAGCAATGAGGGATTCGATTAGATTCTGACGTTCGTCAATCTGAATTTGTGTCAATCCAACCTGTTCAGAAAGCAACAATGATTGAGAAGAGCGCAAGGTATCAATATCCTTCTGCAACTCCTCTATCCGTTGTTGAATTATTTCCGGTGTAAAAACAGATTGCCCCTCATCTTCTTGAGTGTTTGTAGTTAAAGAAGGAATCCCCTGAATTGGAACAAGTGCGGCTGAACTGGCGTGTGCAAGAGGCAAAAGGCAAAGATATAAAAAAAGGCATAAGAAAAGAGGCTTAATCACCAATGATCTTTTCATTACTTCATCACTCCCGAATAATAAAGAGCGGGCATTTCGCCCGCTCTTTATTATCTCACAGTCTTTTAGTAGAAAAAAAGTGATTTTACTCTTTTTCTTCAGCACCAAATAATTCAGCGATAATATCTGCCACGTACTCTTTCTTAGTGATCCTCGCTACATTAGATCCGCAGAAGAAAAGCCCTTCTTCCCAATTTCCCATAAAAGCATCGATAAGCGCTTGAGCAATACAAAACGTTTTACGTTCTGTACGATAACGACAATGGGTAAGACAATTGGCAATACATGGCTTACTTTCCACAAATCCATTCAAATATTTCTCGATGAAAGGTGAGCGAAGAGCTCGACCAGGAAGTCCAGCAGGGCTCTGAATAATGACTACATCATCTTCAGTAGCGTCAATATAAGCCTGTTTGAATCGTTCAGAAGCATCGCCTTCATAGGTACAGGCAAAACGAGTTCCCATCTGCACTCCATTTGCGCCAAGATCGAAAGCATGTTCAATGTCTTCTCGCGTCCAAATTCCACCAGCGGCAATTACGGGAATGGGGCTCTTCAGCTCTTTCTCTATGTACTCTACAAGTTCAGGAATAACCCGTTCAAGGGAAAACTCTTCACTCTCAACCTGCTCCATTTTCGTAACGCCAAGATGGCCTCCTGCGTAGAGAGGAGTCTCTACAACAAATCCGTCAGGAAGACGATGATAAAGTCTCTCCCAACGACGAGCGATAAGACTCGCTGCTTTAACAGAACTCACAATCGGAACAAGGGCCACATCTGGATAATCTTTCGTATAGTCAGGAAGCTTTATAGGCAATCCTGCTCCAGAAATGATAACGTTTACGCCACCTTCACATGCAGAACGCACGTGAAGCTCATAATCGGTCAAAGCTACCATACAGTTTACGGCGAGTACTCCATCTTCTCCGGCTATCTCTCGGGCTTTTACTAGCCCCTCTCGCACTGCTCTCTGATTCGCCTCAAAATAGTTACGACCTGTGTAATACGGCTGATTACAAGCCAGTCCTACACTGGCTATGGTGCCGACCCCTCCATGTAGCGCCACATGACCAGCCAAATTTGGGCCAGAAATAGCGACGCCCATCCCCCCTTGGATCAGGGGATAACGCGGTTGGTATTTTCCTAATTTTAAAACAGGAATGGAACGGCTCAACAACATCTCTCCTCTTTATACATTGATCTTGTTCTAATTTTAAAACAAGCTTGCTTATTCTATCCTAAAAAGGAGAGAACCATCAAGAAAATAATTCAAAAAAACTGCCAAGAGAACAATTTTCTCCTGGCAGCCTTCTAAAGTAATGATATTTTAATATTTTAGCGACTTTATTTCGTTAAAATAACCTTATATCCACCTTCAAACTCTTCTGCAGTAACATTCCATTTTTGACTTCTGGCAAATCTCGAAACATTTTCACGTGATGTAACTGTATCTACAAGAATCTCTATTTTCCCAGAAGGATGGTCTTTAATAGCTTTTCTTGTTTCCAAAACAGGTTGAGGGCAAGAAAGGCCTCTTGCATCTACACATACAGATTCACTCATCATGTATTCCTCCTAATCAAGGCGCTGCCGCATAATCAGACCAACAGCCAAACAGAAAATCAAACCAACTATTGTCGCAGCTGGACCAAAAGCACCGGGGCCAGCCGGAGAACTTGCTAAATTGAAGTTATGGCTAAAGGCAGCACCCACAAGCATGCCAAAGACAAACACTGCGGCATCGCCGTCGCCTTCTCCACTCATTATCAGCTGACGACCAGGGCAACCTCCAGCCAGAGTAAAGGCAAGTCCGGCAAGTACCATTCCCATAAAGTTCCATAATGTATTGGTATGAGCAACAGGCTGTCCTTCAAATCCAGGATGGAATTGTCCCAAAGCCACATTGGCAATAAGAGCTACAACAATAAAGGCTAAAACACCGTTTAAAAGGTGAGAGTCTCGCAACATAACAAAATCACGAATAGCTCCCACAGTACAAAAACGGCTTCGCTGAGCCATCCACCCGACAACAAGGCCAACGATAAGAGCTATCATTATTGGAGCGTGGGCTGCACCTGGACCTTTCTCAGAGAAAAAGATCGGGGCAGCACCGTCTTTACCAAATGTAGGGGCCATAATAACAAGAACAAGCAACGCCACAGCAGCAAGTGGCATGAAGAGTCCCGTTCCCTTAGGAGCTTCGTAGGAACGCCCCAAACTGAACCCCTTCCAAAGGAAAGCAATGCCAATGCCAATACCGGCAATAAGACCAATAATACCTGCAATAGAATTCCAATCTCCGCCTGCTAAACGAAGATAGGCACGCCAAGGGCATCCGAGAAAAACAAGGGCGCCGATCATGGCAAACATACCTAAAAAGAAGCGGATAACAGGAGCAGAACCACTTCTGGGAACATATTCACGATACAAAAGGGCAGAAATAAAAGAACCGAGGATGAAACCAGCTATTTCGGGACGAAGATACTGCACAACTGCTGCACGATGAAGCCCTAGAGCTCCTGCAATATCTCTGGTGAAGCACGCGACGCAAATTCCCATGTTCCCGGGGTTACCCCAATGGACAAGAAGCGCTGCCAATAAACCAACAACTCCTCCCGTGATTATGGGGCCAAGCCGAGACATAAGAAGAGAATTAAGACCTTTCAACCTGAACACCTCTCTTAAAAAATATAAATACACTATATTACATATTTTTATATTAATTATTACCACTAATGGCCATTTTGTGCAACTAAGAAGTGATTGTGCATTTTTGTTATTATTTGATATCATTAATAAAGTAGTCGTACTATTATTGGGGGAAGAAGGTGAATGTTAGCTCATGGCTGAACAACAACTTGTTGTCTTTGCTCTTGGCAAAGAAGAATTTGGCATTGAAATTTCAAAAGTTCGAGAAATTGTACGCACTCAGGAAATTACGAAAATTCCCCAGGCGTCAAATTTTATCGAAGGAATTGTTAACCTCCGTGGTCAGATTGTACCTATCGTTGACCTGTGCAAACGTTTTGGTATTGGTTCTGACGAAGAGAATGACGAAGCTCAGCGACGTATTATCGTAGTCAATATGGAATCGCAGCTTGTCGGAATTCTTGTGGATGGAGTAAGTGAAATTTTGAGAATAACAGAAGAATCTGTAGAAGCCCCTCCTCTCATGGTTGCTGGCGGTATGGATAGAGAATTTATTACAGGAGTGGCAAAAGTAGATAAACGCCTCATTATTATCCTTGATCTTAACCGCGTCTTTTCTTTTGAAGAGCAGGCGGAACTTGAAAAGGTGAACGACGACTAGCCCAATAAAGAATAAAAAATGAAGCTGCCTTTTTAAGGCAGCTTCATTAGTTGTGCAGAAACATGAGCATCAGCTTTTTCTAAAAAGAAATGAATCTCTTCTATGTTGTTTAATCTATCAAGAAGCCAAGAAACACTCTTTCTTTCTTTAAGTATTTCAAAAGTTACGGGATAGTTGATATCAAAAACCCAACTTAGTTGCAAAACCAAAAAATCTGAGAGTGTTCTTACATTCTTGTATGAAGAGTCGTATCCTACTTTAAGTTCTTTCAATAATCCCGCAGAAATTCTCTCTTCCATCTGCAACCCAGGAATAATATCAGTAATTTTTTCTTCTTTTACATATCTGCGAATCAGATCGAAGATATCGAGCTTATCTGCATCACGAACAATTCGAGCCATAGGCAGTACAGAGGATTCCTGCACATCTTTCAGGTTCTTTTTGTTATGGAAGCGTACCCCTTCCACAATCATTTTTTTTACATCTTGACGAATTCCATCCCACGGGAAAGATTGCTCTAAAAGACCAGCTCCTTCTTCTCCATGATCTATAGATGTCGCATCAAAAAAAGTTCCATAATTGGAATACTGGGGAAAGCGCCCTACATCATGCAAAAGTCCAAGGGCATCTGCGATGCGGATATCATCTGTTTTCCACTCAAGCATTGTTGCAATAGAACTGCTATTTGCTTCTACCCGATAGCTGTGCTCTTTTTTGAGACGAAGCAACGGCGAGAGAGTTCCATCTGAAGAAACAAAGCTGTCAGCAAAATTCTCAAACCACTTTCTTGCGAGGATAAGGTGCTCAACTTTCATAGGCATATCGACCTTCTTTACTCAACATCTGTAAACGAATATTATACAGTAAAGCTTAAATAAATGGTTTCGCTTCTTTTATGAGGAACTGCGCTAAAATAAGAATAGCCAATACTTTTGAAAGGAGTGCTGAGTAATGAGAAAAATATTCATGTTTTTTTTCGCCGTACTTTTTCTGTTTGCCAGCATTCAGCCAGGTTTTGCCGAGTATGTAGAACCTCTATGGCAATTTGAAGCGGGAATGCCCCTCACTGGCACCCCCGCCTACAAAGATGGGGTTGTCTATATAGGGGATAAGGGAGGCACAGTATACGCTCTCAACGCCCAAGACGGACAAGTAAAATGGCAATATGATGCCGGCACATCAATTAATGGAGCCCCCGCTATGAATGAAAAAGTCCTCTTCGTTGGCGGAACAGATGGCCGAATTTTTGCTATTGAAATGACCTCTGGAACCCTTTTGTGGCAGACCCTTCTGGGTACGGATTTAGCACCTGGCGCCATATGGGGATCACCTGTCTACGGAGCAGACTCTCTTTTTGCCGCTAGTGCAGACGGACGAGTCTATGCTTTCAATCCTGAGACGGGAGCCGTTCTCTGGACGTTTGATACTGGCCGAGAACTGCGTTCCACTCCCCTTTACCACGAAGGTCTTCTCTTTATAGGAGACCACTCTGGCCTTTTCCATGCTTTAGATCCTAAGACAGGAAAAAAGCAGTGGGGCGGCGGTTCGGGAGGCCCTATTGATACGGCCTCAACAACATGGAAAGGGTTTATCTATTTTGGAAGCTGGGATGGCAAGCTCTCGTCTGTCAAAATAAAAGGCATTATCCCTCAGTGGAAATTTACAGCTGATTCTGCCATTACTACATCAGCCATACCAGAAGATGGACGCCTTTTCTTTGGAACGCAAAAAGGAACGCTTTACTGCATTGACGCCATAACAGGTCGAAAACTCTGGACATACGGTAGTGAAGGGGCAATGCAAGCCACGCCAACTATTTTCGACAAAACCGTCTATATAGGAACAGCAACAGGAAAAGTGGTTGCTCTCTCTGCGACAGAAGGGGAAGAGCTATGGTCGTATCAAACTGAACGTGAAATACTGGCTTCCCCCGCTATAGGTGGCGGCATGGTCTTTGTAGGAAGTATGGACGGGAAAGTATACGCCTTCAAAGCTAAATAACGAAAGTAGATAAAAAAACGAGAGGCCTATTCATTTTGGCCTCTCGTTTCTATTACAGACTATATTACTAATTTTTTATTACAGATTTTTTGCGTCTCTCGCCAAAGCCTCTGCACGATCTGTCTTTTCCCAAGCAGGAATCGGATCAAGATCAATACGTCCCATATGCCCGTAAGCGGCAAGACGACGATATTGAGGTTTCCTCAAGTCAAGATCTCGAATAATAGCTGCCGGTCTGAAATCAAAATGTTTCTCTACAAGATCGGTAAGAGCGTCATCAGAAATCTTACCTGTGCCAAATGTATCAACCATAACCGAGACAGGCTCAGCTACTCCAATAGCATAGGCAATCTGAATAAGGCATTTTTCTGCCAAACCTGCTGCGACAACATTCTTCGCCGCATATCTGGTCATATAAGCTCCTGAACGGTCCACTTTTGTGGGGTCCTTGCCGGAAAAAGCACCGCCTCCGTGAGAAACCCAGCCGCCGTATGTATCTACAATGATTTTTCGGCCAGTCAAACCAGTATCCGCCATAGGGCCACCTTTAACAAAGCGCCCCGTCGGGTTGATAAGAATTCGTGTTTCAGGTTTCATTAAATATTCAGGTATAACAGGTGCAATAACGTGTTCAATAATATCGTTTCGAATCTGAGTCTCTGTTGCACCAGGATGATGCTGGGCAGATACAACAATAGTTTCTGCCATAATAGCCTGACCGTCTACATATTCAAGGGTAACCTGCGTTTTTCCATCGGGGCGAAGATAGGGTATTGTTCCATTTTTACGAACCAGAGATAAACGACGTGCAAGGCGATGGGCCAAAGCGATGGGCATGGGCAGATATTCTTCTGTCTCGTTACAGGCATATCCAATCATCATACCCTGGTCACCTGCTCCGATCTTTGATACTTCTGCCTCTCCAAGTGCTGCCTGAGCACGAACCTCGAGAGCTGAATCTACTCCCTGTGCTATGTCAGAAGACTGTTCATCTATAGCGGTAAGAACGGCGCACGTATCACCATCAAAACCATATTTGGCTCTGGTATATCCTATCTCTTTCACGATATCCCGTGCTAACTTTGGAATATCCACATACGTGGATGTACTAATTTCTCCTGCAACCATAACCATTCCAGTTGTTACAAGAGTCTCACACGCAACTCGCCCCATAGGGTCGTCTGCTAAAATTGCATCAAGAATTCCATCGGAAATCTGATCTGCAACTTTGTCAGGGTGTCCTTCTGTTACGGATTCAGACGTAATCAGAAACTTTCTGTCTGCCATTTAGCAACCTCCAATACTACAGATATAATAAAAAAAGAGCCCATTCCCCAAGAGGAAGAGCTCTTTTCATATACAAAAAGTAACACTTTCCTCTCTTATCATCCAGCTATGCAGCTGCAGGTATTGGCACCATACCTTGTTGCTGGCAGGTTGCCGGGCTTCATCGGGCCAGTCCCTCCACCTCTCAGGATAAGAGATACATTTGTAAAGTATCGAAACATCAGCTTAAGAATTATAGAGCATATTCTGAAAGTGTCAACAGGCAAACTAACTTTCATTGTAGATGGGCCAGAGTTTCGTTCCGTTTACTTAGGTAAAGTGAAAGAGATAATGAAAAAGGCGGGCACCTCTCCTTTATACTGGTGTTGCTCAAACAACCAAAATAAAGGATATAGGAGGTA
>Ga0172378_10000174_pt1 | contig 51689 bp, 53 predicted proteins | sample GrowelOW332metaG_FD_119755 | JGI IMG/M metagenome (GOLD analysis project Ga0172378, IMG submission 119755) | Groundwater microbial communities from an aquifer near a municipal landfill in Southern Ontario, Canada - Pumphouse #3_1 metaG | ecosystem: Environmental > Aquatic > Deep subsurface >...
ATATCAAGAACTTTATCTTTAAATTCTATTTCATTATTATTTCTTAAAAAGTTTCTTAAGACTCCATTTACTAGTTTTGAATGGGGAGCAGATACCTTTTTTGCAAGATTTACTGCTTCATTAAGAACTGCAAAATCAGGAATCTTATCTAAATATTTTAATTGGTATATAGATATTCTTAAAATGTTTAGTATATCTTTATTTGTTTTTTCCATATCCTTAAGATATTCTTTTAATATAATGTCTATTGTATATTTATATTTTAAAGTTCCATAAACTATTTCTGTAAGAAGAGCATTATCCAGTGGGCTTAGTTCAGCTTTTTTAATGGAACTGTCTAAAGCCAGGTTAGAGTAAGCTCCCTTATTTAATACCTTATCCAGTATATTTATTGATTCAAATCTAAGGTTTCCCATATTAATTTCTTCTGTTATTTGCAATAACTAATAGTCTCAGAAGCTGGGCTATGGAAGTCAAGGCTGCTGCCACATAGGTAAGTGCTGCGGCATTTAAAACCTTTTTTGCTCCATACACTTCATCTCCAACTAGCAGAGACCTTCCCTGTAATATCTTTATTGCTCTTCTTGAAGCATCCAGCTCAACAGGAAGTGTAACCAGCTGAAATAAAACTACTGCTGAAAAAAGGATTATCCCAAAATTAACAAGAGGGCTGAGTCCCATAAATATTCCTATAATAAATAGGATCCAGGAAAAGCTTTGTCCTAAGTTTACTGCAGGAACCATCAGAATACGAAATTTAAGAGGTGCATATCCCTCCTTGTCCTGAATGGCATGACCTGTTTCATGAGCTGCCACACCGATGGCTGCTATGGAAGTTCCATAGTATACCTCCTTAGACAATCTCATTTTTTTTGTTCCAGGATCGTAATGGTCTGTTAGGTTTCCTTCAATTACTTCTATAGGAATGTCCGAGAGTCCATTTGAATCTAAAAGTGCTCTGGCTGCATCTGCTCCGGTATAACCCATGGAGCTTTTTACCTCTTTATATCTGGCAAAGGCAGATTTAACTTTTACCTGAGCCCATAGGGAAAAAAGAAGAGTTGGAATTAATATAATTATTGAACTATCATAAAATAACATAATTTTCCCTCCTTGTTTTTAATTTACTCATTTTAGTACATCACCGATTTTTATATCATGACCTTTAATATATTCTGAAACAGTCAGCCTTTTGCCGCCTTCCATCTGAATTTCCTCTATAAGTATATTTTTATCTAAAGCTGCCGCCTTTATTCCTGATTTATCAAAGCTTATTATAGTACCAGGAACCTTTATGGATTTCTCCTCAGTTATTTTAATTTTATATATTTTCATAAGCTTATCCTGATAGCGTGTTTTTGCGCAGGGACTGGGGCATAAGCCTCTTATAAAATTAGATATATCCTCTGCTTTATTATTCCAGTCTATGAAACAAAATTCTTTATCAATCATATTTGCATAAAATACATCTGATTTATTTTGAGGAATCCTCTTTATTTCTCCCTTTGCATATGAGGTTAGTGTCTTAACCAAAAGATCTGCTCCTCTTTCTTTTAAGATATCATGCAGCTCTCCAAATGTTAAATTTTCATCTATGATAACTTCATCCTTTAACAGCATATCACCTGTATCTATGCCAACATCCATCATCATAGTTGTATTTCCTGACTTTTTTTCTCCCTTTATTATAGCCCAGTTTATTGGAGCTGCTCCTCGGTAGCCAGGCAGAAGGGAAGCATGGAGATTAATACAGCCTAATTTTGGAATGTCTAAAATCTCCTTTGATAATATTTGCCCAAAAGCTACAACAACTATAAAATCAGGTTTTAATTCTTTTATTTTATTTATTAAATCAATATCTTTTCTTATTTTTTCAGGCTGATAAACAGGAATATTATGTTTTATTGCTGCTTCCTTAACAGCAGAAAAAATCACCTTATTTCCTCTTCCCTTTTTCTTGTCAGGCTGTGTTATAACAGCTAGAACATTAAAATTATCTATAAGCTTTTCTAAGGAAGGTACAGCAAAGACAGGGGTTCCCATAAAAACTATATTCATTTTATATCTCCTTTATATCGAAAGCCTTATCAATAAAGAGTATCCCCTCTAAATGATCTATTTCATGGCAGAAAGCCCTTGCTAAAAGACCTTCTCCGCTGCAGATTACCTCTTTTCCCTCTTCGTTTATTCCTTTGACCTTAACATAGGATGGCCTTTCAACACTTCCTTCCTTCCCCGGCAGGGAAAGGCAGCCTTCTACATCTGTTTCTGATCCTTCTTCTTCTATTATTTCCGGATTCATTAAAACTATAGGACCTTCTCCTACATCAACAACTATAAGTCTTTTAAGAATTCCCACCTGGGGAGCTGCAAGACCTACTCCGTTTGCACTATACATGGTCTCCTTCATATCCTCTATTAATGTTTTTATTCTGTCATTAACAGATTCTATTTTTCTGCTTTTCTTTCTTAATATTTCGTCCTCTTCTAATCGTATATTTCTCAGTGCCATAATTTACCTCCTAAACAAAACTATTTGGATTTATATCTAAGCTTATTTTAAAGCTTTTGCTTAACTGTTTAAAGTTATTATAAATTAAATTTTTTATTTCCTGAGCTGTTTTATTATGTATTTGGCCCTTTAATATTATTCTCCACCGATAATTATCCTTTATCTTTGATATGCCTGAAGGACTTGGGCCTAAAATTTCCAAATCATATTTCTTCTCATTTAAAAGCTGATATAATTTATTAATATTATCTATAACTTCCTTTTCATCTCTTGAGCTGAAATTAATCAGCAGTATATCTGAAAAGGGAGGATAATTCATAGCGGATCTCAGCTTAATCTCCTCATCGTAAAATTTATCATAATCATCAGCTGCTGCTGTTTCTATGCTGTAATGCTCAGGAGTGTATGTCTGAACTATTACTCTTCCTTCCTTATCTCCTCTTCCGCTTCTTCCTGATACCTGAGTTATAAGCTGAAATGTCCTTTCAGCTGAACGGAAGTCCGGAAGATTAAGGCTTAAATCTGCTGCTATTATGCCAACTAGTGTTACATTTCTAAAATCGAAGCCCTTTGCTATCATCTGGGTTCCTATTAATACATCCGCTTCTCCTGCTTTAAATGAGTTATAAATGTTTTCATAGGAATTCTTTTCTCTTGTAGTATCATAATCCATTCTGATTGTTTTAACATTATTATATAATCTTTTTATTTCTTCTTCCACTTTTTCTGTTCCCAGGCCAAAATATTTTACATATTTACTTCCACATTTCGGGCATATCTTGGGTACCATCTGTTTTTTACCACAATAATGGCAGGTCATGGAATTGTCACTTATATGATAAGTCATAGATACATCACATTTATCACATTTAAATACATATCCGCAGCTTCTGCAGGAAACAAAGGAAGAAAATCCTCTTCTGTTGATGAATAAAATTATCTGTTCTTTATTTTTTAAATTATACTCTATTTCTTCTTTTAGCTTTCTGCTGAATATTGACCTGCTGCCTGACCTTAGTTCTTCCCTCATATCTACTATGCTGACCATGGGAAGTGATTTGCCATAAGCCCTGTTATCCATATTAATAAGAGATATCCTGCCCATTTTTGAATTATAGTAGGAATTTACAGAAGGAGTTGCAGAACCTAAAACCAGCTTGGCATCATAAATACCCGCCATTATTTTGGAAAGCTCAACTGAATCATATTTTGGACTTTGCTCAGATTTATAGGAAGTTTCATGTTCTTCATCTATAATAATAAGGCCTAAATTGTTAAAGGGCAGAAATAAAGCAGATCTGGCACCGATGGCTATCTTTACCTCTCCATTTTTAACCCGCTGCCATTCATCCTGTTTTTCTCCATCTGAAAGTCTGCTGTGGTATATTGTAATATCCCTTCCAAATCTTCCTTTAAATCTTTCAACCATCTGAGGAGTCAGTGATATCTCCGGAACTAAAATTATAGCATCCTTTCCTTTATTTATAATATTTTTAACAAGATGCATATATACTTCTGTCTTCCCGCTGCCGGTAACTCCCTTAATTAAAAACACTTTATCACTTGAGCCTGTTATCCTGTCATAGGCATTTTGCTGCTCACAATTTAATTTAAGTTCTTTAAATTCAGGAAATTCCCTGTTATCATATCTATTAACTACTCTGATTTTTTCTTTTAGGAAGGAATGCTTTATCATACTGTTTATAGATGAAAGAGATATATTAAACCTTCTGCTTAGTGTATTTTTATCATAAATTCCAGGGTTTTCCGAAACTATTTTATAAATGCTTTTATATATCTCCTTATCATATCTTCCCTCTAATGGATTTTCTATGAATAATATTCCCTTAGTTTTACTCAGGTTTTGGTTTAAAATGCAGCTGGGAATTATTGCCCTTACAGCATCACTATAGGTACTTAAGTATTTATCTCTTATAATTTTTACTATTTCCAGCTGCTTTTCTGAAAGAGACAGATAGTCTCTAATGCTCTCTATTTCTTTTAAAAAATCCTGATCAGATTTTTCTAATATTTCAAATACAAAACCGGGCATGGATTTATTTTTAGCACCAAAGGGTACATTAACAAAGCTTCCTATTTTAATTTCTAAAAGGCTGTCATCATATTTATATGTAAACATTTTATCTAAACTGGAGGTTTTATTTATTATCAAAACTGCTGCGTATCTTATCATGTTATCCTCCTCTAATTAAAGAGTTTATTCAATAATACCAAATATATGAAAAAATAAAAAGGCTGTTAAGCCCCTTTAGATATAATATCAAATAATATTGCTGAAATATTACTCTTTTTGTCCTTGCTAACTTCAGTAACATTACCATTTTTATCTATTATCATAACGCTGTTATAATCTGATGCAAAGCCTGTATCTTCTTTTGTTATATCGTTGGCCACAATAAAATCAAGATTTTTTCTTTTAATCTTTATTACAGCATTTTCTAAAATATTACTGCTTTCAGCTGCAAATCCAACAAAAATCTGATTTTTTTTATTTTTTCCCATTTCATATAATATGTCTTTATCCTTTTCAAAATCAATGGTTAATGTATCACCTGTTTTTTTTATTTTTTCCTTTGAATAGGTTTTGACCTTATAGTCAGCTACAGCAGCAGCTGATATATATATATGGCATTTATCAATATATTTTTTTACCGCCCCATACATATCTTCATTTGTTTTAATCTTTATTGTTTCTACTCCATATATATCCTCTAAGCTGTTTGGGCCGGAAACCAGTGTTACATTTCCTCCTCTGTCTCTGGCTTCCTTTGCCAGGGAGTAGCCCATCCTACCTGAGGAATAGTTTGTAATATACCTTACAGGATCAATAGGAGATATGGTAGGTCCTGCTGTTATTAATATGTTTTTGCCTGCATAATCTTTTTTAGGGTATAATCTGCACGCTATAATATCACATATAAGCTTGGTATCTGCAAGCTTTCCCCTGCCTGTATCACCGCAGGCTAAAACTCCTTCCGCAGATTCTATGAAATTGTACCCAAGATTTTTTAGTTTATTAATATTTCCCTGAAGAATTGGGTTCTCCAGCATGTTGGTATTCATTGCTAAGGCAAAGTAAACCGGGGCTTTAGTTGCCGCTATTGTAGTTGATAATAAATCATCACATATACCTGAGGCAACCTTCCCTATTATGTTATAGGTGGCAGGTGCAACTACCAGTATATCTGCTTTTTTTGCAAGTGATATATGATTTATATCAAATTCTTTAAGTTCACCAAACATATCATCATATACAAGATTATGGGACAATGACTGAAATGACAGCGGTCGTACAAACTCTTCAGCATTTTTAGTCATTATAACATAAACGTTTATTCCCATTTTTCTAAGTGTGCTTACTATATCTAATGATTTGTAGGCTGCAATACCTCCGGTAACTCCTAAAACAACATTTTTACCTGCCATGTTAATCCTCTTTATATTTTATTAAATCCTGATATATTTCATTAATAGCTATAGTTACAGGTTTTGTAGAATCTATATCAATTAATGGCTTGCTGCCTTCTATTATCTGTCTTGCCCTTCTTGCTGTTATTGTAACCAGTGAATATCTGTCTCCTACCTTGTTTAATAAATTAATTATTGATGGATCAATCATAGAGTTGTTCATGAATAATACCCTCCTTTGAATCTAGAAAATTTTCTTTTATTCTATCTACTCTGCATTTTTCTGCAGCTATTATGTTTCTTATTTTATTTACTGCTTCTTCTACAGTATCATTAATTACTGCATAATTATATTTAGATAAATAATTTATCTCTTTATAAGCTGACTTAAATCTGGTCATCAGAGATTCCGGGGTTTCTGAGCCTCTTTTAATTATTCTGTTTTTAAGCTCTTCCATTGATGGAGGAAGGATAAAAATAAATACTCCCTCTTCAAAATTTTCTTTTACTTTAAGAGCACCCTGAATATCTATTTCTAAAATTACATCTTCACCTTTATCCAGCCTTTCTATAACCTTGGATTTAGGTGTTCCATAGAAATTGCCGTAAACCTCTGCATATTCTAAAAAGTCATTTTCTTCAATTTTTCTTTGGAAATCTTTTTTTGAGTAAAAATAATAACTCTCCCCCTCAACCTCTCCCTGCCTTGGCTGCCTTGTGGTTATTGAAACTGAAAGGAATAAATCACCATCCTTTAAAAGCTCCTTACATATAGTTCCTTTTCCCGCACCGGATGGTCCCGAAATAACTATGAGTAAGCCTTGCTTTTTCATTATTCAATGACCTCATCAAAAGTATCATCTTTATTTGTAAGTCTGTGAGCTACAGTTTCAGGCTGAACAGCAGATAATATAACATGGTCTGAATCTGTTATAATAACTGCTCTTGTTCTCCTTCCATATGTGGCATCAATAAGCATACCTCTGTCTCTTGCCTCCTGAATTATTCTTTTTATTGGAGCTGATTCAGGACTGACAATTGCAATCAGTCTGTTAGCAGATACAATATTTCCAAAACCAATGTTAATCAATTTAATATTCATAAGCTTCCCCCTACTCAATGTTTTGAATTTGTTCTCTTATTTTTTCTATATCATTTTTCATCTCAAGTACATATTTTGTAATCTCCAGATCATTTGCCTTAGAGCCAATAGTATTAGTTTCTCTATTCATTTCCTGAACTATAAAATCCAGCTTTCTTCCTATGGGTTCATCAATGCTGAAAGTTGACTTCAGCTGGGATATATGGCTCTTTAGCCTTACTATCTCCTCATCGATGCAGGATCTGTCTGAAAACATAGTAACCTCAGAATAAAGCCTGCTTTCATCAATCTGATTATTCTCTAAAAGTTCCTTTAGTCTGTTTTGAAGCTTTTCCTTATAGATTAATGGAACCTGGGGTGCTTTTTCTTCTACTTTTAAAACCATATTTTCTATACCCATGAGTTTTATAAGTATGTCTTCCTTTAACTTTTCCCCTTCAACAGTCCTCATTATGTTTAATTTATCTATGGCTTCATTAAGAGCTCTGCATATTAATCCCCATGAAGATTCTAAATCTTCTCCCTTTTGCGCCAGTGTTATAACTTCAGGAAATCTTGATATAAGCGATACTGATATATCATCTAGAGCATCATATCTTTCTTTAACGTCCTTAAGACATGTTACATAACTGTCTGCCACTTCTTTATTAAATATTGCTTTTTCATTTGTTATCTGATATACATTTTGAGTTAAGAATAAGTCAATCTTTCCCCGATTTATTTTGTTTTGAATTTCTCGACGAATTCTTCCTTCTAATGAAATCAAACTTTTGGGAAGCTTAATATTTAAATCAAGATATCTGTGATTTACTGATTTTATTTCAATAGTATATCCCATTTCTTCTGTTTCAGAGGTTCCCCTTCCAAAACCGGTCATACTGCTAACCATATTTTCATCCTCTCTTTATTAAATGCTAAAATCGCCTAATTTATAAAAACTAGGCAATTTCTCAATACAACCATTATACATATACTATCAGGAATATTTCAAGCTTTTTTCAGCTGTATACCTTTAATTTTGAAAATGCCTTTTCTATCATTTCTGCGCCTCCCGTTAAAGCAATTCTAAAATATCCATAAGATGTGGTGCCAAAATTATAGCCCGGGGAAACTATAATTCCATACTTTTCTATAAGTTCATAGCAAAATTCATCAATAGAATAACCTTTTGGAACATTGCACCAAAGATATATTCCTCCCTTTGAATTGAAGAAATTTATATTTTTAGATTTTAATATGCTTATCAGCTTTTCTTTTCTATTATAATATTCACTGCAGACATCAAGTCTGTATTCCTCACCCAGTCTAAGAGCACTTATGGCGGCGTACTGGATTGGAATAAACTGTCCTGAATCTAGATTTTTTTTTATCCTAAGCATTGCTTTAATTACTTCTTTATTTCCAACAGCATAACCAATCCTGAAGCCTGTCATATTAAAAATTTTTGAAAATGAGCCTATTTCTATTGATTTCTTGTTGTTATCAAATTGAAGGAGACTGATTGGTTTATCATTAAATATTATTTCATTATATGCACCGTCATTTACTAATATTAAATTGTATTTATCAGCAAGTTTTATTATGTCCTGATAAAATTTATCATTAGCTGCAGCACCGGTTGGATTATTTGGGTAATTAATTAATAATATCTTTGATTCATTAAGTATTCTTTCATTAATATTTAAATTGGGCAGATAATTATTAGATTCGGTTATTGGTATTTTATTATAATTTACTCCCCAAAGGCTGCACACACTCTTGTATATAGGATAAGAAGGCTCAGTTATTATTATGCTGTCATTAAAATTACATACAGCTGGAATTAAACTCACTATTGCATCTTTTGAACCTATAGTAATTATAACCTGATCTTCATCTAAATTTACATTATATAAGTTTTTATAATATTTAATAATTTCTCTTTTTAATTCAACTATTCCCGAATAAGGAGGATAGTTGTTAAATTTATCTATTTTCAGCCCCTCCAGAAGCCCTTCCATCACCTCTTTTCTTATTTTAATGGTTGGATCACCTACACCAAAATTGTATAATTCCTTGTTTCCTTTATTTAGTCTTTCTGATATTTCATCCAGGCTGTAAAATGATTTTTCCGGAATCATATTTAATCTGTTATTTATTTTCAAAATTCCCCTCCATTTATTGCTCCAGAAAATCGAATAATAATTTTCAGTTTAAAAGCAGCGAATTAATAAGGTTTTTTAAGCTGATAAGAAAATTATAAATCATACAATTTTCTGATTTATACATTTTATTCATATTATAAGTAAATGTGAATTAGTATAAAATTCTTAAAATCAATAATTGTAATAATAGATTATGTGGGGTATAATTTATAAGGAAAATTAATAAAGAAGAAAGGATATTTAAAAATGAAATTAGGTATAGTAGGACTTCCTAATGTAGGTAAAAGCACATTATTTAATGCAATAACTAAGGCAGGAGCAGAGTCAGCTAACTACCCATTTTGTACAATAGAACCAAATGTTGGAGTTGTTAATGTTCCAGATTATAGATTAGATGTATTAGAAAATATGTATAATTCGAAAAAGAAGGTATATACTTCTATAGAGTTTTATGATATTGCAGGTTTAGTTAAGGGCGCTTCTAAAGGTGAAGGTCTTGGAAATAAATTCTTATCTCATATAAGAGAGGCAGCAGCAATAGTCCATGTGGTCCGCTGCTTTAAAGATGATAATGTAGTCCATGTAGATGGCTTTGTGGACCCTATAAGAGATATAGAAACCATTAATCTGGAGCTTATATTCTCAGATCTTGATACTATGGAAAAAAGAATTGAAAAAACTGCTAAAACAGCCAAGGGCGGAGATAAAAAGGCAAAAGAAGAATTAGCTCTATTAATTAGAGTAAAAAGCTGCTTAGAGGAAGGAAAGCCGGTAAGATCCATGGAAGTGACAGAAGATGAGGAAAAGGTAATCAAGGAACTCTTTCTTCTCACATCCAAGCCTGTTTTATATGTAGGTAACATATCAGAGGAGGATTTATTATCAAATGGTGATAATCCTCTTGTCATAAAAGTCAGAGAATATGTGGAAAAGGAAAACTCTCAGCTTATAACTGTATGTGCCAAGCTGGAGGAAGAACTTTCAACCTTGGAAGATGACGAAAGACTGGAACTTTTAGGCGAATATAACCTGAAGGAAACGGGCCTTGATAAGTTGATCCATGCCAGCTACTCTCTTTTAGGTCTTATGAGCTTCTTAACTGCCGGATGCGATGAAGTCAGAGCCTGGACAATTAAAATTGGGACAAAAGCCCCGGAAGCTGCCGGCAAAGTACACAGTGATATGGAGCGGGGCTTTATAAGAGCTGAAATAATAAGCTATGATAAGCTTATTGAATGCGGCAGCGAAGCTAAAGCAAAGGAAAAGGGCTTTTACAGGCTGGAGGGAAAAGAATACATAATGACAGACGGAGATATAGTTAATTTCCGATTTAATGTATAAGAGCAGAATCATCTGCTCTTTTTTTTTCTATATTGCTTTTTAATTATATCTTTAATTTCTTCTATAGATTTAATATTTAAAAGAATTTTCAATGCTTCCTCTACTGTTTCCATTGTATATAAATGAAAATCACCCTTTTCTATATCAGTTATAATTTTCTCGTCTAAGACCAGATCTTTTTGATTTATCTCCGGTATCAATACTCCCTTACCTTTTGGGGAATCTATAAGGCTGCATACTTTATAAAAGCCTTCAATCTTCTCATTTACTCCCCCAATTGGCTGCACATATCCAAACTGATTTATAGAACCTGTAACTGCTATATTCTGATTTATTCCAATTTTGCAAAGGCTGGAAATTATAACTGCTATTTCAGCTACTGAAGCACTGTCACCATCAATTAAGGAATATACCTGCTCAAAATTCAAATGAAAATCAACAGGAATATTTTCATTTGGATCTAATAAAGTGTTTAAATATCCCTTTAGTATTGATATTGATTTGGTATGAATTTTTCCGCTTAAGCTGCTTTCCTTGTGAATATCATATATCTTGCCTTCACCATTAGACAAACTGCAGGTTATTTTAATTGGTCTTCCAATAGTTTTTAATGAAGTCTGAAGTACTGAAAGCCCATTTACCTCACCAATAGATACTCCATTAACATTAAATAATATTTTTTTGTCTATATATTCCTGATATAAACTATCTTCATACATTTCGTAGACGCTGTTTGCTTTTATTATATCTTCTCTGCCTATAGACTTCTTATTGAAAGATGCATAAGAATCTGCCTTTATTAACATTTCCTTTAATTCATCATATTTGTAATATAATTTTTTTCTATCTTCTATCTTTCTGGATAAATATTTAAATATCTCTTTTATCCCTTCTTCATCTATAGGCAGAAGTCCATTAGCATTTAATATTTTTAATATTTTATTTTTTAAAACTGTATTATTATATGGATTAATATTTATAAATGGATTTACCTGAATTACTATAGGAAATAGTTTTGAAAATTCTTCATCATAAGCTTTAAGAAGTGAAAAGCTATTATAATCGCCAATTAATATAAGCTTCTCATCTATTGGTATACTATCTAGCTTTATTGTTTTTAAAGGTAATATTTCATTAGTATCGGAAACCCAATCATAATCAATTCTAGAGCTTAAAAATGTTTTTTTCAAATAGTAATAAACATTCCTGAAATATAAAATATCATTTATGTTCATTATCAGGCATCCTTCATTGGCTCTGATTATTTCACCTGGCGTAAACATGGAGATGTCAGCTGTGTAGACAGAATTCTGAGAAACATACTCTATTTTGCCAAACAAATTCTTCAAGGACGGCCTATCCTGATAAATAACACAGCAATGCTTTATATTTTCATTATCAATAATAACTTTTGCTCCAAACTGATCAATATACGCTTCAATATTTTTATAGTTTTCATCATATTTTAATGAAAATTCATTTACTGCTTCTTCTGTTATTTTTGAGGTAATAAGGTTTAAATATTCTTGCCCGTCAGCATCTTCTATTTTATTAAATTCTATTATGGATTTAAGTTCTTCATTTAAATAATTCTCAAATATAAGCTTTATATCTTTAATATAATTTTCTTCATTTTCATCTATATAATCAATTATTTCTTTAGAAAATTTTTTTAAATAATCCACGTCTTGAATTAATTTGTTTTTTTCCTCTCTTGTAAGATGATTAAAATTAATTTCTGAAAGCATCTCTCCGTCTTTAACAGGAATAAAGGTAAAGCCATTTTCTAATGGTTTAACTTGAAAATTCAAATCATCAGAGGCTTTTATAAGTTCTTCTATTTTATTATTTTTTATTTCATTTATTTTTTTTATTATATCCTCTTTTTCTTCACATACATTTGAATTGTAAAAATCAAATATTTTTTGTTTCAATATGGTTTTCATACTTTCTATTTCGTCACAAAATGTACTTCCCTTTCCTGAAGACAGAAAAATGCATTTTGTTTCATATTTATTTATTAAAGCATAGCATATGTCTTTAGATTTTTTTCTGTACTTATATATTTTTTCAGTTTTTTCTATAATTTCATCTATATATGCTCCGCCGTAATCATCCACTATAAATATATTAAACCATTTTTCTTTTATATTTAATCCATCCTGGAGCTGCTGATAAAACCTGATTTCTTCAGCAAAATATTCATCTTTATTAGTATCTTCATAAGAAATATGGAATCTTAAATCATCTGCTTCTAATTCTTTTACCATATTTACCCCCATTATTAATCTTTATATATTAATATTCTAAAATGGGGATTTTAGACACAAATAAGAAGACAGCTTCCTATAAAAAAATATTGGAAACTGCCTTTTTGAAAATATTCTACTCACATATATGAATTGATGCTGATGCTCCAATTCTTGTAGCTCCGGCTTCCACCATAGCTACTGCATCATCGTAAGTTCTGACTCCGCCGGAAGCTTTAACTCCCATTTTTTCTCCTACTGTTTCACGCATAAGTTTTATGTCAGATGCTTTAGCTCCACCTTTAGAGAAACCCGTGGATGTTTTAACAAAATCAGCTCCAGCCTCTTTAGAGAGCTGACATGCCTTAATCTTTTCCTCGTCTGTCAAAAGGCAGGTTTCTATTATAACCTTAGTCAGCGCTTTTCCCTTTGATACATCAACTACAGCTTTTATGTCATTTAATACGTAGTCATAATTTTTGTCTTTTAGCTTTCCGATATTTATAACCATGTCTACCTCTTCTGCTCCATTTTTAATAGCATCAGATGCTTCAAAGGCTTTAACAGAGGTGGTATTAGCACCTAAAGGAAATCCAATAACAGTACATACCTTCACATCACTCCCCTGTAGCATTTTAGCTGCTAAGCTTACGTTGCCCGGATTTATGCATACTGAAGCAAATCCATACTGCTTAGCTTCATTTATTATTTTTACCACTTCAGCTTCCTCAGCATCCGGTTTTAATATTGTATGATCTATCATCTTAGTTAATAATTTTTTATCCATAATACTACTCCTTTTTTTCTCCAGCTTTAGCCGCAGCTGTCTGCGGTTTTGGAGGAAGTATATTTATAAAGCTGCCCTTAACTATCATATTGTTTTCATCTGCAGTTTTTATCATAGAATACTCATTTGACAGGTGAATTGCGGATTTAGGGCAAAAATCGGAGCAGAAACTGCAAAATGTACAGGATCCCATATTAAACTCCATACATATTTTCCGGCCTTCTCTTGTCGTTTCAACTGTTTTTGTAATTGCAGAGGCAGCACATACTTTGATGCATATACCGCAGCCGATACACTTTGTTTCATCAAACTCTATTTTCCCTCTAAAGCCCTCCGGCAATTCAACCTTCTTAAAGGGGTATTTTTCTGTGACAGGATTTTTAAATATATTTCCCACTGCTTCTTTTATGTAAGGAAATTTCACTATTTAACCCCCCTTTTTTCTTTTAATATATCCAGTGCTTTAATGAGCCCATCTATCATGGCTTCAGGCTTTGGCGGGCAGCCTCCTATAGATACATCAACCGGTACCCATTTATCCAAAGGTCCAACAACGCTGTAACTACCCTTAAATACATTGCAGGACATAGGACATGATCCTAAGGACACTATAACCTTGGGATCCGGAACCTGAGATATTACTCTCAGCATCCTGTCTTTAGTCTGTGCTGTAACCGGTCCTGTAACAAATACAATGTCAGCGTGCTTTGGAGTACCGGTCAGCTTAACGCCAAATCTTTCCACATCAAACCTGGGTCCCAGAAGGGCGATAAGTTCTATATCACAGCCATTACAAGAACCTGCATTAACATGGTATATCCAAGGTGATTTTATTCTACTTTTTTCAATAATCTTATCCAGCAATCATTTCACCATCCTTACAGATTAATATTTAAGATAAACTAGTATCAAACTAATTGCAGAAAGTGCCGTAGGTACTGTCCAGAAAAACTTAAGGGTCTGTTCTACCTTAAGCCTCCCCAGAATAGACCTGACAAATGAAACAGATATAACTATTGTTATTATAACCCCTATAATCATTAGTATGATATTCAGAAAAATATTTGAAAAACCACTGCCTCCAAAGAATAATGCTAGAAATAAACTTCCCATAATGAACATTTTAACAGCTTGAGTTAATTTGTAAATACCCAGGTAAAGTCCGCTGTATTCAACCAGTGGTCCTTCGCAAATTTCAGTTTCTGCTTCTGCTGCGTCAAAGGGGACTGTTCCAACCTCTGCAGGTATAATCAGAAGGAAAGCAATAGCTGCAGGAATTAAAGCCCATTTTGATATAATTATTCCATATAAGCTTTGATACTTTCCAATATCGGCCAGAGAAAATGTAACATTACCATTTATGGCTGCTCCTGCTTTTTTCCCTATTGATAAAAGTATCATAACCAGAGGCAATTCATAGGAAAGCATTGTAACCATCTCTCTGGAGATTCCTATGCTGGCATAGGCAGAACCTGATGAAGATCCTCCAAATACCAGTGACAGTGCAGGTATAGTTATTAAATAAAGGATAACTATTATATCAGCTGTGCTCTCTTGGAATGTAAATCCAAATATTGGTATAAAAAGCGATATTATCACAATACTTATTAATCCAAATACTGGAGCCAGCAAAAATGCTTTTTTTGAAGCCTTTCTTGGGATAATATGATCCTTTCCTACTAACTTAAAAAAATCGTAAAATGACTGGGTTATAGGAGGTCCTATTCTCCTCTGCATTCTTGCTACCATCTTTCTGTCTATTCCGGATAAAAACAGTCCGAAAATAAAACAGAATAAAAATCCAGGGAAGATAAGAACATAAAACATCTGTTGTAATAAAGTTTTCAAAACTTCCATTTAACTGCCTCCTTACATTAAGGTGAATAGATATATGGTAACTAAAGCACAGGTTGTAACTACCCATAATACATAGTCATTTACTACTCCGCTGTGAGCATTTTTAATAAACTTAAAGTATCTTCCAAAGTCCTGTCTCATGCCCCAGAACATATCATTTTCACCAAGGTGGTTATAAGATTCTTTTTCTCCTCCTGTAAATGTCTCATATCTTGTATTAATCAAATCATCCACTACTTTACTATTTGTAGTTTTATACCCAAAGGAGAAGAAAAGTATCAGAGCTATTAAAAGTATTACAAATAATATTAACCAGGAAGCTGGATTCCAATATCCAGCCAGTGTATAATTCATGCTTGGTATTGATACTGTTTCCTTAAACATTTTAACAGCATATCCCTTTCCAAACATAACATCAATATAGCTTCCTATATTATATATTGAAAAAGCAGCAGGTTCTATTAAATACTTTGAAACTATATGTGGGAATACTCCAACAAATATACATATAGCAGAAAGAATCATCATGGGTATCCTCATAGTTAATGGTACTTCTTTTACATCCTTGTGTTCTTCTCTAAGCTGTCCAAAGAATACAGACTGAATTACTTTTACCAGGGATGCTAATGTAAGTACTGATGCAATGAGTGCAATTATTGTAACCGGTGCGTAGCCTGCCTCAAAGGTAGCCTGATATATAAGCCATTTAGATACAAATCCATTAAATGGAGGTATTCCGCTGATTGACAGCGTTCCTATTATAAAAAATGCTGTTGTATATGGCATTTTCTTTGAAAGTCCTCCTAATTTATTCAAATCCGTAGTTCCGGTTTGATGAAGAACAGCTCCTGCACATAGAAATAACAAGGATTTAAATGCAGCATGGTTTAACATGTGAAATAATCCTCCCATTGTTCCAACTACTGCTACTCCCTTATTTACTGAAAGGCCAACGCCAAAGCCAGCCATTATGTACCCTATCTGTGATACAGAGCTAAATGCAAGAAGCCTTTTAAAATCTGTCTGAACTACTGCCATGGTTATACCAACCAGCATGGTTACAGCCCCCCAGAATATAATAAGAAATTCCATCTCAGGTCTTCCTGTACTTTGATATATCATATATAAAATTCTGACAAGCGCATATACTCCTGTTTTACTCATAATACCTGAGAGCAGCATTGATATTGATGAAGGGGCAGCCATATGAGCATCAACCGGCCAGGTATGGCAGGGTACTAAAAATGCCTTAACAGCATATCCAGTCAGCATAAATGCTAATGCCAAAATAGATACCGGAGTATAATTCCCATGAAGCAGAGCTGCCATTTGAGCTATATTTAATGTATGAAGCTGAGAGTATAACAGTGCAGTTCCAAGTAAAATAAAGGATGATCCTAAAGACCCGATTACTATATACTTAAAACCAGCCTCTACTGATTTATATATGTGGTTTCTGAAGGAAGTAAGCGCAATAGCAGCAAAAGTCATTATTTCAAGCATAACGTACATATTAAATACGTCACCTGTTAAAACAAAGCCTATCATGCTGGCAGATAAAAGCTGAAATAATACATAATATTTATCAAGACCATTATCCTCTTCCATATATCTGAAAGAATACACAGCAGATAAAAAACAAGCTGCTGCAATAATAAGTCCGATAAACAGTGAAAATGCATCAACTTCCAGTCCTATTCCTATAGCCCATTGAGATTCCGGTTTCCAGTTTCCCATCCAGTAAGTTACTATATACTTATTTATTAAAACCGGCTTAATTAAAAATATAAGAGAGGTTAAAGAAGTAAATGTAGTTGCTATAGGTATACATTTTTCAATAATTAATAATTTTTTTCTTTCTCCCAGCAAAGCTGTTAAAAATGCTCCAAGAAAAGGTGTTAATATAGCTATAATAGGTAAGTTACTGAAATAACTTGTCATCCGTTTAACCTCCTTACCTTATCTGCATCAATAGAACCATAATGAGCTTTTATTTTTATAACCAGTGATAGTGCTAAAGCTGTAACGCAGGCTCCAATTACTATAGATGTAAGAGTCAGTGCCTGTGGAACAGGATCTACGAAAAATGCCCCTGGCTTTAAGTCGCTTATAAAAATAGGAGCAGTTCCTCCCTGTCTAAAACCTATTGATATTAAAAGTAAATTAATACCTGCATCTATTAAGGACATACCAATTACGATTTTTATTAGATTTTTCTTTACTATTATAATATAAAGACCAAATATAATAATTAAAAAGGAACCTATATAATTAAATAACATTCTTTCACCTCACGATATATTAGGGAAGTAAATTGCATAATTTTAAATTTATTTTTCATCTTAAAAATCGCTGAACATTCGATATTTTAAGCTGAAAACCAGCCAAAATGTAATTATGCAATTTCCTTTACCTTGGGAATTTGCATAATTTAAAATTTATTTTTCATCTTAAAAATCGGTGAACATTCGATATTTTAAGCTGAAAACCAGCCAAAATGTAATTATGCAATTTCCTTATTAGGATTACTTTTCATCTTCTTCTTCATATTCAGATGTTTGATATAAATTCGATACCAGCATTATTATTAAAAAGCCCAGCCCAGCCAGTACTTTATATCCAACAGCAAAATTCATCCAGAAAATAGTTCCTGAACTATAAAGTTTACCTGGTGTACTATGCCATAAAACATTGGTGCAGAAAGTATATCCATATATTAATCCTAAAGTTCCTAGAAAAACATATCCTAATGCTCCTATGTCTTCAAATGTTTTTGCTTTTTCTGCATTAAATAACGATAAAACTTCTTTATAACCATATGCAGTAAATACTATTGCTACAGCTCCTGCAATAAGTACTCCACCCTGGAACCCCCCACCTGGACTTAAGTGACCATGAAGTATAATATATATACCTAGAATAAGAGCTATTGGAAGTGTAATATTAGCACAAGATTTTATTATAGAATTTTTAATTATTATGTTCTTCTTCATAATATTACCTCCTTCTATATTTTCGAAGTATTGCAGCTGAGCCGGTAATTGCAGTAAAAAGAACGAAAGATTCACCTAGTGTATCATATCCTCTAAAATCAAATACAATAGCTGTACATGAATTTATGGCTCCTGTTTTTGCCATAGTATCTTTTACTATTAAGTTAGCTATTCCTTCATAGGTTGGATGAAGCTGTGTCATTATAGCCATTTTGTATGAAGCATATATTGCTATAACTGCAATTATTGTGAGTGAAAACCAAGTAAAAAATTTTTTCATTTAGTTTTCCCCCTTTTTATCTTTGTCATATTTTTTAACCTTTGTAAGCGCAATAATAAATATGACAGGGGTAAGAATTGCACCTACTGCTCCTTCAGCTATTGCTACGTCCGGTGCTCTTAGAAGAAGGAACTCTAAAGCAATAAATGTCCCTACTACTGAAAAGGCAATAATACATGGAAGAATATCATCAATTACAACTACGCAAAATGCTGCTATAAGTAATCCTGCTATAATAACCGCATTTAAAATAGATATGCTACTCATCAATATCCCTCCCATAATCATCACATTTATCCTTATTTATCATATCAGCCTTGCTCAGGTATGCTGCCTTTGTCATAGCATGGGATGCTGCCGGGTTTGTTAACAAAATAAAAAGTGCAATGACCAGCGATTTTACTCCTATGATTGTGTTTCCTATATAAAAGCCGTAAATTGCAGCACCAAGAAGAATAGGAAGGCCTCCCATAGTAATTATATTTGTAGATGACTGCAGTCTGCAGAATGTATCCGGCATTCTAATCATTCCTACTATTCCGGAAAATATAAAGAATATTCCAACAGCAAACAGCAAGTCAATTATTATTCTAGCTATCATATATCTCCCTCCATGTATTTTGAAACTAGTATTGTTCCAATGAAGCCTAAAAGTGAAACTATAAGACCTAAATCTAAAAATAAAGATCTTTCCTCATAGCATCCATAAAGCACCATAACAAGTCCAATAATAACATCAATCGAGTCTGCAGCTACTATCCTGTCTATTACATGAGGTCCTTTCGCTACTCTATAAATTAATACAATAGAAAGAAGTGATATGATTATTCCAACAACTATAAAATCCATGCTCATATCCATTAATCAAATATCCTCCTTACATATGGTTCAAATGCCCCTTTTATAATATTGGATGCTTCCTCCATATTTCTTGCTTTTACATCAATCCAATGAATATACATATAAGATTTGCCGTCTTCTTCTGTAACTTCCATTGTAATTGTACCCGGTGTCAGTGTGATGCAGTTTGAAAGCATGGCCAATCCATAATCTGATTTTAGTTCTGTAGATATTTTTACTATTCCGGGATTAATATTAATATCTTTTGACAGAGATCTTTTAGCTACATCCCAGTTTGCTTTAACTAATTCTACTATGTAAATAGGAATAAATTTTATAAATGTCAGCATTCTATCAGATTTAAATAACCAAAATGGTTCATTTTGAATGAAAAATGCACTGCAAAACACAGCAACTAAAATCGAGACTATTACACCTACTGTCAGCTCCTCTACATCAAAGGAACCAGTATAAAAGAGCCAAAAGATGAAGCAGAAAATAAAAGTGGAAATAATCGCTTTTAACCTTTTCATTTTGTCATTCCTTTCTTATTTTTTTATATATTTTCTAAGCCATTGGATAAATTCACTTACTCCATATCCACTGGCAGAATTAACAGGGAAAAATTTAATATCTTTATTTAATTTCAATGCATCATTTTTTACCCTATTTTCATCAAATTTAAAATAATCCTTTGTATCGTATTTACTGAGCACCAGAGCATTTGACTTAATAAACATGAGAGGATATTTCTCCACCTTGTCATCCCCTTCCGGAATGCTTAAAATGACAATCTTTATATCTTCTCCTATATCAAATTCCGCCGGACAAACCAGATTGCCAATGTTCTCAATGAATATAATATCTAAATCATTTAAATTAAATTCAGGAAGTATGTTTTTAATTGACACAGCCTCTATATGACAGGCTCCATCAGTATTTAACTGAACTACAGGAATACCCAGCGCTGCAATCTTTTCAGCGTCTATCTTTCCTGCTATATCTCCTTCTATAACTCCTATTTTAAATTCACCTTTAACAGCATTAATTACATTTGTAATAAATGTAGTTTTACCAGCTCCGGGAGACCCCATTACATTTATCATCAGAACTTTTTTTTCGCTTAATTCCTTTTGAAGTTCTTTATGACAGTCTTCATTCCACTCTAATATTTGTCTTACTATTTTAATATCCATCAATCTACCTCCATGCTATCAATCAAAAACTCATTGCCCCCTAATAGCTTTATATCAGAACCTTCGCATACAGGACATATAAAATCCCCTCTTTTTACAACAGAAGTATTTTTACATCCATTGCAGAATATCTTTAAAGGAATCTTTGCTATATTAAGTTTAGCACCTTCTACCTTTGTTCCAATACTTGCAATATCAAAATAATACTGTATTGACTCCGGAATAAGTCCTGTCAATTCACCAACTAATATTTTAATTTCTTTAACTTTAACAACTTTATTCTTTGCAGCTTCCTGGGAGCAAATTTTTATAATATTTTCAGTTACAGATAATTCATGCATTATCTGTCAAGGCAGGAGAAACAAGGGTCTATGCTTGCTACTATAAGTCCTGCATCTGCTACTGTATTATTTTTAAGCATTGCCGGAACTGCAGCTGCATTTTTAAAGGTTGGAACATGGATATTAACTCTATAATTATTTGGTCCTCCACCATATACTACGTAATATGTTAATTCTCCTCTTGGAGCTTCTGTTCTAACAAAGCTTTCCCCAGCAGGAATTTTTGGAATTTTAACTCCCAAGTTTATAGGACCATAAGGAATATTTTTTGCTGCCTGCTCAATTATCTTAAAGCTTTCTTCAACTTCCAAAAGTCTTACTACAGCTCTTCCAAATACGTCACAGTTATCAACAGATATTGATTTAAAATTAAAATCTTCATAGCTGGAATATGGATCCACCTTTCTTACATCATCACTTTGTGATGATGCTCTCCCGGTTGGACCTACTGCACCAAATATAAATGCATCATCTTTTGTTAAAACTCCAACTCCTTTTGTTCTCAGTGCTATTGTCTTATCATTAGCATATATATCTAATACTTTTCCGAAAGGTTCTTTTAAATCATTTATCATTTTAAGCAGATTATCAAGCTGTTCTTTGCTGAAATCACGTCTGGCGCCGCCTACTATATTCATAGCATAGTTAACTCTGTTTCCTGATAACATCTCCAGCATATCCATTACATTTTCTCTTGCAGAGAAGGTGTACATAAATAAAGAATCAAAACCAATAATATGAGCTGCCAAACCAAGCCATAAAAAATGAGAATGAAGCCTTTCAAGTTCAGCTATAATTACTCTTATGTATTGACCTCTTTTAGGAACTTCCATACCTGCGATTTCTTCTAATGCCCTGCAGTAAGTAAAAGGATGGGAATGAGAACATATACCACAAACTCTTTCAACTAATGTTATAGTTTGAATTGGATTTCTTTCAGTAGTAAGTTTCTCAATTCCACGATGATTATATCCAATAAAAACATCAGAATCTGTTATTATTTCTCCATCTGTATATAATTTTACATGTATTGGCTCCTCTAATGAAGGATGATAAGGGCCAATAGGCACTATATAGCTCATACTATTCCTCCTTATTGTTCTTTTTTAATTCTGCCAGAGGTGTTACTAATATCTGACCGGTTCCGTCAAAATCATCAGGTAAAAATAATCTTCCCGATTTATTAAGACCCTGAAACTCAATTGGCATCATTTCACATATTTCTTCTTCACACCACTGTGCTGATCCTTTATATATTGGAGTTATTGAAGGAAGCTTTTCATATCCTCTGCAGATATAAGTTTCTACCCTGCCCTCTACATCGTAATTATAAACAATAGAATTTTTGCCTTCAGTGTCTACATATCCATTCATTATAACCAATCTGCTGCCTTTGCTGAGCATTTTTTCAGCTAAGGTTACTACTTCTTCCTTTGTAATATTAGTTATATTTGTCTTATGCATTTAATTTGCTCCTCTCAAAATTCTATTTTCTATCATTTATTCAAAACTCACACTTCTATAAGTGTGAGTTTTGATTCATGTTTCAGACTACGCTGAGTCTCCACCTGAAGTTTCCATGTTCAGTTAAGCTGTGCGGGTTTATTAACATATTCTTGGAAGCTGGTCGAAGCTTAGCTTATCTATTATTCTTTTTCCTCCATAGATACTCTTTAATATGACCTTTCCAGAATTAGTTTCCTTGACTTCTCCAATAATTTCAGCATTATGGCTTTCATCTAATTTTCTAAGATCAGATATTATACTGTCTGCTGCATCCTCTGAAACTATTGCTAAAACCTTTCCTTCATTGGCACTGTACAGCGGGTCTATACCTAAAAGGTCACAGGCTGTTTGTACATCACTGTCAATAGGCAGCTTATCTTCATAAAGTTCAATTGAAAAATTCATATCTTCTGTGAATTCATTTAATGTAGTGGCCACGCCTCCACGAGTTGGATCTCTTAATATTTTAACACTTTTACCATATTTTAAAATAGCATCAGTTACTTTATTAAGAGGAGTACAATCTGAAGAAATATTTGTTTCAAAAAAATTATTTCTTGTGCACAAAATTGATACTCCATGATTTCCCATACTACCGGATAATATAACCTTATCTCCCTTTTCAATTCTGTCTCTGCCTAAGCTTATACCTTCTTTAAGCTCCCCTATACCTGAAGTATTTATGTATATCTTATGCCCATGACCTTTATCTACTACCTTAGTGTCACCGGTTACTACAAGAACTCCGGCTTTTTTTGCAGTTTCTGAAATAGAATCTGCTATTTTTTCCAGTTCACTTATTTTCAAACCTTCTTCAAGAATAAATGAAAGGCTTAAATACTTTGGTCTGCTTCCGCACATTAAAAGATCATTTACAGTTCCGCATACACTTATCTTTCCTATATCACCGCCATTAAAAAATATTGGATCAATAACAAAGCTGTCGGTAGAAAATGCAATTCTGCCATTAACATCTAATATTGCACCATCACCCAGGTTATTCAGCTCTTTATTATTAAATCTGGGCAGTAATATTTTTTCTATTAGTGCCGAGGTCTTTTTTCCCCCATTTCCATGGGACATTGATATTATTTCTTCCATTTTATCACCTATATTTCATCATTATATTTGTAGTAAGCAGCACAGCTTCCTTCTGAAGAAACCATACAGGGCCCTATCGGATAATCAGGATTGCAAACCTTACCAAACAGGCTGCAGCTATTTGGCTTAATAAGCCCTTTAATTACGTCCCCACACCTGCAGTTATACTTCTTTTTATGTATAATTACATTATTCGGGAAAATTTTCTCTATATCATATTTTTCATATTTTTTATTTATCTTATAACCGCTGTTTTTTATTATTCCAATGCCTCTCCAATTATCATCTTTAATTTCAAAAATTTCTTCAAATAAATTAATTGCTGTATTATTGGTTTCATATGATACTGCACTTTTATAGCAGTTATCAACTTCAAATTTATTTTCATTTATATTTTTAACAAGTGTATAAATTCCATATAAAAGCTGATCAAATTCAAAGCCAGTAATCGCTCCGCTGATTTTATAACCCTTTAAATAATTAAAGCCCTGCTGACCTAAGATGCAGGCTACGTGTCCAGGCAGAATAAATCCATCTATTTTTATTTCTTTATCTTCTATTAATGCTCTGATTACAGGTTCAACTTTTTTATGCATAGAATAAACATAAAAATTTTCTGTTTTGTTTTTTTCAGCTTCTAAAATTGCAACTGCAGTAGAAGGCATAGTGGTTTCAAAACCAATGCCTAAAAAAACAACCTTTTTATCTTTATTCTCTTCAGCAATTTTTAACGCATCAATACTGGAATAAACAATACGAACATCAGCACCTTTTGCTTTTGCCTTCTCTAAAGTAAATGAAGGGTCAGATCCGGGTACTCTTATCATATCACCATAGGTTGTAATTATTATATCTTGATGCAGAGACAGATCATATATGTAATCTAAAGAAGAGTCTGGAGTTACACATACGGGGCAGCCTGGCCCTGATATAAGATTAATATTTTTACTCAATAAATTTCTGATTCCAAACCTGCTTATTGCCATAGTATGAGTCCCGCATACTTCCATCAGGTTAATATTTCTATTTACACTATTTAAATAATTTATGATTTTTTCATTTTCCATGGCTGACCTCTTTCATTGCTTCATCTAATTCCTCCATTGCTTTTAATGTATCAATAGCTACATCCTCTCTAAGTTTTTCAATAGCAAATCCAGCGTGAACAAGAACATAGTCTCCAATATGCAAGTCTTTAATCAAGTCTATCCTAATGTTCCTTTTTATGCCATTTAATTCTGCTATTGCCTGGTTATCTTTTATTTCTAATAATTTTAAGGTAACTGCCAAACACATTTTATCAACTCCTTACCATTTAATGTTATTGTATTATAAAGTTTTTAATACATATAATAATATCATATTTTAACCTAGTTGGTAATAATAATTTATTGATTTTATTATTAAGGGTTGTTAAAATACAGACATTAGGTATAAAACATTAGGAATTTATTATTTGAAATCTATGAATACTATGCTATAATTATTTTAATTGCAATCATAAAATAACTTAGAAAAGGAGTCATTTATATATGGGGTTCAAAGATAAGCTGGCAAAAAGATATACCGATTCTTACTTAAAAAAGTATGGTGATAGAATTACACAGGTTAATGGAAATGTTGTTTCTATTAAAATTGAAGAAAAGAAAATTTTATGGATTTTTAACAAATTAATAGTAACACTTTTAGTTAGACCAGATAGAAGCAAGGGTATTGTAAAATGTGTGTACAAGAAAAACAAATGGTTTAAAAAGCCGGAATTTATTCCTGTTAAACAGGGAAACTTAGTTATTGTTCAGGGATTAAAGGGTAAAAAGGGTAAAGAAGGCAGAGAATTAATACAGATTATGAATGTTGTTAATCTCAGCAATAAGAAGGAACTTGTCCCAACAAACGGAATGGCCGAAAAGGCAAAAAGAGTTCAAAAGTATCAAAGAAGATAATAAGGAAGCAAATGCTTCCTTATTTTTTTATTTATGGAGACTGCATAATTACCTTTGGCTAGTCCATCTTGAAAATAACGAATCTTCACCGTTTTTTCAACATGGAATATATTTATGAATTATGCAGTCTCTTTTATCTATGGAGACTGCATAATTACCTTGGGCTGATCCATGTTGAAAACAACGAATTTTCATCGTTTTTTCAACATGGAATATATTTATGAATTATGCAGTCTTTTTTATCAGCAGATATAAGCTGTTTATTAATGATATTATTCCTGAATAAAACATTACTATAAGCCATTTCCCACTGCCTAGATATACAGTATGAAATATGGTTCTGAAAAACGGCAGATATATTATTGATGAAAGCATTATAATAGATATAAAAACAGCAAAGAACAGATACATATTTGTAAATATATTAATTTCAAATACTGATTTATTTAAGCTTCTGCACTCAAATACATGGAACAGCTGCGACATAACCAGTGTTGCCATAGTTATGGTCCTGCAGCATTCTAAGCTGAAATTATAATACATGCCTGTTATAAAAGACAGAATTGTGCATATGCCTATCAAGGTACCTCTAACAAGTATTCTCTCTCCCAATCCATCACTGAATATACCTGAACTTTTTTCTCTTGGTGCTTTTTTCATAATGTCAACGCTGGCAGGGTCAAGCCCTAAGGCTAAGGCTGGGAGTCCATCTGTTGCTAAATTAATAAATAGAATCTGTATAGGTAAAAGCGGTATTTTCAAGTAAAATAGTGAGGCTAAAAACATAGTAAGGACTTCCCCCAAATTACAGGAAAGTAAATATCTGATGAACTTTTTTATATTATCATATATTACTCTTCCCTCTCTGACAGCATTAACAATAGTTGCAAAATTGTCATCTAAAAGTATCATAGATGAGGCTTCTTTAGTAACATCTGTACCTGAGATACCCATGGATATGCCAATATCAGCTTCTTTTACCGCCGGGGCATCATTAACTCCATCTCCCGTCATAGCAACAATTTTCCCTAAATCTTTATATGCTTTTACTATTTTAAACTTATTTTTTGGATTAAGCCTGGCGAATATTTTTATCTTAGGGATTATCTTCCTGAACTCTTTATCTGATAATAAATCTATGTCCTTTCCCTCTATGCACTCAGTAATATTTTCGCAGACACCTATCTCTTTTCCTATGGCATACGCTGTATTTATATAATCTCCAGTAATCATAACCGGTGTGATTCCTGCTTTAATACATTCCTTTACAGCGTCTTTTACTTCAACTCTGGGTGGATCTATTATCCCTATTATTCCAATAAATATCAGATCATCTTCATTTTTTATATGTTTAGTTTCTTCCTTATACCCAAAACCAATTAGTCTTAGTGCTTTAGATGACATTTTATCTATTTCATTATTTATTTTAGATTTTACATTACTTGTTAATATTTCAGCTTTGCCATTTAACAATATTTTATCAGATTTCATCAGAAGTCTTTCCGGAGCTCCCTTAACATAATAACAATATTTATTATTTTCTTTTGTAATAACTGTCATCATTTTTCTGTCTGAGTTAAATGGGATTTCATCTATAATGGAATATTTATTTTTAAAATTTGTAAATTCCTTCACATTTTTTGCGAAAAAATTTACAATAGCTTTTTCTGTTGGCTCTCCAATTATATCATTATCACCTGCCTGGCACTCATTGCATAACAAGGCAGCCTTTTTTATCTGTTCTTTTCCATTAAAATTTTCATTTATTTTATATTCTTTTCTATTATCATAAATACATACTGCAGTCATTTTATTTTCAGTAAGAGTTCCTGTTTTATCAGAACATATTATAGAAACGCAGCCTAAAGTTTCAACAGCGGGCAGTTTCCTGACAAGAGCATTCCTTTTAAGCATTCTTGAAACTCCCAGAGCCAGCGCTACTGTTACTATGGCAGGAAGTCCCTCTGGAATTGCAGCCACTGCTAAGGAAACTCCCAGCAAAAACATTTCATACTTATCTTCTCCTCTGATGATCCCCATGAATGTTACTATAATGCATATTACAATGCAGCCTATTACTAGAATTTTACCTAGTTGGGCCAGTCTTTCTTTAAGCGGGGACCTTTCTTCTGTTATTTCTGAAAGCATATCAGCTATCTTGCCCATTTCAGTTCTCATTCCGGTTTTAGTCACCTGTGCTAAGCCTTTTCCAGCTAGTACCAGTGTACCCATATAAACAGGATCAATATTTGATTTATTTACTCCTACAGATTCACCTGTTAATATTGACTCATCAACAATCAAGCTGTTTACATTATAAAGATTACCATCAGCCGGGATCCTGTCTCCACTTTCTAATACAATTAAATCAAAAGGTACTATATTTTCTGCGTCTATTACCTCTATGTTTCCTTCTCTAATTACCTTTGCTGTAGGAGCAGCCATTTTTTTCAAAGCTTCCAGGGATTTTTCAGTCTTATATTCCTGAATAAAGCCAAGAACACCATTCATTACTATAATGATAAGTATTGTTAATGCCTCTTCTTTAGAGCCTATTATCCCAGATACTATAGTTGCTCCAAGCAAAACCCAAACCATAAAATCATTAAATTGAGAAATTAATATTTTTAACTTTGAAATCTTTTTTTTTCTCTTTATAGTATTGGATCCATATTTGTAGAGAAGTTTTTTTACTTTATTTTTAGATAAGCCTAAGTTTTTATCAATTTCACATTCCATAGTTACCCCCTAGTGTAATTTTCCTTTTATAATAATATGAGATTATTTTCTTTTATATGAGAAGTTCTATAATTCAAAAATTAAAATGGTATGAATTCCTTATTTTATGATGAAAAATCAGCCAAAAGGGAATTTAACAATTCCCTATATAACCGCAAATATTTCTATTACTATAAATATAATAAAGCTGATAAGACAAACAAAATATGTGTGATTTAAAAATTCTTTTATACAAATAGAGTCAATGCTGCACTTTCCGCTGCCATAATTTTTTATATCATAGTCGCTTTTAAAATAGTAAAAATTTATTGATTCCAGATTAGCAGCAATAATATTAAGATTAAGCAAAGGGTTTAAAATTGAATTAATAAAAAAATCTCCTTTAAAATCTATTTTAAATGTTTTATATCTTATTATATAAATTAAATAAAATAATAAGCCTGCTAGAAATGCAGGTATAATATTTAATATTCTAATTAAAATATTAGTCAGTTTTTTATCTAGTATGTCATTTGTTAAAAATAGAATATAATAAAAAACAGCAAACAAATTTCCAAATAGTGCAGCATATAAAACAGGTCCAATAAATCCTCCTACCAGGGCTTTAGTAATAGTTGAAATAGAATTATAAAAATTCTTATTTCCTTTATTTTTTAAATTTACAAATTCCGTATTGCTTATATCTATGCAGATAATAAAAGTAACAAAATTCTTAATTTCTTCATCAGAAATTATCATAAAAGCATATTTTAAAGCAATAAAAAAAACAGCAAGTATTACAATAAACAGTATATCTGCTTTTATGATTTTTTTTGATTTATGGTATACCTTTTCTAATATCTTGTATTTATCAATTTTTTTAAATAAAATACTTAACAAGCAGCCTAAAACATATCCTATTCCCATAAAGCCTCCATCTATGAAAATATGTCTTCTATAGGAACAAGCCTTATTCGAACCGGATTGAATTCAGCTTCATTTATTCCATAAATTCTGTCATTATTAAAAGGACAGCTATTTAAGAATGGATCAAAAAATATACAGTTACTGAAAAAATCTTCTCTAAAATTATTAAACAGCATAAAAATCCCCCATATAATATATTTTGTATATTATATGAGGGATAATTTCTTATTATGTTGATTATAAAACAGACGGAAAATAATTATTGATGATTTTTGCTTAAATAATTATCAATTAATAAGTCATAATACTTAGCAAGATTAATAATCAATTTATTTTCTGATGATTTAAAAATTATATTATCAACTGCTTTTATTGGAAGAATTTTTGGTGATGTGCCGCTGATAAATAAGCCCTCAAAGGAATTTAGCTCTTTGTATGATATATCTTTTTCAGTAATTTTTATGCCATATGTACTGCAAATTTCAAATATTTTTTTTCTTGTTATACCTGGCAGAACCTGCTTACTCAGAGATGTAAATAAAATATTATCTTTTACAAGGAATATATTTGACTTACTCCCTTCTGTTATATTACCTTCATTATTTATAAGTATGGCCTCGAAAGCATTATTTTCTTCGATTTTCTTATTAACATTTTCCCGGAAGGTTATATCCATCACTTTTGCATTTGGATTATTTCTCTCTCCAAAATATAAAATTGTTTTTACTCCTTCTGAATATTGTTCTTTTGATGGATATTTATGTGGAATAAAAAAAACATATATATCATTATTATCATATACTATTTTTACATTTCCATTAGTTATTCTGCTTTTTTTTATTAATTTATCTAATAATAATTTTATATTTTCCTCTTTTATTTCTTCTTTATTAAGCAGAGCCAAAGAGTTATTCAGCCTTAATATATGGTCCTTAAGGAATAATGGAATACAGTCTATTACCCTTATAACTTCATATATCAGCTTTTTATTCTGAAGCTGATGGACAAATTCCTCAGTTACATTTATATAATCATTATTTTTAACAATAATCATAATTATTTCCCTCTATTTCCATTTTAAAATTTGAATTTTAGTCTTTTTACCTTTGCTGTTTATCAAATATGGGTTACCAACCATATTAAACAGCGGCAAGTCGGATAAAGAATCTGAATACATATAGGAATTTTTAAAATCTACCTGAATGTTTTCTTCCTTTAAAACCTGGTTTAATCTGATTACCTTTTCTTCACCCTTACAGTTCCTGCCAATAAACTTTCTTTTATACACTCCATCCTTCAGGACAACCTTTGTACCCAGAATTTTATCTATTTCCTTTAAATTATAAAATTCTTTTAAATAAAACTCGGGAGATGCTGATATTAAATATATAAGGCAGCCCTCCTTTTTCCTTTCCCGTATTGTATGATAAGCTTCTTCATATATAATAAGGCTTAATTTTTCTTTATAAAATTTTCTAACAAGTTCATCCATATCCTTTTCTTTAATCCCATTAATAAAAGAAATAAATATTAATTTAGCTTTTTCTGCATTTATTATTTTTAGTCCGTATAAAATTCCAGCAAACAATATCTTTGGCAAATATATTAAATATTTTACATTACTTTTCACCATGAATTTATAAAATTCTAATAATGTTTCCTTTTTTGTTATAGTAAAGTCTACATCAAATATTGCTAATTTCTCCACTATATCCTCTCCTTATAATAAACCTACACAAAATATAAAGAGCTGCAGAGCAGCTCCTTAATTTATTCTTGTGCTAATGATTCCAAATAGGATGAAACCTCTTCAAACTCTTCTTCTGTAGGTATCTCAAGTTCTTCAGGATCCTTACTATTTGCCTTTAAGATATATACACTGTTGTCTTCTGGATTCTGAACTAAAACATATTCATTTCCATTGTATTCTAATTCATCAACTATTTCGTAAGATACAATATTTCCTTCTTCATCTTCAAAATCCACATATCTCTGCTCCTCATCTTCGCAGCCACAGTCACAACCACAATCACAAGCTTCATCGTGGCAATTGCAGCTCTCTTCTTCTGAGCAATCATGTAATTTTTCTTTATCCATATATTTACCTCCTTTAATGGGTTATAGTACTATTTTACCCTTATTTACTAATTTTTTAAACACTTTTTTTAAAAAAATATTAGGGTGAATGTCACCCTAATGTTAAACCTTATCCTTAACTTCTTTTACAAGCTTCTTTACGCCCTTTTCTATTCCATCTGTAACACTGTTTACTTTTTTCTTTATATTACTTTTACCCATTTTCTTTACCATAGCAACATCTCCTTTAATTATAGTTTTTCACATCCAGTTGTTTTTATGCAGGTTTTTTTAGAAATTGCATAATTTATAAATTAATTTTTCATATAAAAAAAGGAGGTTACCCTCCTTTTTAATTAATTACCTGCAAGTTTCTTGTAGTTATCAAGTCTTTCATTAGCATCTTTTTCTACCTTCTCATAAAGCCGCTCTGCAACTTCCGGGAAGAATTTTGAAAGTGATGCAAATCTGACTTCACCCATTAAGAAATCTCTAAAGTTAGTTTTTGGCTCTTTTGAATCCAAGCTAAATGGATTCTTACCAGCTTCTTTTAATATTGGATTATATCTGTAAAGAGCCCAGTATCCGCAATCAACGGCCTTTTTCTCTTCTAACTGGCTGCAGCCCATTCCAGCTTTTAATCCATGATTTATACATGGTGCATAAGCAATAATCAGTGATGGTCCTTTGTATGCTTCTGCTTCTGCAATAGCCTTTATTGTCTGATTCTTATCAGCACCCATTGCTATCTGAGCTACATATACATAACCATAGCTCATAGCCATCATGCCCAGATCTTTCTTCTTTGTTCTCTTTCCTGCAGCTGCGAACTTAGCAACAGCAGCAGTAGGTGTAGCTTTAGATGACTGTCCGCCAGTATTTGAGTAAACTTCAGTATCTACTACAAATACATTAACGTCTTCACCGGAAGCCAATACATGGTCTAATCCACCGTATCCAATATCATAAGCCCAGCCGTCTCCGCCGATTATCCATTGAGATTTCATTATTAAGAAATCCTTCTTTTCATATACTGCTTCTAAAGCTTCATTTTTAACCTTTTCTTTTTCAAGTATTGGAAGAAGTTTAGCCGCAGCTGCTTTTGATTCTTCTCCTAAATCCTTATTAGCCAGCCAATTTTCAAATGCTGCTTTCAGATCAGCGCTTATTCCTGTATCTTTTGCTTTGTTTACAAGGTCAATTAATTTTGATCTGTTCTGCTGTACTCCTAAGTACATACCTAAACCGAACTCTGCATTATCTTCAAATAATGAGTTAGCCCAAGAAGGTCCTTTTCCACATTGATTCTTTGTATATGGTGTTGATGGTGCTGATGCTCCCCATATTGAAGAACAGCCTGTAGCATTTGCTATCATCATTCTATCACCAAATAACTGGGTTAGAAGCTTAGCATATGGAGTTTCTCCGCATCCTGCACAAGCTCCGCTGAACTCAAACAGAGGCTTTTCAAATTGACTTCCCTTAACTAAGGTTTTGTTCATTGGGTTAGCTTTTTCCGGCAATTCAACAGAATAATCAAAACTCTCCTGTCCTTTTAATTGTGATTCAAATGACTTCATTATTAAAGCTTTGTTAGGTGCTGGACAAACTTCTGCACAGTTGCCGCATCCTGTACAATCATAAGTAGAAACTACCATTGTGAAATTCATTTCTTCTTCTGTCTTTAAGCCCTTAGCTTTTACTGCCTTAAATCCAGCCGGAGCATTTTCCAGTTCCTTAGCTGTAAGTAAGAAGGGTCTGATAACAGCATGTGGGCATACATATGAACATTGATTACACTGTATACAATTATCCATCTGCCATTCCGGAACATTAACTGCTATTCCTCTCTTCTCATACTTGGAAGTACCGGCTGGGAATGTTCCGTCTTCCATTCCAATAAACTTACTTACAGGAAGCTTATCTCCTTCTTGTCTGTTCATTGGAATCAGTATTTCTTTTATAAATTTAGGAACTTCTTTTTCTGCTGCTTTTTCGTCTTTTGCATCAGCCCAGGCAGTTGGAAATTCTATTTTAACTATTGAATCAATTCCTTTATCTATGGCAGCGTTATTCATATCAATAACCTTTTGACCTTTTTTGCCATAGTTTGTTACAACTGAATCTTTAAGATACTTAACTGCATCTTCTACCGGAATAATATTAGCCAGCTTAAAGAAAGCAGACTGCATTATCATATTGATTCTTCCGCCAAGACCTATTTCCTGAGCTATTTTAACGGCATTTATTGTATAGAACTCAATATTATGCTTTGCTAAATTTCTCTTAACATTTGCTGGCAGGTGTTTCTCAACATCTTCTTTATCCCATACACAGTTAAGAAGGAATTTCCCTCCATCTTTCAAGCCTGCAGTAACATCATAATTATAAACATATGACTGATTATGACATGCTATGTAATCAGCATTGCTTATAAGATATGGAGATTTAATTGGCTTCTTTCCAAATCTTAAGTGAGATATAGTAACTCCGCCGGATTTCTTTGAATCATAGGAGAAATATCCCTGAGCATACATGTCTGTATGGTCTCCTATTATCTTTATAGCACTCTTGTTAGCCCCAACAGTACCATCTGATCCAAGACCCCAGAACTTACATTCTTTAGTTCCTTCAACAGTTGTATTAATTATCTTTTCAACTGGAAGTGAGCTATGGTTTACATCGTCAGTTATTGCTATTGTAAATCCGTTTTTAGGCTCTTCTTTCTTTAAGTTTTCATAAACTGTTAAAATATGAGAAGGTAATGTATCCTTTGATCCTAATCCGTATCTTCCGCCAACAATAACCGGTCTTATCTGACTCTCATAGAATGCATTTCTTACATCTAAATACAATGGTTCTCCTGCTGATCCTGGTTCCTTTGTTCTATCTAAAACTGCTACCTTCTTAACAGACTTTGGAACATAGCTTAAGAAGTGCTTTATTGAGAAAGGTCTATAAAGTCTTACCTTTAATAATCCAACTTTTTCACCATGTGCATTTAAATAATCTATAGTTTCTTCTATTGTATCGCAAATTGAACCCATAGCTATTATTATTCTGTCAGCGTCCTCTGCTCCATAATAGTTGAATATATGATAATCTCTTCCTGTAATCTTGTTTATTCCATCCATATATCCTTCAACTATTTCAGGTACAGCATTGTAATAAGGATTTACTACTTCTCTCTCCTGGAAGTAGATATCTGGGTTTTGAGCAGTTCCTCTTGTTACCGGGTGCTCTGGATTTAATGCTCTATCTCTGAATGCTTTAACTGCCTCTTTATCAAGAAGTTTTTCAAGATCAGAATATTCAACAACTTCAACCTTTTGAATCTCATGAGAGGTTCTAAATCCATCAAAAAAGCTTAAGAATGGAATTCTTGATTTAATAGCTGCTAAATGTGCAACTCCGGCTAAATCCATTACTTCCTGAACGTTGTTTTCTGCAAGAAGTGCAAATCCTGTTGCCCTTGTTGACATAACGTCCTGATGATCTCCAAAAATATTTAATGAATTTGCAGCCAGTGCTCTTGCACTTACATGAAATACTCCTGGTAATAATTCACCTGCTATCTTGTACATATTAGGAACCATAAGTAATAATCCCTGGGAAGCTGTATATGTGGTTGTTAATGCTCCACCTTGAAGTGAGCCATGAACAGCGCCTGCTGCACCACCCTCTGACTGCATTTCCATAACCTTTACAGTTTGGCCAAATAAATTTTTCTGCCCCTTTGCTGCCCACTCATCTACATGCTCAGCCATTGGAGATGATGGAGTTATTGGAAATATTGCTGCAACATCTGTAAATGCATAAGATATATAGGCAGCAGCAGTATTACCATCCATTGTTTTGAACTTTTTGCCCACTGATAATCCCTTCTTTCTAAATATTTTATCTATAATTAAGTTGTTAGATAATATTAACCCGTTTATTAACATTTTCTTAACCAGCTTACACTAATAATATACAATAAAATCTATTATAAGTAAATTTTTTTTAAAAATTTAATCGTTGAAATATTTATACAATTTAGAAAATTACATGATTAGTGAACTTCTTAGCTATACTGTTTTATTAATTTAATTACATTTTCAACACCATTTGAAATAGGGCTCTTTTTCATATTATTAATATAGTAATATTCTTTTAAAGCAAGCTCAGTTAAACTTTTCTTTAATTTTTCATAATTAAGACTTTCTTCTTCTATAACCATACTGAAACCCTGCTTTTTAAAGGATTCAGCATTTAAAATCTGATCTCCCCTGCTAACCTTTTTAGATAATGGAATCAGAATATTTGGCTTACTAAGATATAAAAGCTCAAATATGGTATTGGCGCCTGCTCTTGATATGAAAAATTCAGCATAATTCATCAAATCAGGCAGCTCTTCATCTACATAATCAAATTGCTTATAGCCCTCTATATCTGTTAAATTATTATCAATATTTCCTCTGCCGCAGACATGTATTATATTGTAGCTTTTCAGCAAATCCTTAATATTATTTTGTATTATTGTATTAATTGCTCTAGATCCCTGACTTCCTCCAATAACCATCAAAACTTTCTTTTCCTCAGGAAACTTGCAAAGGTTTTTCCCTATAAGTTTACTTCCTTCTCTCAGCTCTCTTCTTATTGGAGTTCCGGTTATTATACCCTTGCCTTTTTTTATGCTGCTAAGTGCTTCAGGAAATGTAAGGCATATCTTTTTACAAAAGGGCTCAGCTATCTTGTTAGCTAATCCCGGAGTTATATCTGACTCATGGGCAATTACAGAAATACCATTTAATTTGCCTCCAATAACTACAGGAACCGATACAAATCCTCCTTTTGAAAAAATTACATCCGGTTTTTCATTTTTTATAATTCGGGAAGCTTCTGAAATTCCTTTAAATACTTTAAAAGGATCTTTGAAATTTTTAATATCAAAATATCTTCTTAGCTTACCGGTCTCTATCCCATAATATTTTATGTTCTTTTTCTCTATTAATTTTTTTTCTATACCATCTATAGATCCTATATAGACTATTTCATAACCTAGTTTTTTAAGTTCAGGAATAAGAGCCAGATTCGGAATAACATGGCCTGCTGTTCCTCCTCCAGTCATAATAATCTTCTTCAATACAATCACCTCAAATTTTTATTAACATTTTTATAATATACTAAAGAATGATATTTTTAAATATATTTAAAGAAATTATATAAATATTTCATAAAAAAATTTAAAATGTTAATACTAAAACTAAATTTTTAATTAAATAAGATATTTTAACCATAAATCCCAAACATCCACTATAATAACTATTTGAAAATTGGTTAAATTAATAATACCAAATAAAAAAAGGAGGGAAAAAACAAATGGCAAATAAGAAAGTTGTTCCAGAAGCTAGAAAAGGATTAAATCAGTTCAAGATGGAAACAGCAAGAGAACTTGGGGTTAGCTTAACAGATGGATACAACGGAAACTTAACTTCAAGAGAGAATGGTTCAGTTGGTGGAGAAATGGTTAGAAAAATGATCGAGTCATACGAAAAAGGAATACAAAGTAAATAATGAATAGGCAGAGAAATCTGCCTATTTAATTTCTATTCTGTAAATATTTTTATAATATAAAAATGCTCCTTCTGGTTAAACTATTAGTAAGGAAATTGTGAAATACAGTTTTCGTATAAAATAATCAAAGGAGGCGTTATATATGACAAACAGAAAATTAGTTCCGGAAGCAAGAAAAGGTCTTAACAAGTTTAAGATGGAAGTAGCTCAAGAACTTAACGTTCCCTTTAGTGATTATAATGGTAATTTAACTTCAAGAGAATGCGGCTCAGTAGGCGGTGAAATGGTAAAAAAGATGATTGAGCAGTACGAAAAAAATCTATAAAAATATCCGTCAGCTTTTGCTGGCGGATTTTTGGTCTGGGTGACAAGAGTTGAACTTGCGACCTCATGAACCCCATTCATGCACGCTACCATCTGCGCTACACCCAGATAACAAATATATTATATCATTTATTTTTATTTAATCAATAGGCAAGCCTTAGGATTCCCTAAGGCTTATATTTAAGGGAATTGCATAATTACCTTTCGGCTGGTTTTTCCAATTAAAAATGTGGAAAAAATTAATTTTTGAATTTTCCTTCATTTATAGGATTATGCAGATTAAGCCGCCATTTCCCTCATTAATTATTTTTTCCAAAGTTTTTTGGATTTTTATTTGAACATCTTCCGGCATTTTATATAATTTATTTTGCATATTTTCTTTAACTAAGCCCTCCAGGGATTTTCCAAACATATTGCTCTGCCATATTTTCTGAGGATCATTTTGAAACTGCTCTAAAAGTGAACTTACCAGCTCTTCGCTTTGCTTTTCCGAACCCATTATCGGAGATATTTCAGTTTCTATATCTGCTTTTATAAAGTGAAGAGAAGGAGCTGAGGCCTTTAATTTAACTACATAACTATTTCCCTGTTTAACAATTCTAGGCTCTTCTAATTTCATCTCTTTAAGCTCTGGTGCAACTAAGCCGTATCCGGTTTCTCTTACATCTCTTAATGCTTCTGCAACTTTGTCAAATTCTTTTTTTGCCTGATGCATTACTGACATCATAGTAAGAAGCTGATTTTCATCTTTTATTTCCGATTCGCATACTTCCCCCAGTATTCTATAAAATAAGTGCTTTTCAGGGACTATATCAATGCTGGTGGTTCCATCTCCCATATTCATTGATGATATTCTTGTATCCATAATATACTCGGTATTGCTAAAGATTTCTGTCCATTTCTTTATATCTCTGATTTTATTTACACTGGTACATATACCTTTTATTTCTTTTATTATATTTTCCTTAAGCCAGTGCTTTTTATTTAATTTTTCAATCCAGGATGGAACATTGAGGCATACCTCGCTTACAGGGAATTCTTTCAATATGCTTTCAAATACCAGATTAATATCTTTCTCTTTCATATTAAGAACGTCTATAATTTGAACCGGAGTATCATATTTTGCTTCCAGATTTCTCCCCAATTCTATTGTATCCGGTGATTCCGGAATTTTGCTGTTTAAAAGAATAATAAATGGCTTATTTATATTTTTAAGTTCCTTTACTACTCTCTCTTCTGCATCAATATAATCCTCTCTTTCAATATCTGTTATACTTCCGTCTGTGGTAACTAAAAGACCTATAGTTGAATGATCATTTATTACCTTTTTAGTTCCCAATTCTGCTGCTTCTTCAAAAGGAATTTCATTTTCATACCAGGGCGTTGAAACCATTTTAGCCGTTTCCCCTTCTTTGTAGCCCAATGCTCCCTTTACTATATAACCAACACAATCTACCATTCTAACCTTGAATTTCGTATTATTCTGAAGGTTTATCTCAACAGCTTCATTAGGGATGAATTTAGGCTCTGTGGTATGAATGCTTTTACCTGAAGCACTTTGAGGAAGTTCGTCTTTTGCCCTTTCTTTTTTATAATCATTATCAATGTTTGGTATAACCATAAGTTCCATAAATCTCTTAATAAATGTAGATTTACCTGTTCTTACCGGACCTACTACACCAACATATATGTCTCCCTGGGTTCTTTCTGCTATTTCATGATATATATTGTAATCTTCCACAATATCCTCCAATATAGAATTCTAACAATATATATATATTAGATTTTTATTAAAATATACTAAGAAGAAATTACATTTCAGATTTTTTTTCTCTTATCATAAGCTGATAAACAGCCTCTTTAGGATCTTTACCATTAAATAGAACATTATAAAGAGAGTCTGTTATAGGCATATCTACTTTGTATTTTTCTTTTAAATGGTAGAAGGCTTTGCAGGCAGTTATTCCTTCAACTGCCATTCCTATTTTATTAACTGCTTCATCCTTTTTGAATCCCTGACCTATTAATATTCCTGCCCTTCTGTTTCTGCTGTTCATACTGGTACAGGTTACAATTAAATCTCCAAGACCGGTAAGACCTGAAAATGTTTCTCTTTTTGCTCCTAAAAGCTCACCTATCCTTATTATCTCAGATAAACCTCTTGTCATCAGTGCTGCCTTTGAATTATCTCCATAGCCGATTCCATCTAATACTCCTGCAGCTAATGCTATAATATTTTTTACTGCACCTCCGATTTCGACTCCAACTAAGTCATCATTAGTGTATACCCTGAAATAATCTTCTCCAAATAAATCCTGTACATTAACAGATGCTTCTGCATTAAAAGAGGAGGCTACCACTGCAGTTGGAATTTTTTTAACTACTTCTTCAGCATGACTTGGGCCGGATAAAACAACTATACTGTTTTCAGGATATACTTCTTTTATAACCTGTGATATTCTTAAAAATGTATTGTCTTCTATTCCTTTAGAAATGTTTATTATTATCTGATCTTTATTAATATATGCTTTTGCCTTATTTGCTACTTCTCTGATTGCATCAGAAGGTACAGAAAATACTATATAATCTGCTCCTGATACTGCATCCTTAATACTTACTGCAGCTGTAATACTGTCTGGCATTATCTGATCTTTTATATATTTAATATTTCTATGAAAATTGTTAATCCCATTTACTACATTTTCATTTCTATCCCATATTTTTATACTATTATTTTTATTTGCCAGCAGTATTGAAAGAGATGTACCAAAGCTTCCTGCACCTAAAAAAGCAATAGTATTACACATCTTTTTTATCCTTCTCTCTGAATATAAGTTTTATTCCTGTTCCTTCAAAATCAAAGCTTCGTCTTAATTGATTTTCTAAATATCTTTGATATGAAAAATGAATTGCCTCTCTATCATTTACGAAAAATACAAATGTAGGAGGTTTTATGCTGACCTGAGTTACATATAAAATCTTAAGCCTTCTAAGACCAACAAGTGGGGGCTCATTCATAAGTATGGCTTTACTTATAACTTCATTTAATATTCCCGTTGATATTCTCCTTGAATAATTAGTAAAGCATTTGCCTGCTATGGTCAGAACCTTATTTACACGCTGGCCGGTTTTAGCTGATATAAATAAAAATGGTGCATAGGACATAAAGGAAAGATTTCCTTGAATTTTTCTGCTAAATTCATTAACTGTGTTTGTATCTTTCTCAATAAGATCCCATTTATTTACTATTACCATAATTGCCTTGCCTAAATCATGGGCATACCCTATAATTTTTTCATCCTGCTCTGATATATTTTCCTCAGCATCTATCATAAGTATGCACACATCTGCTCTTTCTACTGAAGCTAAAGTCCTGATTACGCTGTACCTTTCTATTTCTTCCTTAACCTTGCTTTTTCTCCTAAGTCCTGCGGTGTCTATAAGTGTAAAGCTGCCCTCTTCTGTATCTAAGTAGCTGTCTATGGAATCTCTGGTTGTACCGGGTATATCGGTTACTATATTTCTTTCCTCTCCTAAAAGTTTATTTATAAGAGATGATTTGCCTACATTAGGCTTTCCTACAAAAGCAATTTTTATCCTGTCACTATCTTCTTCATATTCTCCGGGGGATTTAAAATTTTTGACTATTTCATCTAACATATCACCAAGCCCTAGAGCCTGAGAAGAAGATATGCTTATGGGTTCTCCAATTCCTAAATTATAAAATTCATATATATTCATTTCATCTTTTAATTTATCTATCTTGTTAACCACAAGAACTATTGGTTTTTTGCTCTTTCTAAGCATTTCGGCAACTTCTTTGTCTGCTGGTGTAAGTCCTTCTTTGCCATCAACTAAAAACATTATAACATCGGCTGTATCTATTGCAATTTCTGCCTGCAGCCTCATTTGCTTTAATATTACATCCTCGGTATTCAGCTCTATTCCGCCGGTATCTATTATTGTAAATTTATTGTTAAGCCATTCCGCCTCTGCATAAATTCTGTCTCTGGTAACACCTGGTGTATCCTGAACTATTGAAATTCTGGATCCTGCTAATTTATTAAATAATGTAGATTTCCCAACATTTGGTCTTCCTACTATTGCTACTATTGGTTTACTCATTTTTATTCCTCCTTAAGCCTTTCGTTTATTAATTCAATAAAGTCTTCTCCATTGTAATTTGTAAGTATTACTTGCCTTTCTAATTTATTTTCTATGTCAATTATTTTGCAGTCATCTAATAAAACCAGTTCTTTATAGTCTTTTACTTCATAGTCTCTTCTTACCAAATTACTGGGCAGTATAATATATTCATTAATTTCAGTATCCTTCAGCTGCTTAATAATATCAGTCCCTGTAAGAAGTCCGGAAACTGTAATATTTTCTCCGAATATATTATTAGTAATTTTAGCTACATTTATTAAAATTTCCGGGTTTTTATTTTGAATTTTAAGTTTTAAATCCACCATCTCATTATAAGAGAGCAGTCCAGTCACTATTGTGAAACTTCCCCTTCCTTTTTTTAAATTTTCTATATTACTTTCTATATTTTCTCTAAAGAAAGAAATCATGCCTATTCCGTCTTCAATCTGCTCATATTCTCCATAGAAATCTTTATCCGGGAATTTTACCTCAGCTTTTATATAAAATTCATCTGAAAGCCTTACAAATGGAGTCCCTATTTCTCTTAAATATTTTCCCTGAAGAATCTTTACATTTTCTATTTCAGCTTGGCTGCTTCTCTTATCATAGAGTGGAATTTTGGTAAGATTTTCCCTGTGTTTTGAAGCTCCAAAGGGAACTACTGCCAGATTCATTACCCCGGGATATAGTGGATATAAATCCTCAATTGTTTTTATCAGATCTTTTCCATTATTATACCCTATGCAGCATACTATCTGGCAGTTTACTTTAATGCCTCCCTGAACTAATTTTTTAATTTTTTCTAATATATTACCTGCAAATCTGTTATTAAGCATTTTTATTCTAAGCTGACTGTTTGTAGTATGCACTGATACATTAATAGGGCTTATCTTATATTCTATTATTCTGTCTAAATCATAATCTGAAAGATTAGTCAGTGTTATGAAATTTCCCTGAAGAAATGAAAGCCTGGAATCATCATCTTTAAAATATAAGCTCTTTCTCATTCCCTTTGGCAGCTGATCTATAAAACAAAATATACATTTGTTGCTGCAGGATTTAGCTTTATCTAATAGGAATTCATCAAACTCCATACCAAGATCTTCTCCAAATTCCTTCTCAACAGGTATCTCCCATGTCTCACCATTTTCTTTTTCTATCTCTAATAAAATATTTTCATCTGAAGATAAGAATTTGTAATCTAAAATATCATTTATATCTTTATCGTTTATTTTTATCAGGTAATCACCTGGTTTTATGTCAACTTCCTCTGCTATGCTTCCATTATAAACTCTGGATATTCTATTTTTCATAATTAGCCTCCTTTACAGGAAATTTTGGCATTATTATTCTATTGTACCTATGTATATTAACATTATTTAATTATTTTCGTCAATAAAATAAACCTCCGAAGAGGTTTAATCATTTAAAGCTTCATATTCACCTGTTACCAGGTATATGGTTCCTTCACAAATATTTGTAGCATGATCTGCTACCCTTTCTAAATATTTTATTACAAACAGCAGCTGAGTTGCTCTATTTTGAATCGTTATATCCTTTGACATCATAATTAACAGCTCTGAGAAAACTTTTCTATATAACTCATCTACTTCATCATCCATTTTGCATATCCTATAGGATTTTATAACATCTTTTTTAGTAAAGGCATCAACTGATTCTATTATCATCTCTGCTACTATCTTTGACATTTTAGGAATATCAATAAGTGGTTTTATATAATCCTCATCTTTAAGCCTTAGTGTTATTTTTGCAATATCAACAGCGTAATCTGCCATCCTCTCTAAGTCTGCTGTGACTTTAGATATGGTAAATACTGTTCTAAGGTCAATGGCCATAGGCTGCTCAGTTGCTATAAGTCTTATACATTTATCCTCTATTTCTCTTTGACTTTTATCTAATATATCATCTTTTAATATAACCTGCTCAGCTAGTTCTCCGTCCTTATTAACTAAAGCATCTATGCTGTTTTTAATTTGCAGTTTAGTCTTATCTGCCATTTGAGCTAAATCATTTCTTAATTTTTCAATGCTTGTATCTATTGAGCTTCTTGTCATAATATCCCTCCTAACCAAATCTTCCTGTTATATAATCCTCTGTTCTCTTATCCCTGGGTTTATAAAAAATATCTTCAGTTTTCCCTTTTTCAACTATTTCTCCATTTAGAAAAAATGTAGTATAGTCCGATATTCTTCCTGCCTGCTGCATATTATGAGTTACAATTACTACTGTATAATTTTTCTTAAGCTGATCCATCAGCTCTTCAATTTTTAAAGTTGATACCGGGTCCAGCGCAGATGTAGGCTCATCCATCAAAAGAACTTCCGGTTCAACAGATAGAGTTCTTGCTATGCAAAGTCTTTGCTGCTGACCTCCGGACAATCCTAATGCGCTTTTTTTGAGTCTATCCTTTACCTCATCCCATACAGCAGCACCTTTTAAGCTTTTTTCAACAATTTCATCCAGTACCTTTTTATTTTTTATTCCATGAATTCTTGGTCCATATGCTGTGTTATCATATATAGACATAGGAAATGGGTTTGGTTTTTGAAATACCATTCCAGCTTTCTTTCTTAATTCTATAATATCATAATTTTGATCATATATGTTTTCTCCATCATAGAAAATTCTGCCTGTTATTTTGACACTTGAAATTAAATCATTCATCCTGTTTATTGTTCTTAAAAATGTAGACTTACCACAGCCAGAGGGTCCTATCAGCGCTGTAACGGTATTTTTATCAATTTCTATATTAATATTTTTAAGTGCCTGAACTTCACCATAATACAAATTTAAATTTTTTACCTCTATTATGCTCATTTTACCTCCATTTAAGAAAATGCATAATTTTCTTTTTCAATTTTACTTTCCACTGTATGATTTATAAATTTTATTACCAATTAATCTGGCAGATAAATTAAATAATAATACCATAATTACAAGAACTGCCGATGCTCCATTTGCTATTTTTGTGGCATCTACTACCATTCCTTCAGAGTTAAGTTTCCATATATATACTGCCAGTGTTTCCGCAGGCCTTAAAAGACTGAACGGACTGTTTACAGTAAATAAATTACTTAAGCTAAAGTCCAGGGGAGGGGCACTCATTCCTGACGTATATAAAAGAGCAGCAGCCTCTCCGAATATTCTTCCGGCAGCTAATATTACACCTGTTAATATCTGAGGCATAGCTGCAGGCAGTATTACTTTCCAGATTGTTTGGAATCTGGTGGCACCAATACCAAGACTAGCTTCTTTTACATGTCTTCCGGCATCCCTTATGGCATTTTCAGAAACCCTTGTCAGTGATGGAAGATTAATAATTGTTATTGCTAAAGCTCCGGAAAGAAGTGTGAAGCCCAAACCTGTAAGATTAACAAATATTAAAAGTCCAAACAAACCTACTACGATGGACGGAAGTGATGCCATGGTTTCAATACAAAGCCTGACAATATTTATAAATACGCCATCTTTAGCATATTCAGCTAAATATATTCCCGCACCAACACCAAGCGGAATTGAAATTATAAGAGCTATAAACAGCATATAAAAAGAATTAAAAAGCTGAGGTGCTATTCCTCCGCCTGCTTCTCCAAACTTTGCTCCAGTAGTTAAAAATGTTAAATTTAAAGAAGATAAGCCTCTGTATAGTATAATTGATAATAACGAAAAAAGAAGTAAAACTACTAATCCGGAAATAATATAAAATACTATAGTCCAAATTTTATCTGCTAATTTATTATTCATTTTATTTCACCTCTTTTTCCTATAATTCTAACTATTAAAATAAAAATAAATGATATTATCAGTAGCAGTAAAGCAAGAGACCAAAGTGAATCATTATACGGAGTTCCATCTATTGTATTAGCCATATCCATTGTAATTGCAGATGTTAAAGTAACAGTAGGCTTAAATAAATTAAATGGCATCTTTAAAGTATTTCCTATAACCATTTGAACAGCTAAAGCCTCACCAAAAGCTCTGGCTAAGCCTAAAACTATGCCTGTTAATATTCCTGTCTTGCTTGCCGGGACAATAACTTTTTTTATTGTCTGCCATCTGGTAGCTCCAAGTCCATAGGAAGCCTCCAGATAATCCCTTGGAATGGTCTTTAATGCATCTGAGGAAATAGAAGCTACTGTTGGCATTATCATAATACTTAGTACAATAATTCCTGCCAGCAGACTAAAACCAATCCCGCCAGATAAATTTTTAAGAATTGGAACTAAAACTGAAATGCCTATCCACCCGTATACAACAGAAGGTATGCCAACAAAGAGTTCCATAGAGGGTAAAATAACCTTTTTCCCTAGTTTTGGTGATATAAAATTAATAAAAATAGCTAAGGCGATACTTACTGGTGCTGCAATCATTATTGCACCAATGGATACAAATATGGAACCTAAAATAAATATAAGGGATCCGAACTCCGGAATCTCTGCATCTGGTTTCCAGTTTGAGCTTAATAAAAATTTAATAATTGAATATTTTTCCTTTGTAAATGTATTAATACCTTTATATCCTAAAAAAATTATTATAGCTAAAGTTAAGCAAACTATAAGTATACCGCAGAACATTGCATAACTTCTGCCAACATATTCATTTTTTATATTCTTATATGTATTACCTTTCATATTATCATTCCTTTAATATTAATTAAAATTTCAGTTTTTATGAAATTTAGGCCAAACTTAGCTTTGCCTGCTTATTCTATTTCACATCTGATATAGGAATATATCCAAGCTTTTCTACTGCAGATTTATTTTTATCACTTACCATATAATCTATAAATGCTTTAGTAAGACCACTGGCTTCTCCTTTTGTGTACATATGTTCAAAAGACCAGAAGGGATATTTCTTTGTTACTATGTTATCCTTTGACGCTTCGATTTCATCTATTTTAATAATATTTAACTCGCTTTTTACATCTCCGGTCAAGTAAGACAATGCTAAGTAACTTATAGATCCTTTATTAGCTTTAACAGCAGTTCTGACTGCACCTGATGAATCCTGTACAGTTCCAAGATTTTCATTTTCTTCGATTTTATCCATAACAGTATTTAAAAATGCAGCTCTGGTTCCTGAAGATTTTGTTCTGTTTATAACATTAATCTGCTGGTCATCCCCACCTAAGTCCTTCCAATTTGTTATTTTTCCTGTAAATATATCCTGAATTTGAACTTTTGTTAATGTGTTTATTTTGATATCTTTACTGGTCACTACGGCAAAACCAATTATACAAACCTTATGATCAACTAATACTTTTGCTGTAGCTTCATCTTTTAATTTTTCTATTGCTGTTACATCAGACATTCCTATTTGAGCAGATCCGGAATATACCTGATTAATACCAGCACCGCTTCCTCCACCCTGAACATTTATAGAAGCTTTAGGATTATTAGCAATATAATCCTTAGCTGTCTGTTCTGCTAACGGCTGAAGTGCAGTTGAGCCTAAAATTATAATGCTTCCTGATGTTCCAGAAGCATTTCCAGCTGAATTTTTTCCGCAGCCGGCAAATATAGCTGTTGCTGATATTAATAACATAGCTGCTGCAAAAGCCCAAACTTTTTTTAGATTCATCCTTTACCTCCAAAAATCTAATTTTGTCTTACTTATAATATTAAGATTCTTTTATTATCTTATTATTTCCTGAAGGTTAAATTTTATTAACAGAAGGTAATTTAATAGTTAACAATGATAAAATTTGCTTCTTTGCTGTATTTCTTTTTAATTATTTCATTGTCTGCCATATAAATACTAATAAACGCATCCTTAAAAAATAATAAATACATTTATTAAGAATCATTCTATAATTCTTAACTCATATTTAACATCTTCTTGCATTAATTATAATAATAAGATGTTATATTTCTATTATAAACAAAATTTAATTGTACAATTGAGGAGTATATTATATGGAAGATTTAAAAGAACTGGAAATGATTTTGGAAACAGGTGCAATAACATCAGTTTTTCAGCCAATAATATCTTTAGAAAATGCATCTGTCATTGGGTATGAAGCATTAAGCCGCGGTCCTGAAAATTCATCCCTGCAATATCCTGATAAATTATTTTCTGCAGCAGAAAATAATAATAAATCCTGGGAATTAGAATCCTTATGCAGAGTTAAGGCATTGGAAAAAGCTAAAAATATAACTAATGACAAGCTGTTATTTTTAAATGTAGATCCTTTAATATTTAGTGATGAAAATTTTAAGAGAGGGTTTACTAAAAATTTTTTAAGCAGACATAATATACCTCCTACTTCTATAATATTTGAAATAACAGAAAAAACTGCTATACAAGATTATAATTGCTTTAGAAAAGCCTTAAACAATTATACAGATCAAGGTTATCAAATTGCCATAGATGATACTGGTGCCGGATATTCAGGACTTACAACACTAGCTGAAATTAAACCAAATTATGTTAAAATTGATATCAGCTTAATCAGAGATATTCATAAAGATCCCTTTAAGCAGGCATTAATAAAGGCTCTTGTTACCTTTGCGGATTCAACTATTATTAAGTTAATTGCTGAAGGAATAGAATGTGAAGAAGAATTAGCCATGTTAATAGATTTAAATGTTTATGCCGGTCAGGGATACTATATTCAAAAGCCCGCCAGCGATTTTCTTCCTATTAAAGCTGAATGCATAGATTTTATAAAAAAACAAAATAAACTTAAAAAAAATAAATTGAATTACTTAAATCGAGTTATAGGAGAAATCTGCACCTTTGAGAAAGCTTTTTCTCCTCAGGATTCTTGTAATACAGTTAATGAATATATTAACCATGCTTTAACTAAAGGGGTTTGTATTGTACAAGGGGATAAGCCAGTTGGTTTAGTTATGAGAAGTACTTTAGATTCTGCTATTGCTTCTCAGTATGGCTATTCCGTATTTTTTAAGAGGCCAGTATCTTTAATAACAGATTTTTCTCCCTTAATTGTAAATTATTCAACTCCTGTAAATGAAGTTTCCAAATTAGCAATGTCAAGAGAAGATTCTAGGACTTATGATTGCGTAGTGGTAGAAAAAGATTCAAAATATTATGGATTAGTAACTATAAAAAATCTATTGGAATTTTCTACCATACTGGAAAGAAATTATGCAATGAGCTTAAATCCATTAACAAAACTTCCCGGAAATAATATTATAGAAGAAGTATTAGATAATTTGACCACAACTGACATTCCACAATGCGTATTATATTTTGATTTAGACAACTTTAAAGCTTATAATGATACATACGGATTTGAAAATGGAGATAATATACTTAAATTTACAGCTGATTTATTACAAAAATACCTAATGAAATCTTTCCCATTCAGTAGTTTTTTAGGTCATATAGGAGGAGACGATTTTATCTGTACTATTAAATGTACATTTAATGAATGTACGGAATTTTGTGATGTACTGTTATCAGAATTCGACAAGCATATACCATATTTTTATAGTGAAGAGGACAGAATTAAAGGTTATATAAGCTCTAAGGACAGAAATGAAAATCCAGCTTTATTTAACATAACTACAATATCTATTGCAGGTTTTTATGGAAAGCTCAATGTTTTTTCAGGCTGCAAAAATATTTCGGAATTTACCAGCCATATAAAAAAAGAGTCTAAATCAATAATTGGAAGCAGCAAAGTTATTAAGATATTTAATTAGATTCAATAATTCAGCTTTTTTCCCTAATTTCAAAACAATAAAGCTCTGATTTTCAGTTAATCAGAGCTTTTATATATGATTTTATATCCGAACTTTAAAATCCGCAGCTGTCTCTTTATTCATTTTCCCCTTATTTATCAGCTCTATAATTTTTATTATTTTCTCATCATCCAGATTTTCCTTTACTTTAAATAAATTTATTTTTTTACTTAGCACATTCGCTTGGTTTGAAAGTTCCCTTGCTGCTGCTGCGCTTTCCTCTGATGAAGCTGTATTAGCCTGAGTTACCTTTGATACTTCTTCTAAAGCCTGGTTTATCTGAACTATTCCTATGGCCTGTTCATTTGAGGAATTTTTAATAGTACCAGCCAGGTCTATAATTTTTTCAACATCTTTTGTAATTTTAAATAGTGTTTGAGAAGTATCTGATGCTATATTCCTTCCTATTTTTACTTTTCCTGCAGATTCATTAATAAGAACTGAAGTTTCACTTACTGCATCGGCTACTTTTTTTGCTAAGAATCTGACTTCCTCTGCCACAACTGCAAATCCTTTCCCATTCTGACCTGCTCTTGCCGCCTCTACAGCAGCATTAAGTGATAATATATTTGTTTGAAAAGCAATTTCATCTATAAGTTTTATTATCTTTTCTATAGTATTGGAAGACTTACTTATATCCTCCATGGCGTTCAGCATATCCATCATTTGGATTTTCCCCGCTTCAATATTTTTCTTAGCTGCTAATGTCATATTATGAGCCTTAGATGCTGAAGCAGCATTTTCCTCAGTTTGAACCGTAATCTCAGTAATTGCTGCAGTTATTTCTTCAATAGAACTTGCTTGCATAGAAGCTCCATTTGATAAAGCTTCGGAAGAATCGGATACCTGCCTTGAACCTGAAGCTACCTGTCTGGATACTGTTTCAATATTTTTTAATGTGTCATTTAAAAATTCCACAATTATTTTAAACGAATCAGATATTTCCCTAAAATTTCCATTATAGTCTTTATCTATGTCAACTCTAAGATTTCCTTTTGAAATTTCAATGAGCACATTTTTAATGTCATCAATCATATCCCTTAATGCAGCAACTGTATCATTTACTGAAATTTTTAAAATAGCAAAATCTCCATCGTATTCCCCCATAACTTTTGAGTTTAAATTTCCTTTAGAAATCTCATCTAAAACTTTTGAAGTTTCTTGTACCGGGCTTATAATTTCATGTAAAGTCTGGTTAATCCCATTTACTATTTCCAAATAAGCTCCGTTTAAATTACTTGTATCTGCTCTGTAAGACAAATTACCTTCTTTAGCCTGCTTAGCAAGTTCATTTGTCTGATTAAACAGTTCTAAAAATGAATTTCTGACAAATCCCAAGTTTTCAGTTATTATTTTAAATTCACCCTTAAAGGATTCTGATACTTTACCGGGAACCTCACCGCGGCCTAAGGAAGAAAGATACTGAGCTGCATAATCAATTGGCAGTTTAAAGGCTCCAATTAAATTGTTAATTTCCCCTAAAAGTTTACCCCAATCCCCGCTGTAATTATCAACATTTCCCCTTATACTTAACTTTCCTTCCTGAACAGACTCAGTTAATTCAACAGTTTCACTGATTAACCCATTCAATACATGAATACAATTATTCAGACTATTTTTTATTTTATTAAAATCACCCTTATAGTTTTCAGTAATTTCTCCCGGAATATTTCCTGTACTGATTTTCTCAATATAATCAGCTGTCAAATTAAGGGGTGCCATAAATGTATCTATAAGCTTATTTATTCTATCCGCTAATTCTTTCCATCCACCTTCATATGAATCTAAATTAATTCTATCTTTTGTATTTCCATTTTCAACATTTTCAATTACATTACTTATATCCGCATCTATTGTTTTTATTGTTGAAATAGTAGAAGATAATCCAATTCCCAGTACATCCTTATCGGATTTAATTTGAATATAAGCATCAAAATCACCATTGGCAATACTATTTGTAATTAAAGTCTCTTGTTTAATGTTTTCTGCCATAGCAGCAAAGGCATTAATAAGCTCACCTATTTCATCTTTTCTATCTGTTTTTTCAATATCAATATTAACATCACCAATAGATATAGCTTCAGCTGACTTTTTTAATTTAAGAATGTTCTTATTAATAAGAGAAACTAAGCTGTATACTATAATAATGGAAAATAATATTGTAAACACAAGTATATAAATGACTTTTGAAATAATATTTTTATAAATTATACCGGTTTGTTTATTTTGATAAGATGCCTCATTTTTATAAATATTAATAATAGTATCTAATTTCTCTATAACCTGATTCCCATATGAATCCATGGATTTAACTTCACTTTTTACTATATTCCAATTATTAGTTTCATTTATAAGCTTCCCTGCTGATTTACTATAAGAATTATATGCTTTTACAAAGTCATCATATACGTCTTTAGAATTACCGGATTGTTTAATTTTTGAATAACCTGATAAAATACCTCTGTCTTCTGAAATCATATCCATTATATTGCCTAGATGTTCTTTAGCCTTATCCTGTTCAATTATCATTTTCATACTCTCTCTTCTTTCATACTCCACATTTGACTGGAGATCTGATAAAAGCTGAATTG
>Ga0172378_10000176_pt1 | contig 51640 bp, 35 predicted proteins | sample GrowelOW332metaG_FD_119755 | JGI IMG/M metagenome (GOLD analysis project Ga0172378, IMG submission 119755) | Groundwater microbial communities from an aquifer near a municipal landfill in Southern Ontario, Canada - Pumphouse #3_1 metaG | ecosystem: Environmental > Aquatic > Deep subsurface >...
ATAATCACAGAGGTTAAGAGGAAAATAAGCTCTCAGAAACTTGAGCCAAGCGTCAAAAGTTTTGGTTTTAACGTTATATTCAAAGTGGAACATATCATTTCTTAAAGGAATTGACACGATGGGATTATCAGGAAAAGAAACAAGTTTATGTTTCTTTTTACACCATGCTATAACAGATTTAAGCATAGAGTCTTGCTGTCTTAAATGGCTTTGAATTATCCCAGAATTAATCTGTGGAAACTTGTTTCTGAAATATTGATAATGCTCTTTAAAAGGTAGGAACACTTTTGTTTCAAGTTCTTTTTGCCTTGTAAGTAAATACTCTTGTGAAATCAGAGAAAGGACTTCTAGAATGTCTAGAAGCTTTTTGTTCTTGCTTTGGTTAAGCTGACTTAGTCTGATTTTGATAGATTTCATGTGATAATTATTTATTCAAAATTAGTTGTTGTAATCCCTTTGAAAATATTGTATAATATTGCTTCAAACGTCAATTCATCCAAGACACTAAAGATGTCAGGGTTTTCTTAACGAAAGGAGATAAAAAAGATCTTCTATTTCATCATAATGAGCAACAAGAATATCCATTGCATTGGGGGCTATTGACCAGCTAAGAGTGGAGCCTGCACTTGATGGTAATTTAAATTTAGATCCCAAGTTTACTGTATGCCCCCCAGTGTTGTCCTGCTTTATTCTCCAAGTGTAAAAATTTCCATCAATTCCACCAATTGGATTTGAAATTTCCATATCTCCAGTCATGGTAACTGTAAATATATATCCTTGAGACAAATAGGTTATTAAAGGATTTGAATAAACAAGATTTTTAACCAGTCCAGAAATCGATGAATCAATTAAAAAGGAGAACTCCAATTCTGTTGGTTTATCACCGTTTTTAAAATATGTTTTTAATGTTGTTTTGTTATTTATCATAATTCCCCTTAATCTGTCTATGATACGTCTGGCCCAACGGCGAAGTCGTCCCCTGTTCCTGAATTTGTATAAAATATATCATCTACCGAATCATACATTCCAGGCTTTTCATCTAAAATTCGATAACATGGAATAAGATTTTGTATTAAAACATCGTCCTCCCAAATTCTTGAATCGTAGATTTTTAATTCAACATTAGACTCGGAATTAAAAAGTTTTATTTTTTGGTCTTCTTGAGATTCTGCAGGAAAGGTTGCTGGTGTAAAAGTATGAACAAGAGTCGAATCAATATAAACATAATTTTGATTTATAGTATATGTATGTTTTCCTGATGGGATGGTTGCTCCTGTACTTGTCAAGGCACTAGTTCCCCATATTGCTTTTAAAATACCAGAACTATTATAAAGTCCGAAATGAGGATAAACAGCCCAAACTTTTATTCCGAATGGACTGGCGTAAGGTTCTGATATGTCAGCATTTACTGATATCTTTGTTAAACTGCTGGGGAATTTATTTGTTATTAAATAAGTATTTACGTCAGAGGACGTAAGATATTCCACCTTCTTATATTCTGCAGGAACAGCACTTTGAGATGATTCAGAAGTGGACAAACTAGATGTTGAACTAGAAGATGTTGAACTGGAAGACGTACTAGATGTTGAACTAGAAGATGCACTAGACGATGAACTAGACGATGAACTAGACGATGAACTAGAAGATGTACTAGACGATGAACTAGATGTTGAACTAGACGACGAGCTAGAAGATGAACTAGACGATGAGCTAGAAGATGGACTAGACGATGAGCTAGAAGATGAACTAGAAGTAAATCGTTGAGTACTAGTCGACGAGCTGGAGGACGAACTAGAGGATGAGCTAGATGATGAACTTGTCGAGCTACTAGAGCTACTTGCAAAATCTCCTTCCATATTTATCTCATAACCTTTATTACAAAGTGATATTTCCGCCTGAGATTCTCCACCAGTACATAATGACATTCCATTAGTTTGATTTCCAGAACTAATCCAAGCTAGACCATTATCAAATTCTTGAGTGCAAATTCCGTCAATTGCAAATGATAAGGACAAAATGGGCTCACTAAATGAAAATACATCTTGAGCATGATTCGAAACAATCGTCACCAAGTTGTCAAATGTATTGGTGGCAACCACTTGTCCAGACAAAGAAAAAGATCTTGTCGTGTCTATGGATTGTTTTGTTATAGCTCCCGGCATAATTGACGCCTGTTTCTTGATGTCATTTGGCAAAACAGTATTTGTCATACCAATTCCGATAATTGCAGATTCAGGCGAATCGGCGGGTAGCAATGGGCCTTGAGAAGATATTAACAGCATTGCGTTATCACGAATAACAATTCTCTTTTGTTCATCACTTAACTCAGTTTCAGATTCATACAATGGGAAAATGGTTTTATTGTTGTATATATCAATTTCATTGTCTAAAGTATTTGGATCAATAGCTGATGTTCTGAATTCAGTTTTGTTCATTATTGATACGTTTTTAGATGGATCTATTGCTATTTTTCCTAAAACATCTCTCCATTCGTAAGAGACAACCTGTAGATAAGTCTCATTAGACGGATAAACCATTAAACGATCAGGTTCTATTTCGTTTGTCCAATCTGCTCTATAATAAAATTCACTTTCATCTGAAATTTTCAATATATATAATCCACAAATACCTGTATTTGCACGAGAGGTGGCAGACCACGAACCTGATTCGTCAACATTCCATAACAAAAATCTATCAGGATGGTTAATAGATTTTGAAAATGAATCAAATACAATTGATTTTTCTACATTTCTGTAAGTATCGTAAAGGGTAATTCTAAGCTTTGTCTTTGAAAAGACAGGATTTAATGAAGAATCTCTCATATATCCTATGCCGTGCCCTTCGGTTTTGATATGGATAACAACTTTTTCTCCAGTAAAAACAACCGCATTGGAAATGTTTCCATTTATACTGTTAAATCCCCATTTGGTTTGTTTTTCCAAGATATTTCCTCTAAGTCTTTTTTCGTCAGCCCATCCTAATTTTGAATTAAATTTATCGCCAAGGGATTGTTTTGTATCTGAAATTAAATCTGAATAATTTAATATGTCGATCCATAACGAGGGGGAAGTATAGTATTCATTAGCCCCTTCAAAAATAACATTTTCATATACTGAAGACGAGCTAGAAGAACTTGAAGAGTTCAAAGAACTTAAAGAACTTAAAGAACTAGAAGACGAATCTGATGAAAAACTGCTACTACTCATTTCACACTCCTAACTATTGGCATAAAGCGCATTTTCGCAAATTGAGGAATAGCATTATCACAAGAAGCGGTTCCAAATCCAGATCTAGCCATTGCTGGATGGGTGGAAATAGTTTCTTCAAAATTTTCAACCCTTCCAGTTTCTTCACATACATAAATTTTGTCATACAACATTGCACATCTGATCGGATTTTTGAGGGTTAAAGAATTACCATCGGTGGTCACGGATGTAATTGTGTTCACCGATTCAGAACTGTAAGATCTGTCAATCACAACAATTCTATTATTACCATAATCGCAAAATAGAACAGTTTCTAGGCTATCTCCGTATACAGCTCCAGTTGGCAAAGATAGCGATGCAGAATAATTCCATAAGACTGTTCCGTGGTCTATGCCTCCCCATGCAATCTCGTTCACCGACGAAATATTTCCGCCAGAGATTAATAAATTGTTCGTATCATAATTTAATGTTAAAGTTGCATAACTTCCTAAGGCCATTGCCGAGGCGTCAAATGTAACTATAATCACCCCATTTTGATCACATTCAGTAATTGTTCCAACAGAATCTAAAACAATTAATCCACCAGAGCTTGTTCCTACTGCATGAACTGGATTATTTAAACCAGTTAACGAGGTAACAGTATTTAACGTCTTAGGTTCAACGGTAGAAACGTTATCACTTTCCAGTTTAATAAAATTTCCATTAAAATCAAAACCAATAATAGAGCCAGATAAGCCTTTGTCAATTATTCTGTCGTTGTTAAAAACTGTTTCAATTCTAGAAAATTCATCAACCTGACTAATTACATTTAATGAAGGGATAACCACAGCTTTTATAATACAATTAGAACCGAAAACTAATCCATTTTTTTTATAGTCCCAAATTAAACGACTTTCAGACCCCATTAAAGAACACGGGAGGCCATGTAGTTTATTACCATTTTGAAATTTAGAACTACTAAAAATAATACAAGCATCATCCATCCAATCATCAAATTTATGCCTTTTATAAAAGAAAGCAATGCTACCGTAAATAAAGGTTGTTGAAAACAGGGTAATACGCAATTCTATTGTGCCATCGTTTTCCGTCCCGTAGACGACCCCGATGTCAACTGATATTGAACTTGATGTAGACATTCCTATTTGCATATTTTAATTGATTAAAAATCATCTCCGATTTCCATTGATCCAATTCCACTTTCTCCTTCTGTTATAGGAATAATTTTGGCCCATACATGTGAATAGTCAAGATTAGGAACCACAGCTGTTACTGGGTAGCTCGATGGCGTACGGCCTGCAGACAAAGCTAATAAAGATGATCCGCAGTTCACCCCTTTATCATTCATATCCTTATATGAGGCCACCCCTTCCGATGAACATAGATAAATTATTCCGCCTAAAGATATTGGACTTGGAGTAACCTTGACATCAACATAAGTAGTCAATGGGCTATATTTTACAAACCATTTATAGTTCATATCCTCATCTACTTTTGCAACCAATCCAGTGTCGTCAGAAACAACAAAATAATCATGACCGAGACTGGAAATTCTTTTTGGATTGGATATTCCTAGTAATGCTCCTTCATAAGTTTCGGCAACCGTCATACCGTTAAAATAATCAATTGAATTAGGCTTGCATACCAATGCCCCTTTAGCTCCCCATTGACAAATGCCTGTTGCCCCAAATGAAAAATGTTCTATAAGACCTTTTATTGTTATGGATAAAGCAATAGAATCATCGCAGGTTAAAAATAAAGTTCCCGAAGCTCCAGAGATGTCCCACCCAGTAATTGCAGACACGCTAACAGGGAGACGATAAGTAAACACGACCGACAGGTCAGAAGTACGTGACAATATTACGGTTGAATTGGTAATTTGCCATAATAACTTTCTTAAAGGATCAATTACGGAAAAGATACATCCATAGGCGGTTCGGAACATGTTAATAGCATTTAAATTCTGATCAAGAACGGTCATAGTTCCTCCAGAGTCCTTAACCCAAATTTTTCCATGTTTATCACAACTAATTGAGTCAATAAAATATGTTCCATTTTCACAAATTTCTTTTTCAAACAAAATAGTTGAACAGTCTAAAGACATTTTATATAATATTGAGCCATTGGCGACCAACAAAACAGATTTTGGGGTTTCTCCATTTCTCAACATTCTAACAACCGTTTTAGTGGTGGCTCCAGTAATTCCAGAAGTTGGATAGGAGGTAAACACATCATTACCACGCATTGATACCTCAAACTCATTATTTTTTTCGAAGGTATTGCGGGTGGATAATACTTTAGATCCCAAAGAATCTTCGCAAATTTTCACCTGATAACCAAGCGGCGATTTTAAAAGATCTTTGTTTTGTACAGTCCATGATATGTTTTGATTTTTTGCCATTTAAGTACTTATAATAATAGAATTGTTAGACAGTCTACGAACATCTTTTGGATCATATAATATTCCAGAGCCAAAAGTCCACGTTATATTTCCCCAAGAATTAACCTTGATAATTCTACCTCCTCCTACAGATGGTATTATATCTTTTTCCACCATTAAATACTCATCCGATTGAGAAACACCAGATGCTTCAACATTAATCGAACCAGTAACAATGTCTGGATAGGAGAACCAATCAAAAGCTCCTCCTTCGTCAAAACTTTTAGAATATTGTTCACCAGACTGAAGTTCTTGACTTGTAAATTCATCTCCATACAGAGTTAAATCTGGATCTTCTTCAAAAATAGTTTTTGTTGTGGTTCCAGATACAATTTTAATAGGATGAGAAGTATTATTTTTCCAAACAATTACTTCACCAGTTTTGATGTAGATGTCCTCTGGATCGGAATCGGTTTCCGAAACTAAAATTGATTTTTCGCCATCGCTAGCCAATTGAAAATCCGAAACAAGTCTATCGGACAAGTACTCCCATATAATTTTAGGTTGTTCTGTTGACAGGTCTGTTCTTACGATAATGGCTCTTTGCCTGATTGGGTCTGCAATTCCGAGATCGGAAGGGGAAAATTTATTTGCACTACCCAAATAAGATTTTGCATTTGTTTTTGTATCCGCAAATCTGGCAGCATTGTTGGAAAATAGAACCTCTCCAGCGGTAGAGTATTGTACTATGCTGTGTCCATCCATATAGTTTGATGCAAAAATAGTATTGGCATCACTTGGTATAGATGTATCAGAGGCCGTAGCGGAAAGATAATTTGTTGTAGACTGAGATCTAAGTTTTGCAACCAGCAAAGTTGGATTTCCAGACGGATTTACAAGACTAATCTCATTTGGTATAATCTGAATATCTATAGGGCAAAATAAATTAGCCATGTAAATATTTTCAACATAAACCGGAACAACTGTTTCTGGAGTTTGTGTAGTATCTGTTCTTGTTGTTCCTCTTATAGCTCCAGAACCAACCGACAAAGATATACTTGCATTTGAAGAAACTCCATAATTAAAACCAACCGTTACGGAAGACCATTCTGAATCAATTTCTTCTCCAGTTCCATTAACTAATCTAAGTGAAATCTCATGAGATCCACCAGTTAGATCGGAGAGGCTAATTGGGTTTGTATTTCGATGTTCATACCAAGAACCGTTGTCCAACGAGTATTCTATACAGCTTCCAACCGATAAAATGGGATGATTGTGGCTTTCAAATTCTATTTCAACTGGAGATGAAGAAAGAGTTTGTCCTTGACGTGGAGAAGAAATACTAATTCTTGGTTCATTAGACATTATGTCGTCAGGATCTAAGACAAAAGAATAGTCACAAGAGGATTCGGAATTTTCAAATGGATTATTGTTTTCGTCAACAATAACCGCTTCAATGGTATTTAAACCATTCACAATAGATGGTCGTTCTAATAATATTGATGAAGTTTTATAGTAGGTGTACGTTCCACTATTAATTTTTATTCTGATGCTATTATTGCCTGAAGAAGCATTTCCTATTAAAACATTAGGGGTTACAAAAGACAATAGGAATTGACTATTATTAACAAGCTCCATTTCATTAGCTCCAGATACTGATATCGACGGTATCAATATAGAAGAGGCGGAGGTTAAAGCTACGGAGTCTGCTTGAGACAAAGTAGCTTGCAAAATATGAGATTGAAAGGTAAATTGCCCTATAAATTCATTAGCTGACATAGCCCATTGAGAATATTTTTCAGAATCAATTCCAAATAAGGAAAATTCAGCATCTTCACCAAAATAAATTCTTTTTGCTCCTATTTTGATGATTAATTTTTCAGGTGAAAATGTAGTACCAGAATCATCAATAGTTTCAAGATTCTGGCTAAACACAATTGATAATATTTGAGTTGTTGGATTGTATATTGAATAAAGAGCAATTGGTGTTTTTTCATCCGAGCTTATTTCTGGAGAAGTTTCATAATCAACATTAGACCCAGGCCCCGACTCTTCTGTTCCATATCCATCAAAAGGGTCTTCGATAAAACTTCCCCACAGTCCAAATACTATATTTCCAGCTTTATCAATTTGTAAAACTCTATCATTATCAGTATCCGCAACCCAGAAGGTATCGTTTTCGCCTCTTTTTACAGCAGAAACTTGTCCAAAACCTGCAGATTCTCCTGCCAATATTTGCCTCGTGCTTTTGGGGAAAGATGACCCAGAATCAGAAAATATGGTTGCAAAAGATGAATCCGACTGTTCAACAAGTCCGTCTGAACCAAAAAAGACATTATTGGCATCTCCTATAGATGCTATTCGTATTTCTCCAGGATTAGAAATAGAATCAATATTAAATCCACTTCCAGATTCCCATGAATTTTGATCGTCATAAACAAAACTAGAACTGTCTGCCGATACTCTTCTATCTAGATATAATCTTAACAACGTAGGAGAAGATTTTTGATCACCCGAAGAGGTCATCAACACTTCTAATTGCGCATAGGTATAAAGAACATCACCAGTTGTCGGGAGTATAAATTCATTTGAATATACAGAAGACCATGAGGCTGGAGTACTAGAATCTGATTCAAAATCATCCAAATCATTTGAAACTCTAGATCTAACAGTTAATGTGGTCCCAGATGGAGTTACGGCATCCCATCTTGCTCTCCAAAAATCTTGCGGAAAACCAGTTCCGTATGTGAATCTAGCCGAACCTTCTGTTATAAAACGATTTCCCGTTACAAGAATGGCTTGATCAACATTAAGCTCGAAAGGACTTTGAGCGTCCCATCCATACTGAGTGGACATAAAAAATCCCATTTTATTAATAGAACTGCGGGTGTATTGGCTAATGTCAATATAAATTTCTCGCCATCCATTAAGCAGAGTTTCCTTGTTAATAGTTGGTTCATTTCTGCCTAAAACTAAAGTATATGAATTTTGTACTCCCTTTACGGAATCATTAATGTAAAAGAAGAGATCTCCATGGACTACATCTTCGGTAGTAATGTAAAAACTTATTCCATTATACGAACTCCAGTCTTGATCGGCTAATGTTTTGGTTATGGTGAAAACTATATTACTATTGTCAAGAGTATTTACTCCTATTTTTGCACTGTAACCGCCTACAACTTTATTAATAGAATCAAGTTCTATAGTTCCAGTTCCACTACTTAAATCTTCAATTTTAGTTTCCCATTCTCCAAGATTTTCAAAATCATCTAATACAGCATTGTTCTCTTCAATCGAAATCCTAATTGAATCTCCATCCGCTTCTGTTCCAGTTTTTTCAGCCTCTTCAAACTCCGTCGTGGAATTCCATGTTTTTGTAAAAACGGTCATTCCGGGGCCTAAAGACCCATAAATTTTATGAGATCCACCATCCGCATAAGTTCTAGTATCAACTTGTGCGGTTGTATGTTTAAAGTCAATAAAAGAATCGGAGCTTATACCAGGGATAAAAGCTAAATGATTAACAAGATATTCGTCAATTTCTGGCCATTGATGTTTTAAGGCTAAAGTTAGTTGTAATAAATTAACCAAAGCGGTTTCCCCCATAACCGTTTTACCAAATGCAGATAAGTTCTGCACAAAAGAATCTAACTGAGCATGAGTTAACTCTCCAACATTGTTTAACCCTGTTGTATGGTCAATAGATGGTATAACCGATACATCAAGAGTTCCGGTTTTTACCTTTGAAGCATCTAAATCAGGTAGATTTTCTTGAGCTAAAATGCCTTCTACTTGAGATGCAAGATCAATTGGTTCTGGGTTGTCCGTTCCCCCAACATGTCTATGACTTTTAACCACATCTTCTATTGCTGAAACCAATCCTATATTTTCTCTAACATCATTATCAATAGAAGTAATGCCAGTACTTGAAGTAAAAGCTTTTGACAACAAAATAACATCAGAAGAGTTAATTTCAGAAACAGAAATTGAGAAAGATACACTTCTGTTCCAATAACTATCTGGCAATTTGCTAGCGTAAATGTAATTTGTGGAATTAGGGAACAAGGGAGATAAAGTAGTGGTGCTTGTATTTTGAATTGCTACAAAAGAAATAACCCCATTACCAGAGTTAATATCAACAGCCAAGTCTCCAGTTCCAGATCGACTAACCTCCCATCCTTGAATAACTCCATTACCTAAGACTTCGTACAGACCTCTAAGTTGAGAATCAATTGTACGCATTCTTCGGTCTTCTGTAGTTTGTCCAGTTATTTCTCCATCGACGAAATATCCAAGACGATAATTGGTAGTTTGTTTTGGCATTATTTATTTGGTTCCTTTAAAAACCTTAAGATTTTTAGTTTTAACGTTTTACCCAATTAGTCTTGAACATCCCATTCGACTAGAACCCCATACAAAACGCTCTCTTTTGCTTCCAGAGACTTTTGTAGTATATTCTACCCCTCCACCTCTTAAACCCTTATCTACCGCCTCCATGGCGAATTCTGATGGGGTTGCAAAAGGAAATGATTGGTTAACAACTCTTTTAATTGAGCTTTCCAATGTAGGTCTATTTGAAAAAAATGGGATCATAACAGTTCTCCTTAAAATTTAATCATTGTTTGTAATTAAAACAAAATAAAACTTCTTCTATATTATTCTGAGGAACTGTGTATATATCCTTGAGATTATCTACTCTTTTGCCTTGGTTTCGACATGAGCCCCCATCCATTCTCCCGTAATAGAACTAGTTATTGAATTGTCTGAGATATTAATTGTTCTATTTAGAGCCATAATTCTGTATTTCTTTCCGTCAACCTCCATATAATTCATGGGAATGATAGGAGTATCATCAGCTGTTTTAATGGTAACAGACTTAATTGGTTTATAAACAATAGGTTTTAATCTTTCAATGTAATTGGTCGCAGCTTTGTATGAACCCAAAGAAGGGATTAGTATATAAATGATTTTTTTATAGCTTAGAATATCTTCTGATGTATTTGCTTTGTCATTTACCATTATGATAGTTCTTGTAGATCTATCTACCGTTCGGCAATAAATATTATTTACAACAGAATTAATTTTAACCTCAATTTGTTTTTGGTCTAAAATCATATTTTTATCAGTCGCAATTGCTGGATCTGAAAAATACTCTGCAGTGGTTGGCGCATCATTAGCTTCAACAAACCCTATTCCGCCTTGGATGTGTGAGTAATGAAGAATTCCATCCCCGTCAAAGTACACAACTTTTGGTGCCATGGAACATACATCTAATATGCCATCCTTTACTGCCATTTTGCCATCGTACCTTTTAACTGGTTCTAGGAAACTATAGCCACTAGGTAGAAAAAATCTTTCTCCAGCTTTTCCTCCAGTATCGTCAATACATATAACATGAGCTTTATTTGCTAGACTTTTGACAACGTTGAACCCGTCCATTCCATCAAAGTATGGAGAATTAATAATTTGAGTGGCTCCAAGTAGAAACATATAATCTTCACAATGAATTGACATAGTTTCTTTTCCAGCAATTAAGGTTGTGCTACTGTTTAGTGTAACACCAGTAAATACGGTGGTATCCATTGGGCCTCCATCACCATAGCTACCTGGACTATTACTCCATGAATATCCCAATTGAATCGGAAGACTTTTCCCTAGAAGTTCGTCATATTCACCATATTCGTTGTATAAAACAATATCGACAGAATGAGTCACATGATATCTATCTGGACTTGTGAAAGATTCTGTTAATTCCATGATATCCGCACCTATATTTATTTTTGTCTGCCCTTCTGGAACTTCATTGGCAACCTTAGTAACTCCTCTAGCTCTAAACCAAATTGGGAATCCCATGCGAATATATCGCTTTTCATCTACCCCCTCTCCAAACAAACGGAATTCTGTTGTGAAATAGATAACATAATGCTTCCCAATGGGTAAATTGGCAGTGGGATTTGCTACTTGATCTTTTTCGAGTTCCATATCAAGTTTTCCATACATATATTCTTTAGAAATTTCCCCCCATGTATCTCCTCCTTCAAGCTCATAATCGCCACAGTATCTAGCAAAAGCCCCTAAAATTGGTTTTTCATCTTGATTAGGTAGTTCCACCATACTTGATAGGCTAGCTCCGTCGGCAATGCCAGATGTGGAACCTGACAATGGGGTATCAGATGCATTTGTTTTTTCATTAAATCCTCCAGGCATACTGGTGGGAAGGCAGGCCAATGCGGGAAAAACTGTTGCAGCCAGACTAACTATAGCTTTTGAATTGCTACCGATTAATCTAATTTGATTATAAGATGGGAAAAACAGAATCGTTCCTTTAGATACGGCTGGATTGGACTTGTCAGTGTCGTCTTCTGTTAATCCAGTCTCGCTTACGCTGTCTGAACTTTCAGCCGCTTCCGCATCAATTCTGGTATACAAAGTATCTTGTCCATCTACACTAATGCATAGTCTTCCTGCAAGAGGCAATATTCCTATTCTATGCAATTGTCCATCCCATGCAATATTTCCATTTAAAGTAATACTGGCTGGATAATGTTCTGTGGTTTTATCTTTATTTATTTTAGTTTTTATCAAACCACGGTCATATAACATGGGCGGTTGTCCTTGAACAAAAACAAGATCAATAATATCTGAATTTTTGGCCGCCACGGCTTTTGCAATGTTTCCGAGTCTTAGAACTAAAAATGTAGGTTGCTCATGGACTAATGGTTTTTGAAAAGTCACATCAATATAAAAAGGTACACATTTCATTTCAGAAGAAGATAAAGATGTTGTTTGAATTGACCACCATACATCTTGACAGCTTTGATCTTGAGAAATTACAGAAGTACTAAAATCATCAGATGACGCAACTGTTTCTGTTTCTGCTTCTGTGGTATCTTCCTCTGTGTCTGTTTCGTCAACAGGATTAATTTCTCTTGATATTCTTGGGTTGCTCCATCTAGGGCCAGAATATGAATCTGGATACACTACACTTCCGCTTGCACTGTTCGGAGCAATCATTTCTTGGTCGGTATTCGTAATAAGACGAATAAGATAGGGTTCGTTTCCAACGCAAGTTTCTAAATCGTCATTATCTCGCGCCTTTTCTAATACATTCCACGTAATACGAGGAGAGGCTAAAGTAGTAGAACTAGAAACTCCATTCATATAGTTTGCAATTTGACGGTATCTACGCTGAGGTATAACCATAAAACCTCCAGTCATTGGATCTTCAATGAATTCGATATATAAAGGGTCTCCGTCGGCCCTGTTCATGTAAGCTGTATGTGCATCGCTTGCTGGAAGATCTTGAACACTTTCCTCGGTTGTGAAATCCATATTTGGCATAGGCCCTCCAACCGTTGCCCAAACTTTTACTTTTCCTAAATTACCCATAAAATTACCAATTGTTAAGATATGACCACGTTTGTCCTGACGAATTACTTCCAGCCGCTTGAACATTTCCAGATTTACTTAAGTAGAAAACAACCACTCTCCCATATGGATCGATGTTTGGAGCGACTTTATGTCCAACAACATCTGAAGCTACCAAAGACGATGATAGATTGTCTAATTGTTCCTGTTTTGAACCGTAAACTCCTGTAAAATAAGAGCCTTCGGACACAGAACTTAAGTCTTTGCAATATAACGAATCACCGTAAAAATAAAATAAAAGATTTTGAAATAACGTTGGAGATGACCCTGTTGCATATCTAATAGGAGAAGACGATTTAGCCTCTGGATCTTCAACTTCAATATCCCAAAGATCTCCACGAGTACAGGACCAGATTCTTAAAATACTATCTGAAGATGGATCTCGAAAATAAACGGATATCATTCCATGAGAAGCTGTATCAACGCCGATCACATCTTTTGATAGTTCCCATGGTTGACTGGTTGTAGTACTATCACCCCCAATATAAGCTCCACTATTAGTCCCCCCAATAATTCGAGTAAATCTTTCTGTACATACATCAAGCGAAGTATCAATTTCTTCTATTACAGATCCCCCTTTTAATGGAGCCCCGAAATCCATATTATATGTCTCCACTTTGCTATTTATATGATTAGGTCTATAGTAATAGTGAGTGGCAATGTCATCTTCTGCCGATTCGCCAGCAATAGATAATTTACATTTGTATGTGTCTCCAGACTGTAACCCCTGAAGGGTTGTCAAATAACAGCCTAAAAATAAATAACTTGAATCATTATCTCTACTTTCGTTATCATCATTTCTAGAATATCCATAACCAAAAATTAATATTTCATCAGCCCCCCATAGGCGAAGAGAAGTAGAAAAGTCAAAATCATAAGCCAGCATAAGTGGTCGTTCCCATTCAGATTCATCTCCTGACAAAGGTAAAGTATTTAAATCTAAGTTTTTTCGATCAAATTTAGGCGACCCAAAACTGTCAATATTAGCACTAGACATTGCGACAAAAGTAGAAGGACGACTTAAATTGGAGTCTTCTTGAATATCAGCTCCATCAAAATAAAATTTAGAAGAGTCTTTGCTGTAAAATAATAAAACATTTCCATTGTCAAGCATGTGCGCATTAAATTGTTTTACCCCTTGTAATACTTGTCTAGCTTTCGAAAACCGAAAAGAAGAAGCTTTAATTTCTGGGATCGGTGTTGGCAACTGGCTACCTTTTTTGATCTCCTCAAAAATTTGATGTCCTTTGATTTCTTGGAAACCACATCCACTTAATGTTACTTGAGAAGTTTTTGCCATGACCGACGTTCCTATTGTTATACTCTCCCCCTCAGTATTTAGAGGTTCATATATTTCTAATGGCAATTGTACTGGGTGAACATCGGTATTTGATATTGATATCAAAGTTTTTCTGGTTAAAGGAGTTTCTATGCCCCCATATCCAGATATTTTAACAGCATGATATGGAGTTTCAGAACTTGCTGGTATTACTGCAAAATATCCTTTTGAAATATTAGTTGAATTAGAATTTGAATTGCTAACCTTTCCATAAATTCCTGTTAGCATATATGAATCATCAGATGGGACGGATGCAATAGATTCTCCTTTATCATCCTTTGTTTGCGCTTCCATGTAAATTTGCAAACCACAAGTTATAGTAGATTTTGTTCGTCTTTCTATCCAGCCAGGGTCGGCGGTTATTGCTGATATTACACCCAATTCAGGATCTTTGTATAAGATTGTTTGCTGACCAGTATTTCCGTGCTGTAAATAAGCAACTCCAGAGGAACTTGAGTAGGTGGATACCCATGTAGCAGGCACTCCAAGATAACTTAATTGGCTATCAATCCCATAGGCAAAACTTGATATAGCTAGTCTTTGAGTAACCCCAAGAGTCCCCGGCAATGAATATTTACCCGCATCATAATAACCATACATATATAAGGCGGGTTTAGGAAACATGCCGTTTGTCTTGCCAATTGCAGTCCATATGGCCACAGACGAGTTGCTTGGTCTTGTTGTCCCGAAGGCTGTATCAAATGGTTCCTCTAAAACTACATATACATTCGTTCCAACACTAGCATAAGTAGATGGATCACCTTGTACAGTGGCTGTAATTGTAATTTCGGTTTCCGAACCTCCTTGAGATGAAACATCTTCTTTTGCTTCAAAATCAATCACCTTAAATGCAATATTGTTAATTATAAGTTCCCACCCAGAGTTCTGGTAATACCCATTAATTACCCCTTTGTCTTCTGCTTTTGTTCTGAACCTTTCTGGCAAGGTATTAATTTTTGTTCTTTCAATCTCATACGATGGTAAAAACAAATGCATATAAGATTCCGAGGTTTTCCATTTAACTTCATATTCATTTGTTCCAATAGCTTCAAGACTAAGAATTTGACCACTCCACAAAGCTTTAAAAGCTCCATCATGAGTTCCTGTTAATCCATACAATTCAGCAATTTTCCAAAATTTTTGTTGATAAATGGTAATTGCTCCGATAGATGAAGGAGCATCTTTTGGGTCTTCATCATTAACTTTAGAAGAAATAATTACAGAGCCATTGTCATTTTCAAGATTACTAACACTATAATTCCCAACCTCAACAGTATCTAATCGTGGTTGATTAACAATTTCATAATAATCTTTTCCAAATTTAACATATTCTCCTATAAGATTTCCAGAACAAAAATTTTGCAATGTTGACCCTGTATTTTCAAATATTAATCTTACTGTCTCAGGCAATGTGGATTTACTTCTTAATATCTCCAAACCAGCTTTAAGATCTCCACCAAAATCATGATATTCTCCAGAAACACCTTCTTCTCCTGATGTAATATATTTTCCAGATGTCACGACATAAGAACCCCCTCCTGACGGAAGATGTACAAGATTTCTTTTTTCTTTGTCAACATATGCAATTTGGAGGTCTAAAACATCATCGTAAATCCAGACGCCGATAACATTTGTTTCAAGTTTGTATTTTTGTTCATTCGTAATGTATACTTCATCTTCTACTCGAACATTGAACTCAAACATTGTTTGAGGATTCTCACAGATAATAGGTTTATTAAGACTGTAAAAATCCCCTCTACTTGGGACAAAAGCATCTGGATCTTCTATTTGAGGATTTTCAAAAATGGCATACCAATCTGCGGTCATTCCTTTATAAACCATAATGCCATTTACCATTCCTCCTGCTCTGCTTCCGCAAAAAATAACCGATCCAGAAGGAATACCACTAGAAAGTTCTTCTGTGTCCTCATCGGCAGTGTCCTCATCGGCAGTGTCCTCATCGGTAGTTTTCTCATTATCTGCACTATCTGTGTTTTCAAACAATTTTACATAAATTCTATTTTCTGTTGTTTTATTACCGTCTTTATCTTCAATCGTTTCTGTGCCTGTTTTTACATCAATAACCTTGCCATATTTCACAATGAATTTTTTCAAACGACTATTAGTTGAGTATTCTATTGCCGATGTTGCTGGAGCGGTTAACCATACGATTTTTCCACCAGAGCCAGTAACTCCCATTCCAACAATATTTAGACTAATATAAGCTTGATGCTTAAATACGTTACCTATACTAAATCCAAATTTTGGAGCTTGGATATTTCTTATCGGAGTATTACTACCACAAATACTCCATCCCTCTTTTCTACTTAAATTAATATTTAACAATACTGGGATTCCAGCCCCGATTAAAAACACAGATCCTATTCCTGGTAATGCGCCAAGCATGAGGGTCAAAGTCGTATCATACTCATCTAGTTCCAAAGAAAAATTAGAATATTCATTAACAACCGCAAATTTGGCTGAAGGTAGTAAATTAGAGGGGAAATTAAATTCCTTTTCTTGCGATAAAGGACGAAGATTTGTAATGAGACTGTAATCATGCCATCCAGAAGGAGCATTTGGTAGTGGTTCTGTTTTCATTTTGTCCCGCTCTATTTTTAATTAGCTAATGATGTCCCATTGTCCAAAATTGCATTGCTAGTTGCAATCCATTTAAACCACTGAGAAGCATTAGGGGTTAAATCAATAACAACTTTAGTTTCTTTTGTTTTATTTGATTCATTTGCATTAGGTTTACTTTTTTGAATATCATCCATAGCAGCTCGGGTTCCACTTACAAGAACGTCGAGAAACGGACTGTAAATGCCATCTGATTTGCTTCCACCAGGAGTATCTGTTCCTGGGTAAGCTACTCCTGCACTTATATAAGATTTAGTACTGATGTCAGCTGGTGTCGGCTTCCTAAATGCCTGAGCCCCATTTGCATTGGCATTAACCATCTGCGCAGTTTGAGAATCTCTAGTTGCTTGTATTGCTGAATTTTCGTCTTCTCTTATGGTGACAACCCCTTTAGTTGCTAACAAATCGGCAGTTTTAATGGCTTTTGTTGGATCTCCACTTGGATCATCCATCATATTACTATGTTTTTGTAACATGCTTTGACCAAGAGCTGACGTTCCAAAAACTTTATTTTGGTCTGCCGTAAAACTAGTTGCGTTTTGAGTTCTGGCAGCAAATAAATCTGCTTGATTCATGTTGTTTGCATTGGTTCCACCGTAACGATTTGTAGATACTCCTCCAGCGGCCATTTTTTCACCAACATTTTTATTGCCAATACCTATTACGGCGGCAAAATCCCCAGCCCCTATTACAAGTTCGTCCATAGCATCCATCCAGCCTTCACGCCATGTCTTTGTAGCCTCGGCTAATTTATCTCCAGCGGCAACAACTTCCATTTCGGTCTTAATTCGCTGGTCAAGGATTTTTTGTAATCGAACTTCTGCATCATTTTTAGTTAAGTTTGAGTCTTGCTTCATCATCTTTGCAACAGCATCTTCTTTAGAAGCTTTTCCTGCATTAATAGCCACAATATCAATCCCAGAACTTTTAAGGTCTTGAGCTTGAGCATTGGAAGCAGCCATGAGTTTCATGGCGTTTATACGCTGTTGTTGAGCTAATTTGATGACTCCTTGTTGAGCTTCGTAACTTTGTGGAAGACCCATTTTTGACGCCTGAGCCGCTCTAGCCTCCGCTAGACCAAGTTGCCTTTTGGTTAAGTCAAGATCCCGTTGCGGCTGGGCTGTAGCTGTTTCATATTGAACATCAAGTTGCTGAGAGTACGCTAAATCAGATTCTGTTTTAGCTGGTGCTAACGTTTTTATTTTAGCTCTTAATGGTTTTAACTGTTCTTCTCCAGCACCAGAATCTTGTAACTTTTTATATTCTTCTACTAGCTTTTTATATCCAGGATTTGCGACATCCAGTGCTTGCTTGATGTCAACATTTTTTAAACTGTCTGCGATATTTTTTTTAACATCTTCTAATTGTTTTGTAAGCTCCGCCACTGCCTCATCATACGCTTTGTTAATTTGGGCGACTTGTTCTTTTTTCTCTTTTGGCGAAAGTTTATCAGCATTTTTGAGAGCCGTTTCTTTATCAAATTTCTGACGTTCTATATCAGTCCCGATTTGAGTTGCTTTTGCATTATCTTCGGCAAGTTGTTTAGCTCCAAGAGGCCCTAATAAATCTTGAACCGCTTTTGTGTCAGATTGAGCTCTTAGATACTCACTTGCGAAAACACGTTGTTTAGCGGCTGTTGATTCTTTTGCCGAAGTTAATGCCACTTGTCCTCCTAATGCTCCAGCCTCGGACCCAACTTTACCTTCTGCAAGTCCAGCTACCGCACTAGAGCCAGCAGATTTTATAGCCTCTATAATTACTAGTTGAGCACGTAGTCCAGATAGTTGAGCATCCATTGCTCTTTCAATTTGACTTTGTACATTAAATTGGTCTTTAAGTCCAACATTAACTTCGGCAACAATTTTCCTAGTTTCCTCCCATGCCTTTTTACTGTTTCCGAGTTTGGCATTAAATACTCTTTGAATTTCTCCTATACTCATTTGCCTAGAAGCGTATGCAGCTTGCAAGGCATTAATTGATTTTTGTTTATTTTCTTCGTCTTTTAGGTTTTCCGTAATTGATTCTATAACTTCTTTTTTGGACGAACCTTTTTTGATATTTAACCCAGTGCTTCTAATCATGTCAGCAAATGAGGAATCTTTCTTTTGCGTCATTTGTTCTTGAGCCATTCTTGCTCCCTCCTGAGAGCCTTTCCATCCTCCATAGGCGGCTCCAAGAGCTCCTCCGCCAACAGCTCCAAGTTTTGCCCCGACAACTCCTCCAACTCCTGGAACAATAAGATTACCAATTACAAATCCAGCCGTAGCCCCTATACCAACACCAATACCTGATGCTGACAGTCCCTTTGAAACAGCTTTTCTCTTACTTAAGGTGTTATCTGAGTCTGATTTTGTTTCATATTTATTTATCCAGTCACTTTTGTCTATATGTTCTCCAACTTGATTTAAAACAAGCCCACCCAGAGCGAGTCCTCCAGCCAGACGACTTCCGCCCCACGCAACTTTTGAAGCTAAAGATCCACCATTAGCGGCAAGTTTCCCTGACTCAGAAACGGCCATTCGTCCGGTTAAAGAACTCACCGACCCAGGAACTCCTCCAGAGGCTGTGGCTTCATACACACGTGCTCCATTGGCGGCTAATGATGAGGTCTTTAATCCGTTAGTTACTAAGTTTTTAGCTCCAGACATGGCGGCGGTTGCTGATTTTCCTTTGAATAAATTTTTCAAGCCAGCGATGAGTTGGCCGCCTCCTAAACCTCCAATGGTTTTTGTCATAGTTCCAATTGATATCATGGTACTTAAAAGACTAGCCGCAGCCGCTCCCATCATTGAAAAAGCTCCAATGCCTAACATCAATTCAGATCTCATTCCAGCGATACTTTTTGCAATTTCAGCTTGTGTTTTTGCAAGTCCCTCCAACCCAGGTTGCATTTTTTCAGATATTTCTAGAGACGAATCGGTAAGGTCTCGTTTTGCTTGTGCGATAACTTTTTCAAAGCCTAATAATTTATTAGAGTCTGGAGAAACATTTCTAACCATACTCATAGCATTATCAATATCCGATTGAGAAGCCCCAACCGCTCTCATTTCGTCACGCAAAGCTTTTGCTGAAACTGTTCCTTTTTCAATACTTGTCTGAAATTCTTCTCGAATAGACTGGACTCTATCGGTAATATCTGGAATTCTATCTTGTAGCTGTAGCATTTGGGTAAACGCTTTGTTCACCCTTTCAACAGAATATCCTAATTGATCTGATAAAGTTGACGCAAATTTAGCCACTTCTTTTTCAGTCATTGGAATGCCAATTGACATCTGTTTAACCGTCAAGTTCAAATCTGCAAATTCTTGTTTAGAAAATGCAGTTTTTTCGGCCACCATTTTTAAAGCTTCAGCATGACTTTCTAAAGAATCTCCATACCGTTCTCCAAGCCTCATAGCCTCAAATTGCGTTTTGTTGTAATTTACTAATGAGTCTCTTAAATGGGTATGAGATAAGGCTAGTCCACCAACTGAAGATGCCAATCCAACAGCCCCACGGCTAAGCTTGCTTAATCCAGAAATACTTTTTTGAACATTTTCAAGTGTTCCACGAGAAGATATGTCAAGAGCTTTTTGAACCACTTCTAACTTTTTATATTCGTTAGAAAGGTCTTTAACACTTTTTATATGTTTATGATATTGGAGAACTAGTTTTAAAGAGACTTGTTCATGACGTACAACAGAATCTGCAATTCTTTTGGAAGCTTCAACAGCTTTTTCATAAGACTCAGCTAACTCTTTAGCTTTTCCAGAAGCAGCTTGAAAAGTCCTAATAGACCCCCTCATGGATTCGGAAACATTCTTACCAGCTCCAGCTACTTTTTCAAGGCTGACGTAAGTGTCATGTAATCCGGCATCTAATTTGTCTAATTCTGGCTCAAAACTCATAAAATATCCTATATTTAATTATTTCGTTGATAAGAAAATTGTGTTAATATTAACAAAATTTGACTAGCAAACAATATTGTTTCTGGATTTTCCCAGTCACGTCCTATCGTTTCTAGCTGGTTAGGTTGTTCAGGTTGTTTAGGCTGGGTAGGCTGGTTAGACTGGGCAGGCTGGGCAGGCTGGGTAGGTTGGGTAGGCTGGGTAGCACTTTTTTGGGTTTTTACAACCTTGTTACCTTTATAATTACCCCATTCAACACACTTTGATAGTAGTGTATTAATAATTTGGTCAATCACAGTATCATTAATTTTTACATCTGGGCGAAAAGATGTGCATTTTTTAACGATATTCTTAGCACTTTCAATACTTCCTGGAGAGAACATTGGGTCTGTTGAATTTTTTGGCCTAAAACAATCAGCTATCGCTCCAGTATCTGACAAAAACCCTGGAGTATTTAAATTCTTTAAAACACTCATAAAACCATTACAGGTAATCTGTTTCGGATTGCATACTTTTTGAGCTGATTGTTGAATCAGGTTTGTTACTTTTTCATTAAACTTTAGTTTAATTTCCATGTACTGTTGTTTACTTAACCAACCAGACTGTTCAGATTCTTGTCCATAAAGTTCCTTGAGAAGACCTAAAGGTCCCTTTCCTGGGGTATGAATCCTGCCAATATCCGATTTCCAATGCGGCCAAACTTCATCAAGAGCTTTGATTGGAGTTAATAGTTTACTTCTTACTACGTCTTGCGGCAATGTTTTCTCAATTCCAAACTCATGGGCTACCTTTAATACTAAGTTTAAAGCTGGGACAACTTTTGAGATCATATTTTTAATAACCGTCTCATCACTAACAGCACTTAATCTATTTTTTGCATAAACATCAGCTGATTTTTTAATGTCATCATAAAAAACAGGTACATAATTAGTATCTTGAGATGCCTGTTGGAGAAACCATCCAGTTAATGTTTTAACATCAAAATTAGAACTGGACTCAGTCCTATTCCCAGAACTATTAGAAAGAATTTGTTGTTGAATTTTGTTTATTTCTTCCGACATTATACTCAATTTAAGAGAAGGAAAATTATTATTTAGCATCGGTTTGAGAAGTCGTTGGCTCCCATCACTTAAGGAATCAATTATGGTCTTCATTTCTTTTAATGGTTTAGAAATTAAATTAAAAATAATTTCATTTTCTGGAGTAATAGGCACATTAACAATTTGAATTTTAATCATTTCTTTTTCAAATGGAACAGGGTCTTTTAAATCTGAAGTGAATATGCTGAAAACTTGAGTAAGCCACTCATGTGCTTTTCTTTGAAGATCCTGAATGTTTGGCTGTTGGTTTGAATTTTTTAAGCTTTGTATTTGGACTGGAGTTGCAACATCGTAAAAGAATTCTAACAGCACCTGACAATATATTGATTTTTGATTAGCTTTTAAAAATTCAATAGCTTTACTTCTTAAATTTTTAATATCAACTTCTGTTAAGTTTTCCCATCTAATTGGTTTATCGGTTTGGGCTTTTTTATAAATGGAAAAATCAGGCTGTGCAAAATTTGCACACACCTGAAAAATCTTAAATTTTTTAGTCTGATTTGCTATCTGAATGATCCTCATTTTTACCCCCAATGGAAATTACAAAATATAATTTATAATTCAAAATTTTGTATCTTTTTTCCTGTAAGAGAATCAATTAGGACACATCTTATAATATTTGTCCAACCTTTTCAGAAAGCTGATTTACTAAAGCTCTTGCAATTTCTACTTTTAATTTTCCAATAGACATGTTATTTAATTCTATAATTTCACCCTTTTCATTTTTAACATCCCATGATTTGGCTAAAAAATATATTAAATTATTTTGTAAAGACATAACATTCATAATTGGCGTTCCATCAGAATTAATTGATGTACTGGCGGATAAAATTCGTTGTGATGTTGCGAAGTCTGGTCTGCTAAAAATCATTTTAATCGATTCAGTTTTTGCAATTTCTTCTGATAAAACTTGTGTTTTATCAGGATCGTTATCCACAATTACAATTCCCCCATCTTTTTTCACCATATACTCTACGGTAATCTCTATTAAGTCGGTTTCTTCTACAAATATACTCATTTTCTTTTCCTTTTTGTATTAGCTTTTATATCTGGAGCAACCTGCTGTTCACTTTTTGCCCCATTTCGTTTTGCTATAATTTCTGATGCGGTTAACTTACTAATTTCTCTTTGATTTCTTGCAATGCTTATTCTTTGCAATCTACCAAGTGGTATTTCGTCTATTTCCATAGGTGTCCAATGAAACTCTTCCATTAAATCCAATTCTACTAAGTCTGGAGGTTCAGCCACATTACTATTTCCATTTGCTCTGGCTATATAATAGTGATTGACCTCCAATGCTAGTTTTTTCTTTCTTCATCATTAATTAATGTCCGTTTATCAAACTCGTCTAGCAAGGTTTCAGCCACATTGGGGCTTAGTTTAAAGATGTTTTCCTCATTCAGTGGTACGGCTTTCCCATCTTTGTCTTTTGCATCCCATCCTTTAAGAATCATGCATAGTTTTTTTTCTTTATGCATTACCCAATCCCATTCAACTCCGACTCCAGGCCCACGATTCACAAGGGATTCTCTTGTTAAGTCGTTGTTCTGCTTCCAAGTAATAGGTTTTAGCTTGAATGAATGCTTTTCGTATGATTTTTTAATTTCATCAGATAGGTCGTTTAGATTTAGCCTCACTTTTATCTTACCACAACCCTCGTTGCGGATATACAGATCTATTCCAATCTCTCCATTTGATTCAATAAACATTGTTTTCTCCTTTTTTTGTGTAGATTTATTATATTATACAATAAAGTGGGTGCTTTGTTACCTAAAACACAGGGTTAGGAAATTAATCCCTAACCCTGTGTAGTATTTTATTTAATTCTCAACTAGCTAGCGGTTGTTTCGCCGCTTGGTTCACAAACTGCGGTAAAGGCAAGAGAATAAACAGCGGCTCCTGTCCCCCCAGAACCCTCAGGACGACCAAAAACAGCTTCAAAACTTAAATCAATGATAGCCTCTTCGTCGCATCCTCCGACTTGAAATACAATATCTTTCGATGCGTTATCTGCTGTATAATCACACCAAGAATCAGCACCAATGTTCTGAGTTAGAAAATCATATATAGGGCCTTGAGCATACGCTGAAATGGTTCCTGTAATTTCTCTAACCCCGCAAGGAAGATCTACTGGATACAGATCACTGTCAGCTCCGTCCCCTCTAATAGCATATATTTTTTCTACATTATTGTTTAATGAAAAATTGACCGACTGTAAGAATTCAAGGCCTTCGACGCCAGTTACTTCAAAGCTAACGCGATCCCATGTCATTAATTTAGCGCATTCGACTTCTGTTGATGGTCCATCTGTTTTTGGAACAGAGTGGTCATCATTGCTTTTCGCAGCAAAATCAGCCGTAAAATTGACAGGTTCTCCAGCCGTGGCGGAAATATCCAATTTGTTAAGTACACAATTATCAAATTTCCATCCACCTCCTTTGTAAAAATGGACTTCCACAGGGATTGTGTGTAGAAGATGATCATAGTCGCTAGTCCTGTCAAAAGCTATAGGCCACAAAGATTGTGCATTTTCATGTATAGACCCTGCGATTGTTCCGCCAGGCTCTACTTTACTATAAACCCAACCTTTTCTGATTATGCTACCAGCCACCAAGTCTGGAGCATTAACAGTCTGGTTCGGATTTAAGCTCGAACTAGTCATAAAATAGTTAACATTGTTGATTTTAGCCCCACCAACATAACCCATATGTGTATTTGCTACTGCCATTTTGTTTTTCTCCTTATATAAAGCTCATTTCTGTCCACGGTTCACCTTCTTTACCTTCAACCATCATTGCTACATAATCATTAATAGCCTCTGTAATATCCTGATATTTACCATCAGTCAAACTGGCTCCTTTTCGATCTTTTCCTGTCCCCCCAGCTCCATCTTCTAAGGAGCGAATTAACTCTGAAGCAATAGCACTCCCAGAAACATCTTTTGCCGATGTAGATAACGAAATAAAAAAGTCCATTTCTCCACTTAGCTCTTGAACAATTACCGATGCCTCAATAGTTATTTTGATCGTTTTCGAGACTCCGCTATTTGGTTCTAAAATTGTAATGGTTGCCATTGTTTTATCCTTCCTAGTTCATTGCTTAGATAAAAGTTATTTACTTCTTTTTAATTCTTCACAATACACTATTTGTTTTCCTTTAAAATCATTTCACTATTTATTTACGATTTGTCTACCGATGCCAGTTTGAGGGAATTTAAACGATTCAGATTCTTTTCCGAACCAAGATAGTTTAGCAGCTTTCATCATTGCTGAACCTTTTTGGACCATTCCATAAGTAATATCACTAATTCTGCTGTCGTATGTGTATCTTTTTTTTCTTCGTAGAGTAGCTTTGTCTTTTATTAAAAAATCTCTGGTAAGTGGATAACTCAATTCGACCCAGCAAACATCGCCAAGAGAACTGGACGAAGAGATAGACGAAGAACTATCAGAAACGGAGGTTTGAGAGCTAGATTCATCTATGAAAACAGATTGAGAAGACCACGAAGAGGAAGAGGAAGTGTTAGATTCGCTTGAACTTTTAGAACTTTCAGAATCAAGAGAGGAAGAAGAGCTGGATGAACTTGAATAAAATAAGTTTTCAGATGTTGATCTGGATGATTCTGAAGAAGAAGATGAGGAATAAATTGCAGAACCAGTTTCAACAATTTTCATTAATTGATTGGCTCCATAATTATCTTGAACTTCATAATCTAAACATTCAATACCAGTTGTCCAATTATTAGCTTCATCACAATCAATATAAACCCCTCTATCCCCGATATGAGCATCTCTTGCCAGACTAATTTCGTCAATGCCTATGTCAAGATGTATATTACCTAATAAAAGTTTGTTTATAGCATCAGCATAGGCACTACAGACTCGCATAGCATACCCCTCTTCGTCTCCTGGGCCACCATATTTTACGTATACAAGTATCGAAACTTTTGCGTCAGTCCCAAGAAGTCTAGTGGCAAGCCAATCTTGACTTTTCGTCTCTGGCTCAACACAAATTGCTATATAATCAAAATTGATTACCTGTCTGTCTCCATAAAGAACATCTTTTTCGTATAAAATTGCTTTTTTGATTGTTTTTTGAATTCTAGCATTATTTGAAACAAGATAATCTTTTTCAAGTTTTGTATCAATATATAAAATATCAGTACCTTGAAAATCTTGTGTAACTTTTAGAAACTGAATCCCTGTCAAATCCCCGCTAACGCTGGCTTGAGTTGATTCATTGTCCATCAATAGTACATAATCACCTTTTCTAAAACGAACAGAATTGTCAACATGTAGAACTTTGTCGCCAATATGGCCATCGGCTGTCAAAACAGTGTTGGCAATAAGATTTACCTTGAGGATATCAATTAAACCATCTATAATTGGTTCCATTGCTGATGCTTCTACGTCATATGACATGTTAACTTAGTTCCTTGTAAAGATTGTCAAATAATTGTTTTTTCTTTTTGTATTGCCAGTCTCCAGCTAATCGTTGCGCTTCTTGCTCGTCTTTTCCCAGCTGAGGATGGATAATGATAGTCTTATCTTGTTGTGTTTCTTCAACCATTTGTCCTACTATTCTGTGTGCTTTTGCGAAAGATTCAGATATATCTTCAAAAACGTTAGACATATTAAACCTCCTTTCCTCCGCCTCTTTGAATTTCAGCAGAGGTATTATGAGTATCTCTAAGAGACATTCTTACAAATCTTCTTCCAACGAATTCTTGACCATTTAGCCTAATTGCCCCAGCCATTATCTCGTCCAAAGAAGCTGATGCCAACGTTCGTTGTGTTTTCCCATAATTACTTACATCAGGGTTTTGTTCGGCCACAAATTGTTTATCAATAATAGAGGCTACGGCTATTCTGGCACAAATTATAGGTATTGGATCTGGAACGGAGATTAAACTTAATATAGATTCTTTGCCAAGAGTAAAATTTCTTTTTGTTTTATTAACCAGATTTACTTGAGAGGTTAAAAAAGCTTCTTCTGGAAGGGTATCAATTTCATTAATTTCACTTCCATTAATATCTCCAATCCTGACTAGACAACCAGCTTTATATGCTGAGTTATCGTCTATATAAATAGACAACGAACCAGCTTTACAGTCACTTGTTAAATATTCTTCATGTATTTTTACTCTTTGAAGTGGACATACATAAATAGTAGAAAGTCGAGAATCAATCTCTTGAGATGCAAAGTTAATAAACATTTGAGCTGTTCGAATGTCAACGGTTGCAGAAGTTCCTGGCTTATTTAACACAGAAGTTGTCACATTATTATTCCCAATTGTAATAACTTTTGGAAGCAGAGAACGCATAAAATTAACAGTACAGTACGCCATGGTTAGCCCTTTATTGATTGATTATTAGCCAGCTATGATCCTAGGAAGTGGCTGTGTTTTTTTTCTTGGCGCAAAACTAATGACATTATTTTTACGACAATTCTTATTACGACAAACAAATCTGATTTCTTCTTCTAAGGCGTCAAATTCAAGAGTCATATCATTTTCATTGTCACTTATTGTGCTGTGACCGCAATATTTACATTTACATACTATTTGCATATTTTATTGTTCTTTCTTTTCATCTTTTTATCCTTGTGATTTTTTTCTAAACAAATACCCTAGAGTTTTTCAATGCTTCTGGCCCTTCTAACTGTGGTTCTTGAAGATTTCTGAAGTTTTTCGTCTTAATTCTATTGTAAAATTCTTTTGCGGTAATTCCATTTCCAGATGTTTTTAAAACCTCCAAAAATGCAGCGGAAAAAATTCCAGCGTCGATCCATCCATAAGCTAATCCACCTTCTGTGGATGCGGAGAAGAAAAGTTCTCTCATATTCTCCTCGGACATCATTCGAGGTTTACTCACATCTCTTGTTGCGGTTCCTGAATAGCAAGAATCAAATACAAAAGTAACTTTTACCCCAGCAGGTATAGCATCGATAATTAGTCTAATCCAGTCGTCTAGCCAAACTGAATTGTATAAAATTCTCATTTCATCTAATTTATCTGTTTCGTCAAAATTGCCATTGTTATCCTTCCATTGAGATCCGTGTCCTCCATAAAAGAAGAAAAATGAATCCCCAGGAACTAAATTCGATGTGGCGGAAACAATAGCGGCTTCCACGTTGGTCTTAGTAGCCTCGGTGTCTTTTAATCTAGAAACTGTTTCGAAATCAAATTTTTCCTTAAGGACTTCAGAAATTTCATCGGTAGTGTTATGAAAATAGCCAATTAAATCATTAGACGTATTTGGATAATCTTCTATACTTACAAAAACAGCAACACGAGTCTGATCTTCAGGCAATGGTTCATCAGATTGACTAGAAGAGCTTGTCGAAGAAACAGAACTTTTAGAACTTGAGCTAATGCTGGATGAACTTGGCGAAGAAACAGAACTTTTAGAACTTGAGCTAATGCTAGATGAGCTAATGCTGGATGAACTAATACTACTACTTGACAGACTGCTACTGCTATGAGAACTTAATGAAGAATTAGAACTAGATGAAGAATTTAAAGAGCTTAAGGAACCGCTAGATGATGAACTTGCCTTTTTCCCATGATTAATATTTTGTAATTCTTCGAAAGTCATTGAGTCAACACCGACAATAAAATTATCATTAATTGTCCAATGAGAAATACCAGCGTATCTTTCTATTGATGAACTAGAAGATGAGCTGGATAAGCTAGATAACGAACTCAATGATGAAGAATTTAAAAAGGAATCCGACAAAGACAATGAACTCGAAATAAAGGATGATGAACTTGACGAATAAAGTGAACTTGACGAATAAAGTGAACTTGACGAAGAAGAGGTTAAAATACTAGGAGTTTTTTTGTTCCCTGCTGGAAATGCATAAAAACCTAAAAATTGAGGTATATATTCACCAGCCCGACTACCGTTAGCATTTCTAAAAGAATAACGTTCTCCACTAAACCTATATCTGTCCTTTTCTTCTTGTGTCCATGTCATAATATTCCTTCCAAAATTTAGTCAGTAGTGGCTCTTTCAAACCAGTTGGTTTTTTGAGCTAAGACTGGAGCTAATCTTGGAGGAATTCCTTTGTCAATTCTGTGCCGTATAGCATAATCCATTGTTCGTGAGTTTTTGGAATTATCAATATCGAATATAAGTCTTTCTACCCTGCTTGATAATTCAACTAAATCTCCATGATTCATAGAGGCTATTCGTTCTGTGGAGGGTAACCCTTTTATTCTCGACGATAGACCTATAATCTTATTTGGATCTACCCCAGTAAGAGGGGTCATCCGTAAAGAATGGCATATTACTCTAATTTTTGTTCTATAAGCTTCTTGCACAAGTCTCCTTAAGAAATTCAGTCATTTTACATAGACGTATCGCTAGGCAGTGGCTCTTTTCCTGATATTTGACCAGCGGTTGGTACAAAACGTTGTTGATTGTTTTGAATTGAATTATTTTGGACAGGATTTGTATTACTTTGATCCGTTTTTTGTGTTAATTTCATAGTAATTTCTTGTATTTGCCCATCAACTTCCTGTTGCAGTTGGCTTATTTTCGTTTGAATATTCTCATAGCCAGTTCCAGAAAGACTTTTAGAAGCATTTTTAAGAAGTGTAGACACCTTCTCTAATGGGGCTAAGGTTTTAAGAACCTCTTTCAATCTTGTTGTCATTGATTCAGGTTCATTTTCATTTAAAGAATCGTCTGCACTGTTAATATAGATTGGTGTTCCGAAAAAGTCTGTCATATTATCTCTCCTTGTTGTCATGTTAATTGTTCTGTATTATTCTTGAATAATACGTTTTTTGCCTTCGATGTACAATGCTCTGAAAAGCCAAGATTGGGTTTTATGCATTTCCTTTGATGGATATCCGCAATTTAAACAAGTATCATTATCCTTATCCATATGTTCGTTACATCTTGGGCAAATTACTCTGTCTTGGGTATCTTGTTCATTTTCAAAAATTTCTTCGTCTTGAATCCTTTTTTGTTTTCGTTCTTCTTTTTGTTTTTTCTTTTTTTTCATACTCTTCATGTAATCAAGATAATCTTTATATTCTTCTGGATGTTCTTCAATCCACTGTCTATCTTTTACAATCCTGTATGTGATATTGGGATTATCAAACCACCATTCTAGCTTTTGTCTGTGACGAAAATCATTTGTGGCTTGACTAACCAACGTATTATGTGTATAATCTTTTAATTCAACAAGACTATTGCCTTTATATATAAAGTCAATTCTGAATAAAATCGTAGGTATTTTTCTTTGTGATGCCATAAATCTTATTTCTAGTTATGTATAAAAAAAACCTTGTTGACAAGAAGGAATTTACGTAATCATATTCGAACTAAAGATAAGAGTCCAATAGGCACTAGGGAGTGGTTCCATAGTCACCAAGATTGGAATTAAATAAGGAGAATAATATATGGCAACTCAACTAATCAAGTATGAGCAAGGTTCTGGAGCTGGCGTAGCTTCTGGAAAAAATGTAGGAAAATTAGTAATAGGAAATCTTTTTCCTGAGACTACAGCGGATGGAATGTATGGTGTAGCTTGCGATAAATCTGAATGTGTTTACATTTCAGATGTGGCCACAAATGCAATATATAAGACCTCAGAAAGCGGAGATATTTCTCTGTTTGCTGGACTTCCTAATAATGATGGTCTCGTTAATGGAGTGGGAACCGCCGCAAGATTTCACACCCCATCAGGTATCGCCTGTGATCGGTCTGGAAACGTTTACGTAGCCGATACGGCTAATCAACGAATTCGAAAAATTGATCAAAATGGTAGAGTTACAACAATTGCTGGTGGTTTCACAACTCCAACAGATGTGGCTGTAGCCCCTAATGGAGATATTATTGTCGCAGATTCTGGGGCAAATAAAATTTACCGAGTGGAAGCTGGCGGAAGAACCATTTTGGTTGCTGGCGGCACGGTGGCTGGCAATGTATCTGGTTTTGTAGGAACTACAAAAGTTAAAGGAACAGCCGCTAAATTCAACGCTCCAGTTAGCGTTGCTTGTGACTATACGGGCAATATTTATGTGGCAGATAGTGGAAACTACCAAGTCAAGGTAATTTATCCTGATGGATGGGTTAACGTTTTTGCTGGAGCTGGCACCACTGGTAATGTCAATGGTATTGCCTCGGTGGCAAAATTTACTTCGTTACAAAGAATTGTTTGCGACAGAAGTGGAGTTATCTTTGTCATTGATGAAGTTAGTACTTATCAAAGAATAAAAAGAATTGACCAAAATGGAAATGTATCTACGGTTGGTAATCCTGTTAAAGATGAACTTTGTTTCGGAATTGCAGTAAGCCCATCTGATAAATTATTCGTGGTCACATCTGGATCAAGCCCAGCTAGACATGAATCTTCAAGCTCGTCAGAGAATTCAGATTCGAGCTCCGACAATTCAGAACTTTCATCTGAATCGTCTGAAAGTTCTGAAAATTCAGCATCGTCTGCATCATCAGCGAGTACCGAGTCGGTCTCATCTGAATCGTCAGCAAGCACTGAATCAGTCTCATCTGGATCATCAGCAAGTTCTGAGTCAGTTTCATCTGTCTCACCTGACGAAAGATAATCCCACTAAGTATTATCTGAATCAAGAAATAGGCTCCCTAAAAAGGGAGCCTATTTCTTTTGTAACCGTCATAAAGAAAACTTAATTGTTCATATCTTCATTACGAGATCTGGTTTCCGCATCATCTATCAAAATATTTTTATCCTCTTGACTCATTTCGGGATTTTGCATCATTTGCTGCCATGAAGCAATTTTCTCCTCGTACTTAGAATACATGCCTCTTGTACGTTCTTGCGCAACATCCCCCATGTGAGCTGTAGCCTCTTTCACAGCCTCTTCTACTGTGGTCATGGGGAAAGACCTTAGATTGCTTTGGGGATTACAATTTTTAACAATAAATCCATCTTCTAAAAATCTTGGTTGCAATTCATTAAACCAGTTAACCATTTTAGAGTAGGAAGACATATTGCCTTTGATAGCGGATTCTGTTCTACCCTCCTCAAAATGATAACGTTTTGTGTCGGTCATTTCAAAGTCAACCCCGACAAGATAAACCCTTCTAAAACCCATCAAATACAATATTTTCAAAGAAGCTAACATTACGGATCGTCCACCACCCCACTTTTTATGGTTCCCCCAATTGATAGTATCCTCCTTAAGATAACGAGGGGCATGAAATTTTTCATTTCTTTGGAATCCTACAACATTAGGACAATCTGCAACAATTAGGTTGTTCATAGGATTCCAATGATTTTGAATTGTTCCATCTGGGAGTACAAATGTACGATTATCCCATATTGGTTTTCTGAAATTTGATGTTGGAACAAATTTCATAATTTTTGGGTCAAGCCATAATGAAGAGACAAATCTTGAAGGGTCATCGACCATACAGGCGGCATTACCCCTGAATGATTTGACCGCATTGTTTAGGGTCATAGTCCAGCACCCAGGGGCGGACAATAAAGATTTGTCTACATTCTTAAAACTAGGGCCACTTGCAATCAAGAATGCAGAGCATCCTCTGTACATATCGACCAATGGAACACTCCATTTTGAAGGAGTGTAAAAAAATGGAACCATCGGCAAATTGTTTGGATGACTTCTCATACTATCCAAGTTGGATTCATGGGTGATCATGTTTTCGTCAGGTTGATCAATTTTTAGTGAGCGGGTTCTGGTCATGTTATTTTCCTTTAATTAGTATTTTTGAAGCTATATTATCGTTGGTTTGTTAGATGTACTCCCACTTCATTGTCTCGTTCATGATTTAAATGATATTGGGGAAGAGTTTTGATTCTCTTGATTCCTCCTACTCGTTTTCTAAATTGTAAATCTGAAATTGCTTTTTGCCCCTTTCCGCTCCACGCTCTATCTTTGCATTGCGAAGGAATTACATATAGACCACCCAAATTTTCTATTATATGTTTTTTATTCACCAATTGAAAATATCCAGCTCCACAATTTTTACTTATTTGAAAAATAGGCCATGTTTCTAATTTTCCAGCCTGTTCAATAACACGTGGATATGCTCTATTATCCTCTATATTGAAAAACCTTTTACAATAATCTTTATCCAAAGATATTCTACTGGCAGAAATAATTTTAACTTCATCTTTTAAATCACCAGCTAATCGTTTACCAAGATCTTCAAAAAATAAAGGGGAATAGGTCATGTCTGAATCTGAAAAAAGTATCCAATCGCAATCGGATTGTTTTATTTGTTCATTTCGCACTAAACCTCTGTACTGAATTGTGTCCATACCATCATATGGAATTCTTCTAATTCGCAAACCCTTGCTTTCGAAGAAATCACAAACCTTTTCTGTCGTAGGATTCCCGTTGTTTTTTGGATAGGCCACACTAAATGTAATATCTGGTGTTTCACCAATTTGCTGTAAGACAGAACTCATCATCCAGCATAATCGATGTTGAAACCAAGTACATGTAACCGCTATCTCAATTGAAATCTTATTATTCGTCATCAGTATCTTCTCCATCTTTATATTGATAGGGCAGAATTACTCGAACACCTTTAGCTAAGAGTTTTGTCTTAGCCTCCTGTAATTCTATTAACGCATCAGGAATGGCGGCAAAAAACTCTTTCTTAGTTAAATCCTCTTTAATCGCCCAAAATGAAGGAGGTGCATATCCGCCTCCATCTCTGTTTTTATCATCATATGTAAGATGCATAATCAATTTGTGCTCAAACAAAAAAGCATTAGCAACATCCATAACCTCATATCTATATTTTCTCCAACAATCATGACCAGCAATTAAACCTCCAGTTTTAATTTTTGGCCACCAATTAATCATGTCAAGAGCAAAACCAGTAAAACGATGACCAGCGTCAAAAAATATAAAATCTATCGAATTATCTTCGAACTGAGAGGCTACATCAAAACTATTTCCCTTAATAATGACCGAACGTTGCCCGTATTTTGATAGAATTTCTCTAGATGCGGCTTCAGCTTCTTCTACCTCCCCATGGTTAATTGTCCACTTTTTAAATGAGGCGGCCAAAGTTTCTGAATAGTCAGTACTCCAAGAATCAATACTGTAAAGTTTTTCAAGATTGGAATTTGACAGAAGAAAATCAGAATAGGCTCCATAATTAACTCCAAGTTCTACTCCAACTTTGAGGTTCATCTCATTAATTAATTTTACAAAATCATATCTTGTTGCGATTTTAATTTTTATTTTTTCCATTTTCATCCTCTTTGAAATTAATTTCAATTTCATCATCTTGCGTAAGGAGACCCCCTCCTTTAGGGGGGGGGGGGATTGCGGCTTATCCTTTCTTTTAACCAATATTATACCACAAAAATAATATCAAGTCAACAAAGGAATTTCAATTCCTTTTGTTGAATCATATAGATATGAAGAAAGTTATATCAGTCAAGCTATTACCAACCCCAGAACAGGCGGAGTCTTTGAAAAAGACAACCGCCCTGTTCGTGGAAGTCTGTAACTTTCTTTCTGAGAAAGCTTTTGAGTCAAAGAAATATAACAAAGTTATTCTACACAGACTTTGCTACCAACTTTGCAAAACTCAGTTCCCTAACTTTTCAAGTCAACTTATCGTAAGAGCTATAGGGGTCGTATGCGACTCCTATAGACTCCAACAAAAAGAACAAACCTACTTCACTAGAAATGTAGCAGTCTATGATGCTAGAGTTCTAACTTGGAGACCAAACGAGGCTTCCATTTGGACAGTTGATGGAAGATTCCATATCCCAATCGAAGTTTGGAATATGGAACTCTTCAACCTACCCAAAGGCGAGTCAGACTTGATCTGTAAAAATGGCAAATGGTTCTTGCAAACCACCGTGACCACCGTGACCATCCAAGAGGTTCCAAAGATTGAGCCAAAGCAGTGGCTAGGGGTTGACCTAGGGGTGGTCAATCTGGCGGTCACTTCAGATGGTCAAGTTTTTTCTGGCGAAAAAGTAGAAAAAGCTAGAGTAAAATATTTAAAATATAGAAAAAGGCTTCAGACCAGATGTTCTCCATCTTCCAGAAGAAGATTGAGAAAACATGGTCATAAGGAGGCTAGATTCAGATCAAATGTTAACCACATAATTTCCAAGAAAATAGTGAGCAAGGCAGAAGGCACCTTTAGTGGGATAGCTTTAGAAAAGCTATCCCACATAAGAAAGAGGACAACGGTCAGAAGAGAACAGCGAAACCAAAGGTTGAGCTGGTCTTTTGCACAACTTCGTTCATTTATTGAGTATAAAGCATCAGACAAAGGCATTCCATTGCTTATCGTATCCGCAGTCAACACATCCAGAGGATGTTCTTCTTGCGGATACGTGGACAAGGGAAACCGCAAAAATCAATCAGACTTCGTCTGTTTGAAATGCGGTTTTGAAACGAATGCCGATTATAATGCTGCTTTGAACATTTCTCATAGGGCTGCAGTCAATCAGCCTATTGTATGGCCGAAGAAGTGACCTACAAGCCCCTTCCTTTAGGGAGGGGGTAGTTGACTTACTGCTGTTTTTACCCTGTCAAGTCCAGATTTATTATTCATTCCTCTGTTTCGTTTAAAGTTATGTCTAAGGTAAGGTAGATTTAAGCGTTCAGCTATGTACCACAAAAATGTATCGTGACTTGGAATTGGAAGTCTGTCACCGGCTAGACCAGCGGCCATTTTTACAAATTCTGTGTTATGGAATTGACAATAGCTATTTAATCTTGGTTGATAATATTTTCTTCCATCTACTTTTTTAGGGTCAAATGCATCTTTTGGCAAGGAAGCAAAATATGGATGCTCATTAACCCAAGGGATTAAAACCGCCATATGTTTCGCCCAACTATAGCCCCATTTATGACCACAGAGAACATAATTTCTCATTTCTGGGATTAATAATGGTTCATCATTGCAAGCAAAAGAATCAGCATCCATTTTAACCCAATATGGAGTTGTAACGTCTTTCGCTGGACCAAAAACAAAAGCCGATAACATTTTTTCACGTTGATTTTCTGCACTTGGTAAATCCCATGGTATAATCTTCAAATTTGGAAGGACTTTTAAAAATTCTAAATCTTTGTTTCTTCTAACTCTTCTAAACCCGTTCACATATACAATAACTTGAAATTTATCAATGTGTTTATATTTGATCCAATTAGGAAGTGTTTCTCTAAGCTGTTCTACATATTTTTTATCACAGGCGGTTACGATAGTTATCTCACTATTTTTAAAACCTTTACATACGGGCTCTATAGCCACTCCTAATAGTTCTTTGACTTGTTTTTGCAGACCTGAATGTATTGTTGGGTGTTCTTCCCTGATGAATCTACGTAACCGTTTATCGTTGCAGTCTTCAAGAGCAATCTTTTTGATGCCACAAGTATCTTCTTGTAAAGCTTCAATAAATTCTTGAATCCAAATTTTACATTTTTCAGCCTCGATACAATGTTTTTTGCCATGAAAATGAATAATTCTGGGATCTTGAGTATTTGGATCATGCAATACTGACACATTGTATTTTATGTCCACAACATTTACATTGTATCTTGGAAGAATTAGTTGACAGGCAACCTCATCGGCAATGAACATGTGAGCAATATTGTCTCCCCATTCGGCTATTTTTAACCATTCTTTGAAAATTGGTGTTTCTTTAGGCCAAGCAAACACTCCACAATTAATTGCTGGACCGTAATTGATCGCTGCATCAATATAATCTGGTTTTAGCGGCTCATATCTCATAATTCTTTTACTAATACTTTTACCGCTAGATAACCATCCAGCAAAATGAGGAATGGCAAGGTCATATCCTTTTGCCGCCTCAAACATTTCAGTAAAATCACCGGTTACAACAGTGTCGGAATCAAGTACCATTGACAGATCGTAAGGACTATCTTGACATATTTCAATTTTACGTAATAATGCTCTGTAATTTGATGGACTTTTTTCTCGATACACGACATCACATTTAAAAGTATTTTTAATTCCTTGGACGAGTTTTTTGTCGTGTGGACCTTCAAGAAAAACAGTTAAATTCCCATTGTAATGTTTTCTTAAAGATCTGAGGCAAACAATAAGTCTAGCAAGACATTTTGTACCAACGTTAAATATTATAACCCCTCTACTAAGTCCATCATCCATATAAAATACCTTTCTAAAGTGTTTTGAAATTACATTATACAAATATTATGACTTTGTCGCTGGTGATGTTAACAAAATGAAGTAGTTGACATCCATAGAACCGAAGTATAATGTAGTTGTGCATACAAACCAAAAAGGATACCAAAATGATAATTGTGAGCAGTTTTACTATTAAGATGATGGAACGTGGAAAAAATCTTTGCCAATCTATGAACCGTAAATTAGAAGGGGCAAAATCTGTTATATACTATGAAAATATAGATAATTTTTGTTTTGACGAAGCCTATAAAACAGATTACCCATGGATTGAATGGATTAATTTGGAAGAAACAGACTTTCTTGGATTACAACAAATTGATCAAGATAAGCATTTCGACCATATATCCAAAAAAGATGAATTCAAATATCTCAATACCCATGCGAAATTTTGGTTTAGAAAAATCGCGGCCATTAGAGCTTGTTGCTTAGCCAATCCAGATGAGGATACCATTGTATGGGCGGACGCAGACTGTGTACTCCGAAAACCTCTTTTGAAAAATACTTTAGAAATTATAAAAAGTGGCGAGGTTGGTTATTTAAAGAGAAATGACAAACCAACAGATACTGGGATTATTGTGTTTCATGTAAAAAATAAAGCTGTACGAGATTTTATCTTCGAATGGTATGATCTATATATAAGTGGTAAAATTTTTGAATTAAAATGTTGGGCTGATCATTGTGCATTTGATTATTTAAAAGCTACTCCAAAATATTCTAATGTGATATTTTTTGATTTACACCAATGTCGTGCGGCTTCTGGTTTAATTAGACATTGTACTGGTCACAGGGAAATGGTTCGACTTAGAAAAAGATGAATTTCAGACAGATGGCATAGAATGGTGTTTAGGGAAGACTGCTGAAACAATGTATAATGATTTAGATTTAATTATTAACAACAGGCCAAGTTAGGCTTAAGAGGAGGTGTTCCTATGACAGAGAATATAGATAATTCAAGTGAACAAGTAACCGATGCACTCATGACGCTAATCGACGTATCTTCAAAAACTCAAAAATCTGAATTTGGTCTTTTACAAAAAAAAATGTGATCCAAAAGCTTACTTAAAGGAATTTTGTACAGTCGGATGCAGAACATCAAGAGGTTCTGGCCATACTAGGGCTATTATTAATACTGTAATGTCTTTTGATGGAAAGTCTGTAATTTTAGCTCCGAAACAGAAAATAGCTGAACACATTTTGACCTCTGGATTACGCCTATATGGTAGTGATTTTAGGAATAAGATTGATGATTGTTGCTCAATAGAAATGTACCGCAAACATTTCGGAAAAATAACAACTCAACCATCTGCAGTATTTATTGACGTTGCTTCTTTTGCTCCTGGGAAAGCTATGGATTCAATATATAATCTATGCGTGTCATATGTTAAAAATAGTGATATGTTTTTTATTGTTCTTGTTGAATAGCATTAGAACAGACCGGAAAAGTCACCAGATAGATATTTTGACAAGGATGTCTTTTTCCAGTTTAGGTTATTTGCAACCACTCCATCCATATATTTTAAACCATTGTAGAAGGAAATACTGTTTCTGTCATTGAAAGAATAAATTAAAACAGTTAAAGGGGTATGTTAAATGAAAAGACTAGTTCTTGACAATGACAAAATAATTAGAATGTACGAGTCCGGGTGGCTTGAAATTCATATTGCAAAATTCATAGGGGTGTCTACTACTACGATACACAGACGGTTGATAAATGCCAATGTAAAGTTTAGATCTCATAGCGAATCGTGTTTTAAAGCCAACAAAATAGTTGTTAATTTACAAGATATTAGAAGCAAATACGAGATTGAAAAAATGTCAGTGTCTGAAATATCTTCAAAATTGGGAGTAAGTAGAGGGGCTGTTAGTCGGAGACTTAAAAATGCTGGAGTTGTGTTGCGTGGCCCTCTAGAGGCTCATGATCTTGTTTGTCATTCAACATTTGCAGCCTCTGAACCATGCATAGAATTTCTTGATGGACTTTTGCTGGGAGATGCCTGGTTAGAATGTGATAATATAGGAGAAGGTCGCCTTGGAATTTCACAGAGGCAGGATCGTATTGCTTGGCTAGAACAAATCAAGACAGAGTTGGCTAAACATGATATTGTTAGCAGTATTAAACCACGACCTGCTAGACCTTCATACATTGGTAATAAAATTGTCGCAGGTAAAGCTTCAGAACAACTTAGAACTCTCAAATATGTCCAATTTACAGAGCAAAGATCAAGATGGTATCCCAATGGTACTAAAATTGTTCCAAAAGACATAAAGTTAACTCCAATATCGATAGCTCAATGGTACTGGGGAGACGGCGGCTTACTTGATAATGGCCGTAGTATTTATTTTTGTACAGACAGTTTTTCAATGAATGATGTAGAGTTTTTGAGAAAAAAACTTTACGACATATATGGATGGAATGCAAGAGTTTTTAAGCATAAAGGATATCCTAGATTGGCCATCAGTCACTATAAAGATCGTATGTCGTTTATAGATTGCGTTCGAGGTTGGTGCCCACCATGCTTTGATTACAAACTCAAATTGTACAACAGGCATGAATTTAAGATTTTTACGGTTGAACAAGAGTTGCGTGACCTTAGGTCTCAACGAATTACTTATGCAGAAATATCAAGACATTTCAATATGTCTAAAGGTTGGTCTTGGTGGGCTTGCCATCGTCTTGGAATATAGCAATCACAAACCAAGCTAAAGCACCATTTTTATAACATTATACAACTAAAAAAACTTACAAACCTTGTTCACTAATATTAGCTCGGTCAAGCCAATTTTTAGATTGGGTTAATCCACGAAGTTTTTCAAGAGCTTCTTCCTTGGTAATATTTGGATTTTCATCCATCATGTCTTTTACAGCCTCGATCATTTTTCCAACCTCAGGACCGCCCTTGACTCCAAAGGCGTTCATAATCTCACGACCATCAACAACTGGTTTGACACCAAAACTGTTATAGGCTGGCCTTGACGCAATGGCTTCATCTCCTTTTGTCATCAGATCAGTATATTTCTGTTCAACTCCTTCTGGAATTTTACCCTTGGCCATTGCGTCTGCTTGAGATATGTTGATTACATCCCTCCAATCAACTCCAGCCTCTTCCATGCTTCTAATGAATTTTCTTAAAGCTTTAGGATTGCCTTGCTCAGAAGACAACATGTGTGGCCTCATGTGATTGCCTACCAGAGTCTCTACAGGCTTCGATAAAGACTCAAGCTTAATGAACTTCATAAACTCTTGTGCAATCTCTTTACTGACCCCCTCATGACCATGATAGGTTGTTATATCTCCTTTTTGTTGACGAGAGTTAGGATCAAGCTTGCCAACGTCATGAAGCATAGCTGCCATCATAACTTGGAATACTTTTTCTTTACTTTCGCCTCTGTATTTTTTAGCTATCCCCCTAGCAAGAGCCTTAGTGTGCTCCGACCAAACAAGATCATGGTGCGGATTATTCTGATCCATCAAAATACCAGACAAATTACCAGCTCGATTAGTATCGGTCACCGAGTCTTGCAAAATGTCTTCGAAAATGCCGCTATCAAACAAAAGATCTACCGCCACCTCTGGATATCCAGTTGACAGCATTTCTTTAATTTCAATGCCTTTACGTTCTCTTGAAACTTTGCTTTTTAGCTTGCTTCTGATAACTGGATCTGATAATGCCTTGAAAACCTCTGGTGTTATTTTCCAGCCATAACGAGCAGAAAAACGCAAAGTTCTAAGACACCTCAGAGGGTCATCTGAAAATGTTTTGTATGGGTCTAAAGGGGTTCTTATTACATGGTTTTGTAAATCTGAAAGTCCATAACCTGTAAAGTCTTCTACTGTTTTTGATAAAATATTATAAAAAATTGAATTAATTGTGAGATCACGTCTTAGAGAGTCAGCCTCTGCTGTAGCATCAACCGTTACTGGTATTCTTGACGAGTCCTGGTAGACATCCTGTCTAGTTTTGGCTACATCAATTTCTAAGGTATTACCAGAAGACAGAGGGATATACATTCGGGCCGTTTCCAAATTTTTCGATTGTTCAGGATTGGCTCGAATAACATGCGGGCCAGACATGCCCAAGTAAGAGGTAACTATTTTTGCGAACTCTGGCCCTCCGATGTTGTCAACCATCAAGTCAATATCGTGTGGCTGTTTGTCAAGCAGTTTATCTCTTGTCCATCCGCCAACCACCCGAACTATAGTCTTTGGGGTTTTTGTGCGCACAACCTCTAATAATATTGAAAATAGTTCTTTTTCTTCAGGGGTTAAACTGTTTGATACAATAATACTCGCATTATCTATAGATAAGCTTGTAATTGTCGCCGATGTTGTTTTGAATATTCGCATTAGTTATTACAGCCTTAAGTTTATTTTTATGTATAATTGTTATATAATATGACCAAAAACTTCTTTCTCAAAAATTTTCAGTTGGTTGCCAATTGTCCAGCATTCTTTGAATTGATTCTTTTGGAACCCCATGGCTATTTTTTTTTCTGCAAGGGTATTTACATCGAATTTCCATTTTGTATTTGGCTCCGCATATTTTACATCATATCCATTTTCTTTAGCAACTTTGATATAATTTTGGAAATGATCGAATTTAACATTTGTGTTGTCAATTACAACTGGACTAATGCCCTGCTCCATGGCTTTTTTAGCTCTTTGTTGATTCCATAAATGAGCGGCCCCCAGAAGCCTGCCATTAAATTGATATTTGCCATTCTTCATGAAAAATTCATCAGTAGAAATCCTCCAAGTTGTTTTGCTAATGTGCTTTTACCTGACCCAGGAAGGCCTCGCATGATTATTAAAGTTTTTGATTCTGATAATTTGATGATTTTCATTTTCGTTTTCTTTGTTTCTTAACACCATATCATAATTGCCTGTTTGAGTCAATAACAATTTTTTACACAAATAGTTTTTTGACTGCCGCTTCCACTCCTGGGTGTATATCCACTGGCAAGTTAGAAATAGGAAACCATTTAATATCATTACTTTCCCAATTCAAAGTGGTTTGCTGGGTAATTTTGTTTTTCTGTTCAGCATTTACATGAATCAAGAAGGTTGTATATTTAAAATTGCCAAAAGCTATTGTTACAGAACCCATTTCCTTTCCACCTTCTGGTAGATGCCCAATTTCTTCTTCCGTTTCTTTATGGGCGGATGAACGTAAGACATCTTCATCAAAGTCTTCGTTCATATCTGCGTCATCATACATTCCTTCGGTTCCCATGACCGCCCCACCAGGTATTCCCCACAACTCAGGATCTTCCACTTCAGAAGAACGTTCTAGTAGCATAACCGTGTTATCTTCTGGACAATAATATAAAACCCCAGAACCAGCTTTGCCCCACTTGGCGGCTAATTTTGTTAATCTTATATTTATATTTGATGTAAGTTTTTTATTTTTACGTCGGCGATATTTTTTAACCACATCTCTATCAAATTTTGTTCCTTCACAATCTGGAAACAATTGAGTATCAAGATGTCCTTTAGCTTTAGCATCATCTACTCCAGTACCTAGATTTAGTTTGCCCTTTATAACGATATCAAATTGGGATGAAGCTTGTTTAATACTATTTTTAGAATCAATATTCCACAGATTTTCATGAGTACTAATAAATTCTAAAGCTTGTTTAATTGCCTCTTCACTTATTGATTGGGATTGCGTAAGCTGTTTAACACTTGATTTATTAATTTCATATTCGTTAAATTCTAACGCTCCGATATCCTCTCCCATCATGTTTGCAACAATATCGGTTTCAGTTCTTAATCCTTTAGCATCTGCATATCTACCATCTGAAGATAAACATGTAACATGAGCTAAAACCTTGTACTTTTCGGTTCCTTCATTTATAACCTCATGGAAAACAACAATAGGCCAGTTTGTTATCCTGTTCATAGCAATTGCAAATTCTGGGCAATACCCCATAGAAAACGAATCAATATTTAACGAATCAGATTTAATAGCCCCTATAGATCCAGAAGTTTTGGTATTTTTTGTTTGTTTTGGATTATTACTATATCCCCAAATATTGTTTGTCAGAAGTTGCAACCCAGACATACGGGCTGAAAAATATTTTGAATTAGTTCCAGCTGTAGGTAAAATGGCTGATGGATCGATCATAAAATCAATTACAACTGGTTTTCCTCCATATTTGCGAGAAAATTGTTCTGCCACCTGTTTATCTGATGAGAAGAATGGAAATCCATTAAATTTACCTTGGGCTAATATTTTCTTGGCATTTTTCTCAGAGGTGCCGTGGTACATCAATACGCTGTTGTCAAAAATATTTTGACTAAAACCAGAGTCTTGAAGTGCTTTAATAGTTACAGATTTGAAAAATTGTATAGAATCATTAAGCGTATCTGATTGTTCGTTTTGAGCCAAAATAATAATGTCAAATGAATTAGCAAGTTTTTGAACCATTTCTTTTTTTACAATTTTGATTTGATCAGGTCTAAATACAACATAATGTTTGCTATTACCGAAATCTTTTACCACTCCGTCATAACCCAATATCGTTGTAATCGATTCATTAAACTCTTTTTCTTTTCCCTTATAAAAGTCATTGGCGATAGGAAAAAGAGCTTGTACTATATTTGTTCCAGAAGCCCCAGTTGTATAAGCGTCTATTGCGGTATTTAAAACTGTATTTCTCCCCTCATACTCAACGTCACCCCAGTCCAGAAGAACTTCGTCAAGGTTTGGCGATAATTCAATTAATTTCTTGATTTTCCGCCTGGGTATAGTTCCAACTTTGTCCGCATCAAGAGGATTTTTAATATTTAAAATTGCAGTTATCACAGTTGGCTCTACCCCCGCTTTATCCATAAAAGCGTATCCTTTTGCCGTTTGAAAATCTGTAGTAAAATAAAATCCGCTCCCAAACTGATCATGTCCAGAACCAACAAATTCATATGAAAATTCAGAAATATTCATCCCAGTTCCATGATAGGCTATTATACCTCCTGAGTTGTTTGCTGTTTTTGTTAATATATCAAAACTTGCAGTGGTAATAATAGGAGCATCTTCTTCAAACCGTATGTCAGAAGATCCAGAGTTAAATCTTTGAGATAATGGAATGACACTTCCAGAATCGTCATAAGTAATAGGATCTGCAGATTTTATATTTTCTGAATCAAAAACAGAATAAGCCATTGCCACCTCTGAATTGCTTTCGTCAAAAACTTCGATTCCTATTACTCCATTTTCTTGAACAAACCTACTAAATGGACCTCCCGACATGGCATAATCTCCTAATTCATTTTCAGACAATGGATATCCAGAATCAGGATCAATATCTGTTTCATTAAATTGTATGTATAATTTTCTTAAATCTTCTCCATCGGCTAATGGACCTTTTATGTAAGCTGTATAGCATTCGTTCCCAAACTCCAAAGTAACATTTTTTCTTTCAGACCACCATCCCCCAATAAATGTTGTTAATCCATTTTGTGGTGTTCCATGATAAACAGGTCCAATAGTATAGCCAGCATTCTTGGCGGCTTCATCTGTCATCCGTTGACAGGTCTCTAGATCTTCTGATTCCACAGCAGAAAAATAATCTTCGTCAGATGACGCAGATTTGATAATCACATTGAAACTTGCTTGTTTTCTGTTCCTAGGAACCGCTGGTTGCGGATCGTATCCCCATTCAAAAATACTATCTCCAGTTGTAAACAAATCACGAGCATATACAGATTTACTAAGTATCTTGTATTTTCCTAGAAGATTTGACTCACCATGTTCTTTGGCATATTCTTTTATTGTGGTGACCCAATCTCCTGGATTAATGCTAGCTTTTGTTTTTGCGACAGGCGGTAAAAGATTTCGTCTTTCGATTTCATCGCAAAGCCAATCGTAATGTATGCTACTATTTTCACCATGTGGCTCTACTCCATTTGGTATTTTGCCATGCTTTAGTATAAAACGTTTTTGAGCCTCTAAATCTTCAATTGTTTCATCCATTTTTTTTAAGTTTGGAACTGCACGATAAACTTGAAGTCGTGAGTTTGGTCTACCATGATACATCTTCATAATAGCAACGCCAGATGAGTCTAGAGCATCGCCTTGCCCGTAGTATCTTGCACCATTTTCTCCATAAATATCATCTGGATAAACACCTGACAAATCGTGTAAAGGATATCCGCTTGTATGGTCTGGGGCCTCATGCTCTCCTTTATAGTCCTCTTGAGCCATTTTTAACAGATCTATGTGGTCAGCTTTATTGGTTATGTCAAAACCTGCAGTTGTAATGATAGGAGCATCTTCTTCAAAACGGATATCAGAAGAGCTAGAATTAAATCTTTGAGATAACGGAATAATATTTCCAGAATTGTCATAGGTTATTGGCTCAGATGCCTTGATTTGTTCTGGATGGAATACCGCATAATGATTAGCCGTTGCATTTGACAAGCCAACAGCATCATCTAGGTTTTTAAAAATTACTCCAGTATATCCATTTCTTTTTGCTTTGCTAATGATTGCCGAAAGCCCTGTATCCATTTCTCCATTTTCTGACAATTCTTGTGGAGTTTTTTCCTCCGCATCAAATTCAAAAAATTTACCTTTTAGATAAGCATTTACAATACGTGCATTTATTCTTCGTTCGGTTCTTGCATCAGGAGTATCAAGTTTTTCTGCTCGTTCAAGCCAAAAGTTATATTTATCCCAATCTTGTTTACGCTCGGCAATTTCAGCATTGCGAAGAGCTTCTTTAATATCTCTTTCTTCAGATGAATATGTTGCGTAAGCTTGTGCAACCCGTTCATCATCTACAAAAAAGAATGCACTTTTTGCACTTTTTGCATCGGTAATACTGCCGCCTTTGCCTTTGTCAAAAGAGTTAAAAATTTCAGAAGTTCCATGGCAAACTGGGCCAATAGTGTATCCAGCTGATTTAGCCGCCTCGTCAACCATTTTCTGACAAGTTGATATATCTTGAGCTTTTGCGGCCTTCATGTATTCCTCATCGTAAGAAGCAGTCTTAATTAAGAAATTCCAATTTGTGGCCATAATATCTAAATTATTTTCTGTAGTTTTAAGTTTTTCTTGTGGAATATTTTTAGAATTATCAAGATTATCTGATTCTATTGGGAGGAGACACACTCCAACAACTTCCGCTACTTCTTTTGAATACCAATCGTCAGTTTCCACTATTCTAGGTTCGCCCTTAAGAAATGGATTCTCAAAATCAGCCACAGGAGATCTTTCATAAGGAACAATATCTCCATTAGAAAGTTGAACTTTATTATTTCCTAAACTTTTTTGAAAAAAATCTTCTTTTAATATAAATACTATACCATTACGAGTTCCTTGAGCCCATGAGAGGTCATCAGAAGCAAACAAAAGTTCTACAGGTTCAATTTCATCATCGTTATATTCCCACATGGCTTCTGTATCCAATACAGTTTCTCCAATGGACGGATATAGTCCGTATTGTAAATCTTTTAAATCTGATTGTTCTAGTTTTCGACAATGAACTAATAATTCACCATTTTGAACACCATTTATCATTGATGCATATGTTGGGTATTCTGGATCAAAAGACGTAGTATTCTTCTCTCGTTCTTCATCAGAAGAAGTTTTAGTCACGACATCAAAACCTGCGGTGGTAATAATAGGAGCATCATCTTCAAACCTAATATCAGAAAAACTTGAGTTAAATCTTTGAGATAATGGAATAATATTTCCTTGACTATCGTAAACTATAGGTTTAAATGGTTGTACTAATTTTTCAAGTGTTTTCTTTTCAAAAGCTCTTGCACGACGTTCTGATGGTAAAGATTTATATTGAGAATAATTATCTTTAGATATTTCTGTATTTGTAGAGGAAAGTTCTTTTCCGTTTAAAAAATCAGTTATATGTTTTATTTCGTGAATTAAGGTAGGAATATATGAAACTACTGGTTGTGAAGGATTGATTAAAATTATTGGTTTGCTATTTTTTACTATTGCCGCCAATCCATCATTCATTCCCCGACCATTTAATCTAGTTGCCAAACTTACTTCTATATCATATACATTTTTTGGAATTACTTTTAAAAAATCAGGATGCAGAATATTACAAATTTTTCCTAGCAAAATAATTTTATTTAATCTTCCTTTGTTTTTTGCAGTTGTTAAATTTGCTTCTTTAAGTTTTTGATATGCTTCAGGTGTAAAAGCATCTTGAGGGTATATGGATATTCCATAATCTGTATTTTTTGCAATAAGTTTTCCACTTTTTATTGCTGCTTGATTAACCATGAATTGACAAGTATCAATATCTCCAGAAATTGCCGCCTTTAAATATGTTTTATCGTCTTCATTTAAAGAGACAACATGATTATTATTTTTGTAATCATCATTAAATTCATTTATTGTTTTGTTGTCTGTAATATCTTTTTCAGTATCTTCTGAATATTCTTCTTCAGAAGAGGTTTTAACCATTAATTCAAAAGAGTCAGCAACAATAGCATTTTTGTCGGGAGAAACATCTTTATCAAGATAAAAGTCATCAACTATAAATAATTTCCCTATTTCTTTAGTCCATGCTGTTTTAAATTCATCAGGTAATTCACCATAAACGATTTTCACTCTTTCATAATAATCGTTGTAAAATTCTTTGTCATATATGTACTCAATTATACAAATAATTTTATTTTTCCCAGAAAAACCAATTGGTTCTAAACTTCTAGCCGTATGAAGAAATTTTTCCGATGTAATGTTTGGCCTAGCTAGAGGTTTAAGTGCTTTCGTTATTTTATCAACGAAGTTGGCATATTCCACTTCTGTTTCTTCTGTTCCTGGTGGTGGAGCCACCCGTCTTATGGCCTGATAATAAGGTTCTTTATCTTTCAAGGGAAGAGAAAACGTTACATTATTTTCTGTTCTTATTTTATCAATAAGGCTTCGAGGAGCGACTTCAATTATTTTGTTATCCCATTGTTTTGGGTCTTCTACAAAAGCATGAGCAGCTTGTCTATTAAGTGCGGTTTCCCAGCCACTTTTCAAAATTTCTATTATTCTTTTTTCTAATCTACCATCCATAAGATAACGAGGTTCTTCAACTTTTGTTGAATCGGCAAACGAATGTTTTATTTTTTGAACAACATCATTTATATATTTATCACGATAATAGTCAACCAATGGGAGATTTACGTTAAGTTTTTTTGATAAAAAAACATCAATTCCAACCCACAGTTGAGGAGTAAACAATGGCAAGTCAAAAGATAATGTATGATCTTCATCCATAATTAAAGAACGGGGTTGAATTTCGCATATAACAATTACTTTATTGTCTTTATCCAGTTTTTTATTTTTCTTTGTAGCATTTCTTATTGCGTTATCCGCTGAAGTTGTGGCTAACATTAAATTATCAGTTAGGTAAACTCCACCTAATGAAGCTCTAGACGGAGTGTAAAAAGAGGAATTATCGTCTTCTTCCCATGTTTTTGTTGAAGGATATGGAATAAGCCCAGAGGCTAAAATTGATGGTATTCTACTTGAGCTGGTTCCATGAAGCCACAAAGACCGTTCTTGAGTTGAACCACCATGCCTAGCCGTTTTTAATAACGTTGAATATTCTATGCCAGCGGTGTGAGAGTCTTCATTAATCTGTTTTTCCATAGTTTTTCTAAAAGATTGTATTGCTTTATATTCTAATGGATATTTATCTTCTGTAATATAATCAAATTCTCCGCTTAAAAGACGATCAGCAAAATCTGGCGTATCTAACATTGTTTGGTATAAAGAGTCCCAAGGTTCATGTATCGCCAATATCTCATTTGGCATAATATCTCTTAGAATTCCAACATGATGATATTCTGTGTTCCACTTATGTATATCTTGGTTTGGTTTGGGAGCATCTAAAATTAAAGCTGGATCATTTGCTGGAATGGTAAATTCAATTACGGTTTTACCATCGGTCATTGGAACAGACGAAGCCCAAATCATATTTGGTTCTCCATATGTTTCGCCTTTTGCATAAGACAACTTAATACCATTCTCAGCAATTCCATCGGAGTTATTTCTGGTATAATGATAAAGGCGAATGTTCCCCTTTGGGATAGGGGGCTCATCAAATGATGCTATCTTGGTAACAATATCAAAACTTGCTGTGGTAATAATAGGAGCGTCATCTTCAAACCGTACATCAGAAGATCCAGAATTAAATCTTTGACTCAAAGGAATTACATTTCCAGAGTTATCATGGATAACAGCATTTGCGGACTTAATCTGAAAAGAGTTCATAACCATAAACTCAGTAGAGCTACCGCTGTTGTACGAAACTCCAGTATACCCCAAGCTTGAAAGAGCTTCGGAAATGTCAGAAGAAGATGATAGTAATGGCAATCCCAAAGTTTTGATTACTGTCTCTCTTTTTTCTCCAATATTTCCATTTATTTCAAGAAAATTTCCAGATAGATAAAAACTGCCAACAGAACCCTTCCACGAACTATTGACTCCGGTTGCAGTATCCCATACGTTTTTCTTTTTAACATTTTTTTCAGACGGAGCGAAAGGGACTCCAGAATAAAGCATTGATGTCTTTCTGTCTGTATCAAAATAGAATCCGACTCCAAGATAACCAGAGTCGTTTTTACCAGCCTTGTTAATATCGAAAGAATTAAAACCTTCTCCGTGTGTTCCATGGAACACTTTTTGCGAATTATACCCCGCTTTTTTCGCCGCTTCATCCACCATCCTTTGGCAAGTTTCAATGTCGCCAGACTCAACAGCTTTAAGATACTCTTCATCTGAAGAAGCAGTTTTTGTTAATATATCAAAACTTGCAGTGGTAATAATAGGAACATCTTCTTCAAACCGTATGTCAGAAGATCCAGAATTAAATCTTTGACTCAAAGGAATTACATTTCCTTCATTATTATGAATAACTGGATTAGCTGACTTAATTTGAGACGATGAAAACACAGAATATATAGTGCTAGCTCCAGGGTCTGAATAACTTCCATTGTCCTCTACGTTATATAAGATAGCCCCATCATAATTGTCATTTTTAGCTTCAAACACAACAGAGTTTGTTGTGTGCCCAACCCATGGGTCTTTTTGTATAAATTCGTCAGGGTTTTCTACTCCATTTTCAATAAGCCAATCATAAGCTTCTTGATAGGTATCGAAATTTTTCATTTCTCCATTATTATTTGAATTGTCCGCTTGGAATTTATTATAAAGATCCCCCTCCCAATTCGCACCTTCAAAATCAAATTCAAATGGATTATCCATTTTTAAGAATACGTGCATAATACGATCTTGTTTACCTGCATACGAGAAAGCAACAGAGCTGTTATCGGAAAAGAAAAATGTTTCAACAGGAGCATCAGATTTTTTTTTACCCTGAGTATCATCGAAAACAAAGAACTCATCGGATCTAGTTCCATGATACGCCTCTATGTTATATCCAGCCATTTTAGCCGCTTCATTAACCATCCTTTGGCAAGTTTCCATATCATCTGCGCTAACAGCTTTCATATATTCATCATCAGATGAAGCAGTTTTTGTAAGGATATCAAAATTATTAGCTACGATATCTGTGCTCTCATGGTCAAATAATCCACTATTTCCAATGGCAGATTTAATTTGGTATGGATAAAACGGAATATATTGTTTTATTTTTCCTTCGAATATCTCTGCGACTTCTGGAAATGCAGAGGCTTCATCACTATTTGTAAAAATACCATCATATCCTTCTGATTTTAATTTTTCTATAATAGCATATTCATCATCGTCCATCCTGAGTCTTTTAGAAAATCTGTTTCCAGACATAGGTCCCATTTCCTTCGGGTTTTGGATAGACAGATAGACGGGATAAACGCTTCCCCCTTCGCCCGTTCTTTCTTTGTATCTAGCTTTTATAAAAGATTCCATTTCCAGAGCTTCTTGCTCATAAGCTGTAGACTTTCCTTCGACGACAAGTACTGTATCATCATCGATATTATACGAGCCTTCTTCAATAACAACATCGTTGAATATTGTGATTTGACCATTGGAATGTACGATTCCTACCCCCTGATCAGTGGCCCAAACTTTTTCACGCCCACTCCTTGGAATGTCTCCAAAAATGCCAATACTCGGGAACCTTTGTCCAGCATACTGTATTCCGCTTGCTTCTGAATATTTTTTTCTATGTTGTTCTATTTCTTTGAAATTTTGTGCATAAGAATATCCTCCTGCTTCGATCTCACTTTCGGAGAAATATGTTGGTACATTAAAAGTCGATATGTCAGACTGAGTACCATGATAAACAATCAGTGGTTCACCGTTTTTGTCTACCACTTTACTGTTGCCAAACCATGATTTGAACGCAGGAGAATTAATAAAATTAGCATTGTTAACCGCTGTTTTTGTAAGAATATCAAAATTTGCAGTAGTAATGATTGGAGCATCGTCTTTAAAATATATATCAGAAGAATCAGAATTAAATCTTTGAGATAATGGAATGACATTTCCAGCTTGGTCACGAGTGATCGGATCTGCAGATTTAATTTGGGAT
>Ga0172378_10000177_pt1 | contig 51538 bp, 85 predicted proteins | sample GrowelOW332metaG_FD_119755 | JGI IMG/M metagenome (GOLD analysis project Ga0172378, IMG submission 119755) | Groundwater microbial communities from an aquifer near a municipal landfill in Southern Ontario, Canada - Pumphouse #3_1 metaG | ecosystem: Environmental > Aquatic > Deep subsurface >...
GCCCGGATTTGAACCCAGTGCATCCCAACTGGACATCACAACAATCCTGTTGTGTGTTCATGATTTTTCCTTCTTTTTGTATTACGCGAAATTTGTATTACAATTTCGCTGTTATGTGAATGGGTTTTTCTGATAAATAAAGGGTTTGTGTGAAGTATTGCGTTACAAAATTCACGTTTTTCATTGATTTTTTCCATCTGGGTCTTCATATTTCTCCTTCTTGATCCTTGTGATCGTTACTTCAACTTCCTCTCCGCGTTCAATCCCCATTTTTCTGCAGATCTTTGTCACGTTAACGGACAGGGAATTGCCCTGAGCTACGACCGTAAGAACATCAGAACCGCTGTTGCGGAGATCCGTTCTTCCTCTCAGCCATTTCAGTGCATTTCCGATCTTCACTGTTCCGGTCTTTTCATCAACGATGATTCCGATGTAATCGGAATCGTTGTTCACGATCAGATCAAGGATTGACGATATCGGCCAAGCAAATTCGTTGGAATCTGTGGCCATGATATTTATCTTTCCGAGTTTGTCAGTCTTTACCAGCAGGAACTCAGAACTATTCACGAGAACTTCCATTTCTTCCTCAGTCAGTTCATCGAATGTTTTTACCATGTTTTTACCTCATTATGATCTGTGAATCAATTGCAAATCTTTGTGCTTTCTTCCTAAGCATTTCCAAGTCAGAGCGAATTTCCGAGAGATCATCGAAAGTTGTTTCATCAATGTTCGCACGAATGGACTTTTGATTGCTGGATATCTCTTTTCTCATACTGTCGCACTGGTTTGCAATGTTTGACAGCAGATCATATACGATCTGATATTCCGAACCTTTCTTTGTTGTCATTTTCATCCTCTCCAATTCAAATAATTTCAGCACCGTAGCAATACTCACCAGTGTTTTCATCGAACTCTCTTGTCGGCATCGCATTGTAGATCTCGTATCCATAAGATGTAGAGAATACAGCAGACCTGACTCCTCTTGATCTGAAGTGACCACATTCTGTATCACACTCAGTTGCCACTTCTCCATCCTTGTACAAGACATATACCGTATCATCATCCATGCAAAAGACCTCATTGAGAAGGTCAATGAATTTCTTTGCAGAGGAGAACACTTCATATTGAACTCCGTTCTCCATTTCGAAACATTCTATGCCGTTGTCTGAATAAAGTGGTTTCACTCCGAATATCTTTCTTATCATTTTCATTTTTAATCACCTCTTACGAAATCAACTATCTCTCCGTCAATGGCTATGAGCTGTCATTCGCAGAGATCGGTTCCGTTCTCTTTGTCGTACTGTTCGATATCGTAATGGGCTTCTCCGCTGGTGTTCTCCACTTCGATCGTTTCGTATTCTCCGTACCTGTACATTCTGTAAGTTGTCATTTCAATCACCATTTCTGTTGCATCTTGTCACATGGTGCCTTATCATACTCTCCAGTCCATACCTTCTTCATTACATATTTTTTCAAATCATCTATTTCTTTTTGCAGATTGTCATTGGATTCGACCATTCTTTCAAATGATTGCTCTAATTCCTGGTATCTTTCATTATCCCTACTGTTTGTTCCATAGTATTTCAGACCATTTATCAGATCATGCTTTGCATCCTTCAATCTTTTTTCTGAATCCTTCAAACATCTTTCAATGTCTGGGATGTACACGTCCATTACGTCCTGTATTGAAGAGATATAATCCGGAACATCCGACTTCTGAACCTTTCCATTGTCTTCTTTTACACCAGTCATTTCACTCACTCCTCTCTTCGAAGTATCTGTTCTTGTACTCCTGTGCTTCTGTTTTCGTTTCCACTCTTATTCTGTCTATTTCCTTCTTAAACTTTGAGAAATTCTCATCAAGTTTTTTCTCTGCAAGGTAGTATTCTTTTGCAACAGCCAGGAGTTCATCCAGATCATACCCTGTGTTTGCATCTGTGTTCTTTTCTTTGAGTTCCTTCATTCCATATTTGTAGTCATATTTCTGAATCTGATAGACTTCTTCTGATAGGTCGTCGCATTTTTTCATTCTATTGAGGATTTCGTTGTATTTTTCATCCGCAATCAGTTCTTTGGCTATGCTTTCTTCCTTTGAATCTTCAGATAAGATGATCTCTCCTGTTTTTGTGAACTCAACACAATCACTTGCATCAAGTCTCCTGCTGCCACAATACACGTATTCTGCATTGAGATCCGTCTGGTTATTCGTTTCTTTGATTTCTTTTGATTCCTTTCTTTTGTTTTTGTATTGTTTTCCATTTTCCCATATAAGCTGTATCGTGACCCTTCCATAATCGCTTCTGTTGGTAATCAGATATACTGTTTGGAATCCTTCCTTACCCCAACAGTTAGGTGTTCCATAGGTCTTTCCTACCTCGAATTTCTTACATCCGCGAGTTTCCCAATCTTCCCAAATTTTTCCTGTCATGATTTTTGGCCTCATTTCTCAGGTCTTAACGTCTTACGTTTTTGCCTGTTATTTCCAAATAAGTCTTACAACTATTTAATACTTTCTATTATGGCTAAAAATCAAATCCCTATATATTATATATATAAGAGTTAGAAAAAACACAAATAAATCTCAAAAAACTTAGCTGCCTAAAAAATAAAAAATTTCAAAGTCAAAAAAACAAGAAAAAAGAATAAATTGAAAATGGTTTTTTTGAAGGGTCAATTTCAAAACTCAAAATTCGAGTTTGGCCATTGATTCCGTCATATCATCAATGTTCACTCCGATATAGTCCAAAGTAACATCAGTGGATTCATGCCCAAGGATCTCCGAAATCGTTTCGATCGGGATTCCATTCTTCCAAAGCGTTCTTCCGAATGTTCTTCTCAGAGTATGGTTAGAGAATTTGATTCCGGACTTCACTCTCAAAGGATGAATGAAAGCTGCATCGAATCCTGTTCCCTTTTCTCCATAAGTTTTCAGAGTGTTTCCTTTTGCGTAAATGAAAACCTCGTCCGGAACCACTGCTCTCGGATTATATCTTTGAACTTCCGAGATCAGGTGACTTCTCCATTTTAGATAACGCTGGATCGTTTCGTAAACTCCTGGGGAATACGGAATTGACCTCCATTTGCCACCGGAACGTCCTTTTCCACGGACATCTATCTTCTTGGGTGTGATCTTATCCACCGTGAGTCTGATTACTTCCACACGTCTGAGACCCATGCACAATTCGAGTTTCACCACCAGTTCCTGTTGGATAGTCATTGGAGTGCTTAGCAATTTTTTCGCATCATCCGGTGTCAGCCAGTCAACGTAAACTCTGCAATCCTGTGGCCAGCGGAGTTTCATCTTGTCCATCGCATAGTTGTCGAAATGTTGCAAATATCCATTGAGCATTGTCAGATACCATCTTTTCGTTCTGACCTCAAGATCAGCGAAAGCAACGTCCTTGAGATACTTGATCTCACGCTCTCCGATTTGATCTGGACGTGTTTTCATTTCTTTACTTCTGAGGATATCCAGACATTTTCTGGTTCCTTGGTCGTATCCGTACTTTGTCTTCGGGGAAATGTCTCTCTTCTTCACTTCTTTGAGAAATGATGTTAGACATTCTTCTTCATTCATCGTACCTACTTTCGGCATGATATCAGTCCTCTCTGTCTCTGATGTACGACTCGATTGCCAAGCGTATGAAATCACTGCGATTGATTGCATAACCCTTCCTGACCATCTTATCAATTTTTATCACCATGTCTGGTGGTATTCTTGCCTGAATTAGTTCTTTGGTCATGTCCTCTATCATACTCTTGTCAACTATTTAATGGTTACATTTGTAACCTTTATTCTACAATTGTAGTTTAAATAGAACGTTTGTAACTAAAAGACAACAATTGTTTATTTTTTAATACAAATGAAACCTTTTATATGCGGAATGTATTCTGAAATTATGGAGTCCGTTGTTAAAAAAGTCAAGATTTCCGATGACCTTTTGAAAATCGTAGATACCAGATTCTTGAATATGCGCGGATTCGTCACAATGACCGAGTTCGTCAATTACTGTTTGCACTTTTACATCGACTCCGGACATTATTCGGTCGTTGCAAAATACAAAAAAGTGGACAGCGGTAAGTTGTTCACGTTCAGGATCAATCCCATTCTTCTAACGATCATCGACAGGATGCTGTCAAACAAGGAATTTTACAATCTGACAGAACTTGTGAACCAGTCCATCAATTATTATATAAGTGTGGAGGGAAGAATCATGACAAACTTCTCCCCACTTGATTTGAAATAAGGTTTGGATATAAAGATTTACTTTGCAAACTTTTTCATTTCTCTCTTCATATCCGTGTTGAATTTTCTATCCATCGTCCGATAGACCTCTTTTGCTATCTTGGGATCGCTGGAGATCATGTGGTTCATCTTCTGGACGGAAACATCGTACTTCACGCACATCTGCTTGACAGCATAGGAATACCTCTCGGCATACTCTATCTTGTTGTTTTTGTACATATAAGTAAGACGTTCGGACATTTCATCAGTGTCCGGCTTTCTTCCTGGTTTTTCATTTGCAAGTGCAATTATGGCCAAAGGAAGAGAGAGTGTCGATGCGATACTGCCAGCCATGGAAACATACTGACGTTTCTTTGCCGGACTCATCTTCTTCCGCTTTGGTTTCTCTTCGGATTCAGCAGTTCTTTTTCTGAACATTTTTACCACCTGGGAACCTCGTTGTACTCTCCGAGATTGAGTTTCTTTCCGGTCTTAGACATAGATCTGCGACCGATCATATCATCATAGGATGAGTAGCAGTCTGTTTCGAATTTCTTCTTTGTGTTGCGAACATAGATGTCCCATGAACCGTCTGGATGTGCGATGGCGCATCCTGGCTTATCTCCAATGTAACCTTCGTACAGGACATGGTTCTGAATCACGCATACCGTTGTCAGATCGAGGTCTGCTGTCGGTTCTTCGATATTGAAGGGACAATTGTTCTCTCTCCTCTTTTTGAATATCATTTTATCTCTCTCCTTCTCTTTTTCAGGTCTGAAAGCAGTTTCTTGTGGTCTTTTTTGGTAATTCCGAAGTAAAGTATGGATTCAGCATCGGTCATATCGTCAACATCGTGTTCTTTCACGAAATTTATTGCACTTTTGAGATTAGGAGGGTCGCTGAGAGCAAATAGCACATCATCAAAACAAAAGTCGGTGTCCTGTACTTCATAAGGATCGGCATTGAGTGTGAATTTGTACAATCTATCAGCGAGATCATACATTTCGCTGGTTTTTGCTTTCATTTTATCTCTCTCCTTCTCTTTTTCAGGTCTGAAAGCAGTTTCTTGTGGTCTTTTTTGGTAATTCCGAAGTAAAGTATCGCATGAGCATCATCAATGTCCTCGAAAGAGCTTTTAGTGTCTTCTATGAACATGATTGCACTTTCAATGAGCTTGGGATCATTAACTGTGTTCAGTGCATCTTCATATCTGAATCCGGTATCCATTGCACAATACTGGTCAGCAGCACAAGAGAACTCGAAAAGTCTGTTGGCCAATTCATAAGAGTCAATCATCTTTTTCCTCTCCTCTTGTTGTTGTTTCTCATCTTCCCATACTTTTTCTCGATAGCATCGAGTCTGTCCGAAAGTTTCTTGCCATCGGAATCATCGTAGTAGTCATCCAGATATTCATGGATGTCACCAGCATATCCGGATTCTATCTCCATCAGACTGTTTGCAAAGTCACCATCTGTCGCAAGTTCCGACAATCCGGGTTCGTTTCCATGTTCGTTCCACTTGATGAAGTTCCAGTAATCGGTGTACCAATCGAACACTTCTTTGTCGTATGCGATCTTCTTCAGTTCCGGGAACTCCCTGACCGCATATCTTCTGACAGCATCCAGTTCGTTCGTGTTTCCGTGTTTTTCCGTGGTTATTCCATCAACGAACTCGAATCCACCGTAATCTTCGATGTACTCTTCATCCTCGGAGATCTCGAAGATGCAACCGCAGTTCTCACACTCCAGTTTCACTCTCGATGAGTACACTCCCTTTCCGAGATACCTGAGTTTCTTCGAGCCACACTCAATGCAATAGACATTGCGCAATCCGTTGGGATCGGCACTGTTCCTGTCGGATTTCACAGACTTTGATTTGAATTTCTGAAATATTCCCATCTTATCTCCTCCTTTCAAGTTTTTTGACCACGTTCAGCAGATCTTTGACCGATCTGATGTCCCCATTGTAATCCTCACCGTCAACGTACAATGCGATGTACTCTCTGTTGCCGTAGGGAATAATTTCGATCATGTAGATGGTGTCCGTAACGCTGCTGTATGTGGACATTGTTCTGATCGGTGGATTCTGAACTGGTTCGTTGCGCCATCCGTTGTTGTACAGTGCGTTGATGTCCTGATGTTCGATGGCGTTCTTCTGGATGAATCCGCGACTGTACCTGTCGAAAATAGATGTCATCTGCGGAACCTCCTTTTGGCTTTCTGGTTGTAAGTCGTTCCGTCCACGTAATATCTGTGGAACTCATCTAATGCTCTTCTGCGTGATTCTATGATGAGGTCACGGTCATCGTACTTCCATCTGCTGTTGCGAGCGATCTCATCGAAATCATCATCACTCAGTCTTGCCCTGGCATCGTCCAGATCGCCTGCGTACTTCTCCACATAATCCATTTCAACGTAATCGCGGAGAGCGTGTTCTTCATCCACTTTCCAGTTGATCTTCTCGTATGTGGATGCTGAATACTCGTTCTTCTTCGGTCTTCTGAACCTGTCAATGATGCTCTTCGGTTTGTCCATTCCAGCGGTCAACATTTCAACAGGCATCTGCGGTATCTCTACGACATGGATGTGCTGTTCTACTGGCTCTTGTTTTACTATCGGCATCGGTTTGATGCTGACCGGAACGACCTTGACAACCTTCGCTGTGGGCTTGGTGTTCTTCTTGTTCGTCCTTTTTTTCACGTTCGCTCTCTTTTCGGTGTCGATACCCTCGATATCGTACTGGTTGGGGTGTACCCACCATCTGTACATTTCTTCCGGTGTCGATTCCATTCTGTAAACTATCTTTGACGATCTTCTTCCGTCTATCTCACGTCCAGTATCCGACTGGACACGTTTTGCGTGTTCTACCATTTCGGAAACAGGGACGTATCCGTTTTCATTGATCGGTATGCGGTGACGGACACCGCGACCATCTTGAACCATCTTGTATTTCATGCTTTGAACCTCCTTTTCTTGAAAAGTTTTAAATCTGAGAACTTTGATTGTGTATTGTAGCGTTTGAGAGTGACACCTGTGGCGTCACCCCGTCTCAAACGCTTACGCTTTTTATTGTACAACTGACCTGGTTTCAGTCCAATTATTTTGGAGTATCTGTCATCTTTTTTATGCCTTGCATAATACCCTTCAGCACCAACAGTTGATTCGTTTGATTGAAGGTAATCAGCGTATTTTCCAGAATATGAATCATCTTGAATACAACCGATTATGGTTTTGTCCATTCTTTTTGCTGATCTATGGATGGTTCTGCATCCTCTTTCATCATCAATCGCGTACGTATCATCGAGTATCAAGAATATGTTGTCAGCATCTGTGTTTGAAAAAGCATCATCGGACACAATCTCCAATATTGTCTCGTATCTAACTCCAGCATCATCTGTTGTTATCCACCATTTTGGAACTTGGTTACTGCAATCTATATAAGCACCGTATGATTCAACATTTCCAATATCGCGGGCCAATTCTACAAATCTCTTTCTATGAACAGGATTCATTTTTGAGAATTTGACCTCAGATATAGGTCTGTATTTCGAATTATTTTTCGATGCACGCTCTTTACGTTCTTTGTTGATCTCAGATGCGATGATTTTTGATACTTTGTCATAATCGGAGTCATTTTTGACAATGGTTACTCCGATTCCAAATATAGGGTCTTTCAGATCTCTTTTTCCGAATACTCCAGTTTCATCTACTATCATGTAATAGTCTGCATCTGATGGATCATGCGAGTATTGATTGGAATACTGTTTATTCTTCATATTCAGAATCTCCTCCGAGATTTCTTATTGAAAGAACCGTTCTCTACTCTGCTGGCAAGTACCCTCTTAACGCTCTGTTTCGGTTTGTACTGACCCACTTCGAAACCGTACATGACCACGACCTTCTGTCTTGGGTAGTGTGTGACCTCTTTCAGAAGTACATCAGAAGGTGTGGCGTTACTTTCATCGTTGCTACTGGTGAGAATGAGCGTTCCCTTGTCATTGTAGTGATAATGAACGTATGGGGAATCCATTAGACCCACAAGATGAGGGTCTGTGATGGGAATATCGTTTGTCTTCTTGATCTCCGGCATTGCCATACGTCCTTCGGACCCGAAGATCTTCACGACCTGTGCTGATTCTTTGGGCGTTCCGTATATGCGACATTTCAGAGTGACCGACCTTCCTTTCTCGGATGCCAGCATTTCAGCGTAATTGTATGCAATATCATCACGGACAGGATTCATGTCCTGTGCTGCCCTCCGACCGTTGTCAGTGTAGACAAAAGAATACGTGTGGGAGGTCATCTTCTGAATCTCCCGAAAATGCGAGATTTCCTGTTCTCAGAAACATCCTTTTCAATAGCATCACGACCAGTACGTGTGTCGATGATATGCACACAGGAACCCTCGCTCTCACAAGCACCAACGTAGCAGTTCACAGCTTCTTCGTAGGTGTCACAATAGGTGCTGTGTTTGTATGTCCTCACATCATCCGAGTCATCGAAGTATTGATTGGTGTTCCATATCACAAGATACCGTTTCGGATTGCTTTTCATCCTGATCGCGTAACTTTCGATGTCGGCAATGCTTATCCAATCGGGTCTCTTGCTTTTCGGGAAACTGTAATAGAGTTCTTCCATGATCTCTATGTGACGTTCTATGTTACCTCCCCAGAGGTCTTTTTCGTTACGTCCACCGTTTCCGAGGAAGTAATCACAATCTGATCTCATACGTCCGAGCAACATATACCGGAACTCAGGATCACGTTCCAAATAATCGAAAGAGTCGTTCATCTGCGGAACCTCCTTTTCTCTGCTCTCTGTTTACGCTTGACATCGTTGTTGGGGTCTTCATCCACTGGGTACATCGTGATATTGTCTGTACACAGATAGAACTCTCCGCCATTGACGAAAACGTAATGTTCCGTCATATAATCCCAAGCGGCATCGGTATCATCATCGAACTCATCGACAATCCTATTGAACTCGTCCTCTTCGATGGTGTAAACACTTCCGCGAATCTTGTAAGCAAGATTTTCGAGAGCATCCTGTTCATCATATCCTGATGTGACGTATCTACTGAGAGTGGAACCTCCGCTGTACAAATAGACAGCATAGACATTCTCACCGGAACTGTTCTGAACATTTTTCGATCTGAAAAATCTCATCTGACCACCTTCTTTGGGGATCCTCTGATGTAAAAAGTGGTCATCTGCGGAACCTCCCGAAAATGGAAGTTGTACGTTTTTTGTTGAAATTACCTTGTTTTCTCCCTTCGTACTCTCCGTTTTCATAACGTTCGATCCACTTATCATCACTGGGTTCAACCCACATCAGGCATCCAGATTCCATACAGTAGGGACAAACATTACGTTCCTCATCTGGACAATTCTGGTCTGAGAACACCGCATCACAGTTGTTGCAATGAACCACTCCTTCATCTTCTAACCAGTAATTGTCCATGCAAGCACCACAAGTGTATGGAATGTCGTGATTTTCTGTTCCTGGGTATTTTTTTCTGAACTCTTTGATGGTTTCAAGATCATATTGTTTATATCCACAAGTTTTACAAACAAGCGGTTCTTCCATCTTCGAGTTACAGTTCTTGCATTTCCTGTTTTTCAGAACCTTATGAGTGTCCTTGATGTCGTGGTTATCTCCATCGGTCGCAACATACTCTGCATAGAACACCTTGGTGGCAATCTGAGAGGCAACGCCTACTGATTTCATCACATATCTGAGAGTGACGATCTCTCCGGGCGTGTAATGTTTGTATCCCATACTATCAAAAGATATCTCACGTCCTCTGACGTATGTGGCTTCCCACGGCTGCTCTCCGTATATTTCATTACCGATGTCTCCGTATGATGCCAGTCTGTAACCTTTCGCGTAGAGGTCTTTTTCGACCTTGTTGAAGTCTTTTCCAACGTACTTCATCTTCTGAACCTCCCGAAAATTCCCTTCTTGGGTTTCCAATTCATATCTTCGTATTCATCGTCAGAATAATCCTCGTCGATGAACTTCTTACCACATCTGGTACACTTCCACTGCGACTTCTCGCTATTCACAAGCATAGAATCATACCAATCGCACTTCGGACATTGCGGAACGTTGTCGTTCATGGTGTAAACTTCTGTTGCGTACCCATTACGATCTATTCCGGTCTCGTTTCTGTCGGCCGATACTATCGTTCCGCATTTCTGACACTGGAACCATTCGGTCTCATCATCAGCACCGGTCTTGACAAGATCATCGGAACCACATTCGGAACAGAGGACGATACCTCCTCCGAAGTTGGTCTTGACAGAACAAGAACGACATTTCGCATTGTACATCACGTGCGGAACAACGACCTCAAATGATGTTGCCGATGTTTTCTTGACATCCGCTTTAGGAAAACCATTCCCTATCTTCTGGATGGCGTTCTGTGTTCTCTTGGGATCGTTGAACTCTGCGCGATAGGTGTCAAGATAAGGCATGGACACTCTGGCTGTTGTGTATCTGCTGAGCGCACGGTACACACGGTCAGAATAATCGTCTGCCTTGGCATTGTTGTTCACATAGGAATTTCTGTTCGGTATCCTTCTTTCGACAGCATCCGCACCATCGAAGAGAATGTACTCATCATCAGGGTTCTTTGCAATGTTCTCTCTCATTACCTTCTTGATGTAACTGAGGGAATCGGATTGCGCAACCGTACTCGATGATGCGTATGGGGACCACGGCATTTCACGGATCAGAGCGTATCTCTTCTCTTTCATCTGTGGAACCTCCCGAAAATAGTGGATTTGGTTCTCTTGTTGGGAGATCTGTACAGTTTGTACTTGATGTACGGTTTTCCAACCATGTCCGGTTCTCTGATGTAATAATCACCGTACACCAGAGTTCCATCATCGTTCTGGCCTACAACGTATTTACGAACACGTCTTTCCCCACTTACAAGATACTCCATTCCATGAGATTCAGCAAACTCATAAGCATCCTTGTACGGGATGCCTTCTATGACACTGAGGACCTGCTGCTCTCTTTCGGTCAATTCTCTTTCCAGACCGTGATCCAGAACGTACAGGTGATCGTCCTCATACTCAAGATATTTCGAACCACCATTGGAAAGATACGATGAAGTGCCGTCTGGCTTGACCATCTGAAAATCTTTGCTACGAGCAATGACCTTCCTACGACCGTAGTTGTCCACCGGCTGACCGCGGTACTCATACATTTCAGCATAAAGTCCCTCGTCAGCATCACGTTTCAACTGGGCAAGGGTCTTTTTCTGATAACTTGTGTTGACCATCAGCGGACCCTCCCGAAAACCTTGTCAGCGAAACGAACCTTCCTGGTGTATGAAGGAATCTCTACCAGATGGTTCTGGTCGTAATCTCCCATGAAGTCTCTTCCATAGGTGTTGTTCTCATACCACTGTTTTCCCTTCTTGGTCAGTTCCCTGAGCGTGAAGAAGTTGGTTCCGTCATGGTGACGTACAGTTATCTCAAAATCACCATCGACATCATTGATACTGATGTCATACTGACCATTGAGAGAAATGGCATCCATCAACTCCTCATAAGAGTGGATCATCACAGAACCGTGATGTCTTCCATCCCAGAGTCCGAGAGAACCTGCCAGAATCCAAGGACCTTCGGTTTTGTCGAGGTATTCCTTAATCATATACAGATCGTCCTCATTATCCGGGAAGTTGTAGTCCCATGTTCTGAGTCCGTATTCTTCGTCACCAACGGTCTCAGGGTCGTAGTATTCTCCGGTGTCGGAGTTGAACTTGTACCCATAATCTTCTGGATCCTGGGAGTAGATGAATCTCTCCTTCGGTTTTTTCGATTTGCTGGCAAATCTGTTCTTGAATCCGAACATCCGAATCACCTTCCTCTCTTGCATCCGACAACAGGTTCTGTTGTTCCTGGGTAAACCCAGTATGCACTTTTCAGAACCTTGTCAGCACGTTTCTGGTAATCCGCTTCTGCTTCGCCCATCGACATCATGTAATGTCCATCGGAGATCCTGACTCCCCAATCGGAAGTTCTCTTGTCGGGATGAGAGGACCAATCGTTGTATTCCCATGTGGCATACTTTCCGTTCCAAGTGGAATCTTTCGAACATCCCATAACTATGCCTTTGATGTAGTGCATATAGTCATCTTCACCGATCTCGACCGCTTTCACGATCTCATATCCAGGCATGACCCTGGCAAGACTGTCGCTGAGTCCGTTCATGGTCTTTTTGTCAGTTTTCCTGAAATTATCGAACATGGACATCACTTCCACCTCCCCATCGAACAAACGAACATCATGTGGGCAGTGTCTTCGTCAACTCCAAGGTCTTTGTTGAGTTTCTTGTATGGAATATCTTTGTAAGATGTGGTACAATATCCGCCAATCCCTTTCCTGATTACAATGGTCTCTTCTGTGATCGGGTGTGCGTAATAACACGCATCCGGCATTGTTTCAATAGGGATGTTTTTGACAGATTTGTTCTTCACTTTTGTGAGATCTTCCACCGATTCCCTGATGTCATAGAATCTCGGAACATAGGAACCATCCTTCTTGTCCTCTTTTTCGTACTTCTCGATGGCTTTTTCTGCTGCCTGATAAGTTTTGAACTCATCAATGGGATCTCCATTCTCTCTGCATATCGTCCAATATTTCAATATCCCATTGTTAGGAACTGCTTTCGCACCATATATCGCATCATCATTGTTGGCATCCTCCAACGTTTTGTAGTAGTGACCGTTCGCCCAGTTTCCAGTATTCACATTGTAATAACGTCCGACCACGTATGGTTCTGGAGTTCCTGGACGATAGACGAGGATGTGATTGTGTGTCTTCTCATCGAATTTTGGATACTGAACTTTGATGATCGTTCCTCCGCAAGCGGGACTCTTAGAAAAGTCTGGCTTGATGTTCCTCGATGGTGTCGCTTTTACCTTTTTTACAGAAACGGTTCTCTTCGGAATAGGTCTCTTTGAAGGTATCCTCTTGTTAGTGACCGCTTTTACGGTCTGTTTTTTGGTCGTTTTGCATTTCTTCACTGTCTTTGGAACAGCGGTCTTCTTTCCGACCTTAGCGGTCGGCCTCTTAGTGGTAGATTTTGTAACCATGATTATTTCCTTCTTTTAGCGGTGGGTTTCTTTTTCTTATTCGCATTGACCGTGACATTCCGTCTTGCCGGAACGTCATCCGGTTCCCATACAGAGCATCCGGGGTCGTGACTCCCAGACTGATTGAAAGCACCAGTTTCGCCTGTTTTTTTGTAATACTGAACATAAACTGGCTTTCCGGTCTTCCTCATGCAACGGTTCGCAGCCCTCTTAGCACCGATTGGCGTGAACGCTCTGGCTATGGGCATGACACTTGTCGGACCGTTCGGCTCGTATTGAGTGACATAGTAAGTGGTCGAGTGAGAACGACGGCTCATCTGCGGAACTCCCTTGTCAAGACCTTCTTTTGGTGTTAGGTTTCTTCTTCCCACAAGTCCTGGGCTTGGTTGCCTTGGTGTTCCTGTTGACCGTCCTTTTGACAATCGGTTTCTTCTTCGAAGGTTTCCTTCCAGACGTTGCCTTGGGTTTCCTGTTATTGCTTTCGAAGTTGTCACAAAGAATCTCCACTTCATCGAGTATTGGGATATTGACAACATCTCCTGGGTCTGCACGATCTATCTCGTGCATCGCATCCGAGACCCACGCATCTATCAGGTCCAGTGCAATCTGACGATACACGGTCGGATCTACTTCCCGAAGTACCTCCGATGTGCGGTATGTGTATCCGGCAACCTCGACATCACCGAATATCTCGTCGATCTCCTCATCCATGCGACCGTCATCATTCATATTGTTGTAGATGAGGTCTTCAAGATCATCGGAATCAATGACATCACCTCCCCACATTAGTTTGACCATTTCATCACCTCCTCTTTGAGTTCTTGCTGGCAACTTTCTTTGCAGATGGTTTCTTCGCAGGACTCTTCTTCACGGGTTTTTTGGCAGTTTTCTCTGCTTTGATCTCCTCGTAAAGTTTCGCACCGTCTCTCGCCAGGATATGTTTGTAGAGCTTATCCGCCTCATCGAACTGCTTGTCCGTCATGTTGTCAGGGTCAGAATATTTGTTCAGACCGACAGAATTTAGGTACTTGACACGCTCATAATAGTACGGAGTGCCGAGTGTAACATCATCCAGCATATTCAGAACACCCTTGTAGGCATTGGTTGGTCTGGATTCCCTGTCCTTCATGTAGTGTTCGAGTTCTTTGACATAGGCATCCTTGTTGGTCTTGCAACCGTCATAGTTTCCGGCATGGAAGTCTCCGAGGATGTACTTCTGATTCTTCTCAATGACCCCTTTCGAGTTCGATCTGACAGAAGGTTTTTTGGTTGCCATGTTCAGCACTTCCTCTTCTTTCCACCGTATGCTCTTGTCTTAGCACCGATGTATCCGTAACAGGACTGTTTGTTTCCGTAGTGGACGGGACCAAGATCTTTCACACGTCCTCCCTCTGTCATCATATTGGTGTACTGGTGTACCGAACCACTTTCGTATTTCTTTCCGACCGTGGAAGGATCAGGAATGTATTTCCAATAGACATCCGGCTCGTATTTTGCGTTGCAGTTGCGACACTTTCCATTGTTTCCAGTGGTTCTTCTCTTAGAAGGTGTCTCAGAATTGGGCGGTGCATCGTATCCGGCAATGTCGTATCTGTCGGGATGTCTGATGTATGCCTGCATCTGTTCGGGTGTGGGGTTAGAAGGATACGTCCTCTTTGCGGTCGTTATTGCATCCTGTGTGACGTTACGACCACGGTTCGCTCTTTCGAACTGTCTCTGGACCTCATCTGTTGTCAGTCTGCCGTCCTTCCTCTGTTCAAAAACATCCCTTGTACCTCTGTAACGGTCGTATGTACGTTCCATAGTGGGACCGTTGATCGGTCTGTAAGTACGTCCGAGTACCCTTCCATCGGAAGGATCCACCGCGATGCGTTCTCCGGTCTTGGAGTTCAAAAGTATTACAGGTCTGGAGTATCCGCTTTCACGAAGTGTTTTCCTTGCGTTCGCTTTTTCGTTCCGGCGGATCAGCTTACTGTTCTTCCTCTGTGCTTTTGCAAGTGCTTTCACACTTTTCTGCTGTTCTCTGAGCAGTCTTTCCTGCTCACTGTTGGCTCTCTGAACATTGTCGAAAGCCGTTGTGTCATTTGCCATATCGTACCCTCCTTGGGTCTTATCTGGTTTGGATGTCCGTTGACATCGGGCTTTCTTATTGTTCTGGCTCTTGCAATCATCTGATTCACCTACGTTGTTTCCTCTTCAGGTTCTCATACGATTTTCTGGCTGGTTCTCTTGCGAGAATTTCGGCCATAGCGATGTTTGTGTTCACCGCATTTTTGTTCACAGACATGACCGCTGACCTTCCTTTTTGCGGAGAGATCATGCTGTCGGGGACATATTCGGGAACGTTCGACATTATCCTGCGGTCTTCGAGATACGCTTCACGCGGTCTCTTCCCTGGGATGTTGTCGTAGTATCCCGACTGTCTCTTGTCTGTCTTTGTTCTTACGACCGTTTCTGCCACGGTGTACGCTTCTTCCGCGTTCACCAGTCTGTCACGGTCGGTCTTTGACATTCCGTTGAACGTCTGGACATCTACTTTCCCATCTTTGGTCATGGGATAGACCGTCTTGGTCACTCCTTTCCTCGAAAGAAGTGTTCTGGCATGATGGACAACTTCGTGAACGACACCATCTGCGGTCGTTCCTTCTTCCACCACAATCAGAGGTATTTCGATACCGTCCTGTCTTCTCAGGTAGTATCCTGTGGCATCCCCACAGTTGGGAACCGTCTTGATGATAAATGAACCATCCCTCGACATTTCATCGAGTTCGGCAGCAGTGAACGAGTCTTCGAGTATCTTACGTATCCTCTTCTGCTCGATCTTGTTGTCCGAGATTATCCCAATTCTCCTCTGTGCCTTTTTCATCGCCTTGCCTTTGACGGAAGATACGTCATAGATCATCGAGGTCTTGGTGTCAAGACCGAGGATGTCTCCGTTGTGGGGATTCGCCCACCACTTAACGATGTCTTCGGGTCTGCATTTCATCGGGTAGAGAGTAGGATCATTGTCATCGAGATCGTGTTCCATCCCTCCGAACTGTTGAAATCTGCTTACCAACGCGTGAACAGGTACGTTTCCGTTCTCATCCACGGGAATGGCGTACTTCTCGCCTTTGTAACCGACCACAATACGTCTTTCGTCTCCGGGGTCGGTGTCCTTCGAACGCTCACGTCTCATCATTGTCCTCATCCTCCGTACCTATCGTGTACTTCACAGCTCTATCGAACTCATCTTTGTCGTATCTCCCATCGGGGAGGGAGTGTTGATCCTCCATGTCGAGTCCGTTTGTAACGGATTCAAATGGGGTGTCCTTGGGGTCATTTTTTTCCTGAGAGGAAAACGACGAATTTTCTCCCTTACCCCCATTTTGGGCGTGTGTACTGTTTTCTATATATACGCGCGCGGGACCCTCCCCCTTTTCATCGTCGTTTTTTTGTCTGGCTGTCTGATTTTTCGACGAAACTGATTTTTTCATCGTTTTTCCCATTTTTGAGGGTTTTGAGAGGGAGTCTCCACCCTCCCCCTCGTTGTCAGAACTGCCTTTGTGGAGTGTGATATATTTCTTGACACGTGATTGAAGTGTCGTTACCGGAATGGGCTTTCCGGTGTCGGCGTCGTACTCGATCTTCGAGATAACATCCCACTTCAATCCCTCTTTGCGCATCCTCATAATGCGTTCCGCCTGTAGCGATATCGGGTCAAGAGCTTCATCTTCGGGTTCTATCACTTTGCCATCCATCTTGTCGAAGAACCTCTGCATCGCATCGGGCAATTCGTAGGACGAAACGTTGGAACACGCTTTGATGAACGCACGGAAGTTGAACTTCTCCTCATCCTTCTCGGATGTCGATGTCGTGAAGTCGGCACACGACTTGTGATCGTAGAAGTACGATCCGATCGGAAGTTCTTCGGGCTGCATTGTCCAAGGTGTGACCGGAACGTACATCGGATTGGTCGGTTTGTGTCCTGTTCCGAGATAGACCGTGATGAATTGTTTCCAATTCTTGTCGGAACCGTATTTTTTGATGTAATTCAGAGCTACGGTCTTGTTCTTGTTGAATCTGACAGAAACGTATCCTGGTTCCGTAGGATTGTCTGGGAAGTTCCTCGCTCTCGGAGGTAGGTTCGAAATCGAAGGTGTCAGTGTCCACAGGCACATATTGAACTTCCTGGTCATTCCGTACATTCTCGTGAAGTTCTGGGAAGTTTCTTCGTAGTTGGCATCAGCCAGCAGATAGTTCTGAGCTTCGTCGAGAACTACGAGGAAAGTGATGTTCCTCTTGTATTGTTTCATCAGTTTCGCTATGATGCGGAACATCTGTTCCATAGAATTGATGTGATAGACGTTATCCGGTGTGTCCCTGACGTAATCTTCTTCGTTCTCGCTGTCTTTTCTGAGAAAAATGACATTCGTGAGAAGAACGATACGTCCTATCTTATCGAAAGGATACTTGCCAGAGAGGATCGCTTGAGCATAAGCGATGGAAGTATGGGTCTTACCTCCTCCACGTTCTCCGTCAGTGACCAGATTCCTTCCTGGTTTGAATATATCTGCAAGGAAAGAGGAATAATCGAAGTTTTCCGATGTTATTATTCCGTTCTCCTCACAGTAACGAACACGCTCTATGGATTCTGTCATTCCCCCTCGACCTCCCATTCACTGAACGGATCGAGTGCCATTCCATCGAGTTCTTTGTTTCCAGGCGATGAGATATCCGCTTTGGTTATTCCTATCATAGCCAGATTTCTCATTATCTGCTCGAAGGTCTTGTAATACAAGTAGAACGCGACCCTCGACATCGGTGTTCTGTCACGTTCGTCAAGAGGGAATTTGGCATAGGTGTCGGCATATTCGGGATTGTTCTCAATAACACCGTCCGGAATACAGGTCGAGAGCAACATTGCGAACGTTCTGATGTAACCTGTGCGATAATCCCCTTCGGAGTAGAATCCCATCAGATCATCGAAAGCTATGTTGATCTTCCTTGCGTTGTTGACGTAAAGACCGGACTCGATAACGCTCATACCTTAGCCCTCCTTCTGAAAAATGATGTCAGATGGACGAGAATCCCTTCTTTTTCGGGGATGTACTCGTCATCGTCGATGTATTCCTCTTCAGACTCCTCATCATCGTCGGTGGGTTCTTCGTCATCGTCTTCGGTTTCGCCCTCTTCTTCTTCGGATTCCTCTTCAGACTCCTCATCATCAGTGGATTCCTCTTCGGATTCTTCCTCGGATTCCTCTTCATCTGGGATACCGGACTCAGGATCAAGTTCGAGGACAACCATTTTGACGTTCATAAGGAAGTTTTCGATGGGTTCGTTATCGTCCGGATGTTCATCGTTAGGATCTGTTTCCCACTCTGAACTCTCTTCGGTTTCATCATCTTCCTCATCGTCATCGTCATCATCCTCTTCGTCGTTCACTTCGATGTAAGGCATCGGCTCTTCGAGATATACGATCGGTTCGGGTGTGTCCTCTTCTTCTTCGTATCTTTTGATATCTTCGATGTATTTCAGATACTTTTGGAACTCATATTCCTCTTCGGCAGTGCGTTTTTCGGCATCGTGGTCGCGGATGGCTCTCACAGTGTCAAATTCCAAAGGTCTGTCCGCGTGTTGAATGGACATAGACCTGTACATTTCGGCAGAGATTCCAGCATCGACCAGCGATCTTCCGAAATCTTCGGTAGAACGCATCATTCCGTACTGTTCTGTCTCCGCTTTCATCGTTTCAAGCTTTCCGATACCTTCCAGATCGCGGAGGATGATGTTCAATCTCCTACAGATCGTCATTTCTTCGATAGTGTTGACCTTCGGGATGTCCTGGCTTATCCAGTGCGGACGGTATGTGAGGATGTAGGCAGCAAGTTCTTGGTTCTCGATCTGCGAATATTCCTTCTGATAATCTCTCTGAAGATAGTCTATCATCTGGTCGCAGACGTAAAGTGTCGATTTGACCGACATATACTCTGAACCGTATGCGATGATCTCCAGCGTGTTATCGTCCGGAATGGAACGGATTATGTGGGAAGACTCAGTTTCTGTTGCCATTTTCCCTCGCTTCGTCGTTCTGACGGTCGGTTTCCGCTTTTTTCATCGCTTCGACCTTGCGTTTCACTTCGATATCCTGTTTGAGATTTCCGAGTACCTGTTGGAAAGTGTAGCTTCCCGGAGTAAGGTCTGCCTGGTGTGTGAGTATCTTTGCACCCTGTTCGATTCCCTGGGTCCTCAGTTTTATCTCATCGTCCATTGATTTGACCATTAGACCTTCATATCTCTTCATCACGTGATCTGCGATAGCACCGTTCACGTAGTAATCGGTGGGTTCGTTGGTCTCGGTCGGAGATATTGTGTATTTCCTTGCTTCCGCTGTGAAGTGGAAGAGGTATCTCGGTTCTCCTGGCTGATGTCCGTCACGGACAACTCCGTGACGGTTCGCCTTGTACGTTCCGATACGTACTTTCTTCACTTCTATCTCGGTCGGTGTCATTTCGACCGCATCTATGGCCTCGACCTTTATCTTCAGGTAATCTCCGGCAATGTCGATAGTCCTTCTTCTCTTGACCATCCCTCTGTTGAGTTCCAGAGGACAGTGGACACCGAAGATGAGTCTTTTCAGGATACCTTGGATATCCTGTGGCTGGTAGCATTGCTGACCGTTCTTGTTATAGTAGATCACAAGCGGTCTGGCGATCTCTCCCTGTCTGATGTCGATGATGTTGTGGACAGCGACAAATTCCTTGTCGATGCCTGCTTTGTAGTATCCTATCGTGTACATTGGGATGAATCCGAGAGTACAGGCAACGAGGTAGATGTTGTCCGACTCCCATCCGCAATCCACAAGGCATGGGATGAGGTACAGTGCGAATATTCCGAGGAATATCAGCCAAGACACAGGGTCTTTGATTGGTATGATGACGTTGACCAGCACTCTGACCTTTTCTCCAAGGTAGAACGCGAACAGCGTGATCAAGACGGTTGCGATCGGTAGTAGCAGTTCTGACAGTTGCATTTTTAAGACCTCCTTTCGAGTGTTTCGTTCATTTTTACCATCCCCAGAAGACGGTGGTCAACAATGTGACTGTGAGGATCACTCCCAGTTTGATGTTGCCGACCATCCCTGCATAGAATAATCCCAAGACCTGTGCAACAGTGAGTATCAATGGTCCGTTCGTCTTGAAGAAGGAGAATGTGGCATCTATGTCTCCGAATTTCAGGAAGAGATAGATGCCTGCGACCACAACTCCGATGGCGGACAGTGTGATTATCACAGCGTTGGTCATTGAAAACCTCCGATCATGTTATCAGGTCCCATAACCAAGAGCCAGCAAGTAATCCGATGACAATTGCCGCTATTCCCATAACAACGAAGTCAGTACGCTTGAATACAAGTCCGAGGACTATTCCGAGAATACCTACGACAAGAAGGATGATCTTCACCCAGTTGGTATCTTTATCCGGACCAGGCGTGGGATTCGGAGTAGGATCCATTTCCTCAGCTTGGATTATGTCTATTCCTTCCTGTTCTAACAGAATGGTGGAAACAGTATCTCCTCCGTGCATCATTTCGAAGATGTCAAGCGATTCTCCAGATGACAAGGTAATCAAACTGCAAGTGTTGATGTTGCAGTTTCCGTCCCATCCGGAAAGATTTGTCCCATCGTTAGACCATATCGCTACGATGCAACTCTGAGTCAGATCGTTCACTCCATTGTTCAAAGTCACATCACTGTGATAGAAGAATGGCGTGAATATCACGTTACTGTACAATTTTTTGTTGTTCTCATCGTATATGTCCCCTCTACAGTAGAGTGTCAGGGATTCGTTGGACATCTTGTAATCTCCAGTCTTTATCGCACCGCTGTTCGCAGTGTAATATTCGGAGAGTTGTTCCAAGGCAAGGATAGTGATTACTTCCTGCTGTGCCTGAGTGATGTCAACATTGTCATAATTATCAGGAACGGTCAATGTGGTGAGGTACGAAGAAGCACTGCCAGCTTTGTCATAGATGTCCCAAACAGTCATCGCGGCATTACTTGCCTGAATGATACTGCTTCTCATGGATGATATGAGAGCATAGTAATTCGACAGTACGTTTGTCACTTCGGCAGATGAGGATGTTCCGTCATCTGGTGTTACCTTTATCGAAAGAGAAGAGTAAGCAGTACCATCGACCACGACCTTACCAGACGTGGGATTGTATGTTGCCAATTTTGTCGTACTTCCTGCCTTGATTACCATTCCGGTAGTAACAGATGCACTGTCAGAGGTCATTGTCGGAAGCATATATCCGGCATACTGTCTTCCAGTCTGCAAGTCATATTCTCCTGCCTTGAACGTTGATATGCTGTCCAAGTCGTTACATCCCTGTTGCAGAGTGATCGTAGTTCCATCAGTAGCAGTTATTGTAGCAGAACCACCGAAAACCCATAGGTCTCCACCTGTCAGGAACACAGTATCTGCAGATTCTGAGGATACTGTTGTTGCAGTGTAACAACATCCACCGAAGGATGTCTTCGATGAAATGTTAGAATTTCCATAGACCCATGAAATCGTCATCTGGTCTGCGTATGTATCGGTGTTGTTCCAGAGTTCAACACGTTCTCCGATCGTTGAGAGTTGTTCATTGAACTGTGCGGATGCGTTCTTCAACATATAGGCACAATTCTGATAGGTTTCAGAATAGACCATTATCTTACTGGGATCGAAGTCTGCTGTGGAAGACCAAAGGAAAGATGCGGCAAGTTCTGCCTGTCTTATCCAGTGTTCATCTGTCAATTGCCAGATTTCATTGTAGTTTGATAGTGCGTTTACCCAATACTGTTTTCCGGTAAGGATCGAACTTGCAACCGTAGATGCTTCGGTAGTTCTGGCATACGTTTCGCTCTGTGAACCGTCTTTGAATATAGGATCGAAATAATCTCCGATAACCATTCCTGTACCAAATGCAGCAACAATGATTCCTGCGAATAATAAACTGCCAATAATTAGACCGCTTATTACGATACCGTCAGAATCTTCTACCTCCTGTTCATCAGTCAGAACCGCACCACCTATTGTTACGGCCATAAGGCACATGACAATGGCCACGGACATGACCTTGTTGTTTGTTTTATGTAGATTCATTTTCATCATATTATCACCATTATCACTGCCATTCCGAGGATCAGCAGAATTATTACGATCGCAAAAATGATCCAATTGTTGTTGGATTGTTCATTGTTGCCATCGTTGTTATCATCTTCATTTCCTCCATCACCACTTCCTCCAGATTCACTGGCTGTGACAGAATAGAGGAGTGATGTCGAGTAGGTCACGCCTGAAAGGACGACAGAAACGGATATTGTTCCGCTGGATGTCAGCCCATAGTCATGCGTAAAAGTTGCTGAAACTCCAGTAGAGTTCTCAGAAGAGTCTCCCCATACGATCGTTGATGTTCCTGATTTGTAGTTGTTGCCTATCGTGACCGTGACCGTTGTTCCGTTCGTTGTCAAACTTGCTAACTGAGTCCACTGTGCGACAAGCGTAACATCAGACGTGACTCCGGTAGTGAAGTCCCATTCTCCATTCTGGTTATCTTTCCAGTATGAGAATATGTAACCGTATCTTGTGGGGTTATTCGGTATAGAGATCGTATCTCCGGAGTTCAACACCTGTGGTGCGACAGAACCTTGACCTCCGTTGAGGTTGAAGGTTACGGTGAATGTTGTTGAAGTGACCTCTATCCACTGAGCGTAGAATGTACTTGCTGATGTTATTGCAACAGAGCTTCCCATTACGTATTCTGTTCCGTTACCATCGGCAGCGGAGTTCCATTTCTGAAGGGTATGTCCAGAATATGTCGTTCCGTAAACAGGCATGACAACCTTCTTTCCGGACTCAACGTTCATCGTGAATCCACCCACTCCACCATTGGCGTTGAAGGTGACTTTCAGAGTTGTTGTACCTGTTTCTACCCAATATGCCTTGAATACGGTGGTCGAAGATACTTGATAAGTGTATCCGATAGCGTAGATCGTCGTAGGGTCTGACGAGATATACCATCCATTCAGAGTGCATCCGGATTTTGTGTAACCTTCACTGGGAAGTGTCACAAGACCGTCCGTGTCTGCTGTCTGGTAAGCGTTCTCACCGGAACCACCGTTGACATCGAAGACAATTACGTGTGTGTTCGCAACCCAGTAAGCCGAGAATATCTTGTCAGAGTGAATGGTATAGATCGAACCAAGAGGATAAATCACTGTCGTGCCGTCTATTGTTGTTGACCATCCACCGAGAGTGTAACCTTCTTTGCTGAATCCAGCAACGGAATAGCTTGGAAGAATGATAATCGTGTCTGCTGAACCAGTAACAGTGTCTTCTGTTCCTGTTCCACCGTTGGCGTTGTATGTTATTGTGTAGTTCACACCTTCGTTAGCTGGAGAAACAGTGATAACCCATGAAACCGACCAAGATTCTCCGTTGGTGTAAGTAGCTGTAAGACTTACAGTATGCACTCCTACGTCATCCGTTCCTGGTGTTCCGGAGAAGTATATCGAGTTCCTTGTAACGTCATGTGTGGTGAGCCAGCTCGGACACGATGCAAATGTGATCGTACATGAGGTTATCAGCGATTTGATGAACCACCAATTGTTATCCCCATCGGTATCTGGCTTGTAACTGTACAGAACACCTACTGTTGCATTGGTTGGTGCAAGTTCATCGTTCGTGCTTGGAAGTACAGTCCACTGTGCGTACAACGTCAGATCGTTGGCTGGCATCGTTATGGTCTTTCCGAGAGCGTATGATGTTCCCGAACCGTTGGCAGAGGTATTCCATGAGGACAGATAGTAACCTGTCTTGGAGAATCCCTTGGTCAAAAGCGTGTAACTGTTGCCGGACAGAACTTTGACAGATGTTGTAATGTTATTGGATAGGGTTCCGCCATTCTCATTGTAGGTTACGGTAGTTTCAGTAGTATCTGCTTTCCATACTGCATACAGTGTAGAACTATATGTCCCGGGGTAGATGTATTGACTTCCCAATCCATAATCTGCTATTGTATTGTTAGAAACTGTGGACCATCCGATCAGAGTGTGTCCCGTTCTTGTAAATCCACTTGAAGGCAATATTATGGTGTCTCCTTCGTACGTAGATATCTTATCTATTGAACCTGTTCCTCCGTTGGAATTGAAATTCAGAACTGTACCTTTCCATACAGCATAAAGTGTTGTTGTTCCAGGATTGCATGTTATATCCATATTTCCGGTATAGGTTGCTTCGGTGGCACTTGAACTAAGTGACCAGCCGATGAATTGATATCCTGTTTTGGTCGGAATACCAGAGGTTATTGTGAATATGTGTGTTGTAGCAGTTGATGTCGCTGTGAGTGTAGAAAATGTTCCACTGCCGCCTTGGAGATTAAAAGCCAATTTGAATGTGTATGTAGTTACGACACTTTTTGAAACTGTGATGGTAACTTTGTTATAGATCGTGCTTCCATCAAATCCATCTACACTTGCCGAGAATGAGTATGTTCCTGTTACGGACGGAGTGCCTGTTATGTATCCTGTTGAACTGTTGTATGACAGTCCTGAAGGTAAGGTCCCCGATGTAAGGAAATTTTCACCCGATCCAGAAGTGGAAGTTACTCCAAGATTGAAACTGAAGTATGTTCCGACCGTGGCAGCTACTGTATAGTTGGTTGCATCGGAATCTTCTGAATCGTATGTGATCACTGTTGCAGCGCACATGACCATCATCATAGCTGCAAGGACGGTAATCACTGCGGACATTATGTTTTTTGAATTTTTGAATTTCATTTAGATCACCGTCCTTATTAAAATCAACAACAGAATGACGGCCAGAACGACAAGGAGGATGTTCCTCAGAGTATCATCCTTGGTATCGGCATCCTTATCATTGTCAGAAGATCCATAATCCGTGAACACGGAGTTCTCTCCGACAAGCAGAACGGTGTTTGCAACGTTCTGAGAAGTAAGATTCACGATAGTGTTGTTGTCAGCGTTGCCTTCCTCGACAACAGCGTACATCTGGTAGATGTCGTTCTTGTTTATCGAGATCATATCCGTTATCGTGACATTCTGACCTCTGATAAGTATGGCACAGGCATCTTTCGGGTCTGTCGCAGAAGCACCGTTGGCCTGAGCCAGCGGTGAAATGAACACGACAGCACCGGGAGATACGGTCGTGTCGATGGATTCGACGATAGCCCCCTGGTAATAGTTGGTGTCCAGAGAGCATGAGTTTATGCGTAACGGCTGACCTCCGATGAGCATACCGACCTTGTTCAGATAGACATGGACATCGAACCATTTTCCGTTCCCACCGAAGTATTTGATACCTTCATTTGAGCATCCTTCGATGTTCACGCTGTAGAGCGCGTCATCGGCACAGTATTCGAGGGTCATTCCCGATGTGTTGCAGGAGATTATCGAGATATTCTGGAAGATCGGCTCGAACACGATGGCGTTGGCATCGGTTCTGTCACCGGTGGTGACGAAGATACCGTTGCCTTGGCAGTTGACGATCTCGACATTGGTGACGGTAGGTCTCCAATTGTAACCGAGGATGCGGATACCGTCGATGTTGTGATCTTGGAAACCTGTGGAACGGTCCCCGGAGATAGACAGATCTGATATCGTACAAAGGTTGGCGTTCTTCGGTATGAGTATTATCGCATCCATATCGTCGAGCCAATCTCCGGCAGTGGAACCTATGGTGATGTGCGTGGAACCTCTTCCGCTGCCTTCGAGGGTCAGACCCTGAATGAGCGTGATCTGAGAGGTAACGGTGAAGGTTCCCGACCAGAGGGACACCTTTCCGGATGCTTTGTCCGTGGATAGGGAGATATTTCCGTCAAGGATGCCGTTGTCGAGGATATCAAGGTAGTTTATCGCTTCCTGGATACCGCAAGTTGTCGTACCTTCGGTGTCCGGACCGAAGTCAGCACCGTTGTTGGATTCGGTACATCCGTCGGAGAGTCCGATGGATGATACCGATACCGTTGGTTTGGAAACGGTGTCGGCATCGGCAGTGGATACTGCGATGGCAGAGAACAGGAGGACGGATACCGCTATGATGAGTAGCGATATGACGAATAGGTGTTCTCTGTGCCAAGGTACGTCAGTAGGCGTAGGCGATCACTCCTGTTGTCGGTAGGGATGAGAAGGACAGTGCGGAATAGACCGTGACCGAGAAGGTCATTGTTCCATCCTCATATCCTGTCTTGCTTGCTGTGAGGGTGATGTTGTATGTTCCTGCTGTTGTGGGCGTTCCGATGATCGTTCCGTTATTGACCGTGAGCCAATTTGCACCGGATACGGAGAGAGTACAGTCATCAACGTCGCTTGTGGGCGTGAATGACCATGAAGATCCCACGACGGCATCTGTCGATGCAGGTGTTCCGGAGAGAGTGATCACTGCTGGTGTACCTTCAACCCAGACTGCAATAGCATTTGCATTCCATTCGCCATCAAAAATCGTATTATGTAAAACACTATCGCCAGGTTGAAAAATACCACGAGATAAATCAGTATAATATGCTCTGATGTCCCATCCTGCAAATACATATCCATCTTTTACAAGATCATCTGCACTACGAATAGTAACGTAGTCATTGTACTCCCTTGACCAATCAATTTGAACACCATCAGAATACCAAGAGAGGATCGGACAATCGGCTGCAGCATCAGAATCCTCAACATCTATTGCAACACATGATAATCCGAAGAACATCATAGATACAATGAATATTGAAGAAAGGGCCATAAGGCCCTTGTTTTTTGAAATCAATGCCGTCATGATAATAGCACCATCCTGAACAAGAACAACAGAACAAGAAGGATCGCAATGGCTGCGATGATCCAAACCCATGCGTTGTTGTGATCTTCCTTGTCGTCGTTATTAGGTTCATCCGGAGTAGGATCTGCGTTGGCTGTCCATACCGCCGTGAATGTCATTGCTGACGTTACAGTGACCGTCTGACCAGCCGAATACGTAGTTCCGTTACATGACCATCCACCGAATGTGTAACCTGTCTTCGTTCCCGAATATGTGGGAATCGTAACAGAGTGTCCGGATGTGATCGTCTGTGATGCAACAGAGGACGAACCTCCGTTGACGTTGAATGTTACAGTGTATGTTGTTGGCGTAGGATCTGAATTGGCAGTCCAGACCGCTGTGAATGTCATTGCTGACGTTACAGTGACCGTCTGACCAGCCGAATATGTAGTTCCGTTGCATGACCATCCACCGAATGTGTAACCTGTCTTCGTTCCAGAATAGGAAGGGATCGTAACAGATTCTCCGCTTACGATAGTCTGCGATGAAACAGAAGTAGAACCTCCGTTGACGTTGAACGTAACGGTGTATGTTGTTAACTGTGTCCATGCGGCAACGAAATCCATGTCCGAAGACACTGTGAGTTCAACACCAGCATTGTACGTGTTTCCGAGGTATGTCCATCCGAGGAAGGTGTATCCAGTCTTCGTTCCCGTGTAGGAAGGAAGTGTTACTTTTTCTCCGGAGAGGATATTCTGGGAACTGACGGTAGAAGAACCACCGTTGACATTGAATGTTACAGTGTAGTAGATATCCTCAGACCATCCTGCGTAGAGTGTCATGGATGATCTTACGACGGATGTCCAGACGTATGCCGTAGTGCAATCCACATCGGTGTACCAACCTGTGAAGGAACAGTTCTCTTTCGTAGGTTGTGTAGGTTCCGTAGCGACCACACCGTAAGCTGTCTGCTGGATGGATGCAACGGATGAACCTCCGTTGCTGTTGAACGTGATAACAGGGAATCCCATTATCTCGATCTTGTAAACGGCCGTACTCGAAGAGCCTCCGTTGTATGAGTTGTAAACCGTCTGGATGACGTAGAACGTTCCCTTGCTGGCGTATGTGTGCTGAGGGTTCCACTCGGTAGATGTGGAACCGTCACCGAAACTCCAGAAGATGCTCTCCGCGTCCGCACCTGAGAAGACGAACTGGATCGAATAGGAATATTTCTGTCCGAGATCGTTGTCAACGGATGTTCCGGTCGCGGTCGCACTCCAGATGGCGTACAGAGTGATATCTGATGTTGCTGTGTAGGTACTTCCCACCGTGTAGGTGGCTTCCGTGGCGTTGTAGGTGGTTGCCCATCCTAACATCGTGAACGTACATTTGTCCGTGCTGTCCCTTGTCGCGTTCGGCAGGGTGATGTCCGTACCTGTGAGTGTTGCCGATACGGATGTTCCTCCGTTTCCGTTGAATGTGACGGTGTATTCTCCATCGACCGCATCGGAATCGTCCGATACGGTGGCCAAGACCATACATCCGCACAGCAGTATAGCTGAAATGGAAAGAAGGGTAAGAAGTTTAGAGTCTCTGACAGTCATATTCATAATATCACTGGCTCGGAGTTACCTCGTATGCGATCACACCGACGGAAGGTCCGTTGGTGAATGACAAGACGTTGTACACATAGACGGTAACAACACATTCTGCGGTCTGACCGGCATCAGATGTGACCGTGATGGTCGCATGGTGAGGGCTTGTGGTTCCGCTTGTGATGGTCGAAGATGTGATGGACAACTTGTTACCTGTAACCGATGCGTCTGTTATTGCCGCATCTTTGTTGGTAACTGTTATGTCATTTTCAGAACCGCCAGCAATTGTGAAAGCGTTCTCAGTTGTCGCTGCTTTTCCGCTGATAGCATAAATGGTGTCAGTTGTGGGCGAGATCGTGAGTTTTGCCTCGACGAAGAGTGTGATGGTCTTGCTTACATCCTGTCCGTATGCTGTCTGTCCTCTGATCGTCAGGGTGACGTTCTCAGATGTTGCAACGGAAGGGTTTGTGGCAGTTACCACACCGTTCGCAATGGTGACTCCGGTTCCGGTGTAGCCAGAAACTGTCCATGTGATCTCGCTTGTGCTTGCTGTGAATGTTGTTGTGGATGAAACTCCTGTTGCATTGTTGATGTATGTCAGGATGTTGCTTCCGGCAGTAAGGACAAGTGTGGGTTCAGAGTGGATCGTGACGGTCTTTGTCGCTGTCTGAGAAGGTCCATTTGTAGAGCTTCCGGTAAGTGTCAATGTGACGTTGTTGAACGCACTGGACGAACCAGAAATGACACCTGTTGTAGCATTAAGACTGAATCCGTCTGGGATTTCTCCGTTGGTAATCGCCCATGTTACTCCGACATCTGCTGCGTTAGATATTGCAGTGGATGATACGGATGATCCGCCTATCGAAGTGATGGTCTGTGCATCCCCACCGACGATCTTAGAATAGACTGTGAAGGTAACAACAAGATCTGCGGTCTGACCAGTACATGAAGCTGTCAGACTGACGGTGTTGGTCCCGACTGTCGTGGGTGTTCCGGATACGATTCCGTTGTTGAGCGAGAGTCCAGCAGGAAGTGTTGTTCCTGATTTGACCTCCCATGTGACATCGCCCATAGAGGATGTTGCGTTAGGTGTGAAGGAAACTGTGTTTCCGAGTACGATATCGCTGATCGTCTGTTCGGCAGGGACGTTCAGACCAGAGATAACTGTGAATGTGACGTACTGATATGCAGTCTGGGGAGGTTGTGTTGTCGATGCCTTTATGATAACATTGTAAACACTTCCGACAACTGCATCTGTGGGAATGGTGACAACTACTGTGCTTCCATTCATTGTTGCGATACCATCATCAGAATAGAAGATGCTGGTCGTAACAGACAGATCGGAAGGATATGTAGGAGTGTATGTCCAGTTATATCCGGGCGCGATGTTGACGTTGGTCGCACTTCCGTATGTTGCGGAGTCGATCTCTGTCCAAGTAGAACAGAAATTGAGGTTATTAATTGGTTCAGTACCACCATGTTCTGTTGTGAAATTTTCACTGATTGTATATGTCGAAGTAGTTATGACATCGGTATAACCACTAATCCAGATTACCTGCCAACCTGCAAACATATATCCGGCTTTTGTTACGGTCGGAAGTGTGATCGTACTTCCTTCGGAAGAATTGATTGTCGGAATTTCAGAATATTGTGCATATTCACCAGAATCGAGGTATTTGAAATTCACGCTAACTGCACTTCCATTAGCATCCGAATCATCGCTGTACATGACAGCGGCCATGCCGAAACACAGCATGGCAACTAAAACGATGGAAGAAATGGAAAGCAAAGTGGTTTTTTTCGATTTTTCAACAAACATTCAAATCACCGACTCAGGAGGATGTCTCCGGAGTCGTTGTCGTGGTTGATTCAGTGCTGAGGTCGAAAGGCCAAGCATCCCAGTTGATGACTCCTGTTGCGATCAGAATACAGATTGCACCGAAGATACAGCCGATGACACCGATCGCCAACACATAGGGATTACCCATGTAGAAAGAAACGGCAATCAAGATCAGACCGAGTATCAGTGCAGCAATTGCTATGTAACCTGTCGTACAGGACAGGTCACTGATTATGTCTTCAAACATTTTGATTTCCTGCACGCACTCGGTCGGTCTGTCCGGTCGAGGGCTATGCGAGAATGTTATCATCAAGTGTATTCTTAACCAAAGTCAAATGTTACATTTGTCACATTTCGGTAAGATCTTAAATAATGATTCCGGAAAACGCCCAGTTCCTGCGTAATTATTATTATTCTTTGGCGTACATCCGTGATAACGTCATGGCTGCTAAGAAACCAAATAACATTCTCAACGACTTTTTTGCGATGTTGACACCTATCGGAAGACAGAAAGTAAGAGATTCAGGCAAGACCTTGACAACAGACGATATGGAAACATCGGGGTGGAGACCTCCGAGCAAACCAGAAGAGTTTACCAAACAACACCTTATTGAACCGATCCTCACGAATCTTGGATTCAAGATATACCGCGAAGGAGAACGTGATCTCAAAAAAGGACAGAGATTTGTGGATTACATCGCAACGTTCAATGAATATCCTGTTGTGATAGAAGCCAAACCATTCAATATGCCGTTAGATAAGAAGGGTGGCGCGATAGAACAGGTCATCAGCATTATGAAAGATTGTGGTATTGGATGTCACTATTCGAGAGGAATAGCTACCAATGGGAATGAATGGATTGTTCTCGACCATTTCGGATCTATCGTTTACAGATTCAAACTTCTCGAAGACATCAACGGTCTAAAGAAGATGGCTGATATTCTGACCCTCTCATACACCCCAGATGATAAGATGCTGTTCTTTTCTATGAATCCTAACGAAAGGAAGTTCAAAAAGAGGATGGAAAGTATCATTCCGGAACTGAACTTAGGGATAAGGGTCAGACCTACGTTGAACGTGATAGAATCGGTAGAAAACAAGCATCTGAAGAAACTCGGAGAAGGTCACAAAGTGGGGGAGGGCGTTTATGTTCTCACCAATGCAGAAGTGAAACGTCTTAAATTGACGGATACCGAGAAGAAACTTCTCAGAAAATGGTATGGGATGGACAAATTTCAGAGCTATTATCCTATGACGAGCAGTAAATCTTTCATTTTCGCAGATATCAAAAGTTCTAAGACAATCCAAAGACTGACAAAGCTCAGAGGACATCTTGAGAGTTACCGTCCGATACTCGGAAAGAGAACAGACCCTTACGCGATACCAAAACTGAAAGAATCAGATTACACTGGATAGAGAATAGCGTGCGATAGATCATCCATATTTCCGAGTTTTATGTTATTGAAGGACGGAGAGTGCGTTTCCAAGGATTGTATGGTATTTTCGACCGATGCAGATATATGTTTTGTGTTGGGAGTTTTGAACAGTACGCTTGCAGAAATGTTCTATTGGACTCAGGAAAAGATAATAACTCTACCATTGACAGATGAACAGATATTGGCGTTCCCGATCGTCAAAGGGACAGAACGTCAGATCAAGACAATCTCGGATGCCGTCAATAAGATCGTAACGTCCAAAGATATGGATGGATCAAGTCTGGAGAAAATTGATGAAACGGTCTATGCGATGTACGGATTATCTGATGCAGATATCAGACTTACGGAGAAGATCGCGGACAATTCGTATCAAAGGTTCAAACAACTCATCAGTTCTGTGAATAACGCGAAATAATGGTCAGGACAAGTAATCTTCCGTCCTGAACGTTGTCGAGGTTTATCCGCAGGGTTCTGATGGGAAGAAACGGATGTTCTCTTCCTTCCGTGTTGCGCAATCTCCGTAAACGGCTCAAAAACCGAAGATGTGGGTTCGGACGAAGAATCTCTTGTCTTGAAGATTGTCGAGGTTTATCCGCAGGGTTCTGATGGGAAGAAACGGATGTTATTCTCAGAATGATAGGATGGATAGTGCTTGTACCAAGGTAAAAGGTAATTGAGAAAAACGTTTTACCAAGCGTTTTACCAGAGATGTGATGAGTGAGCCAGATCATGTAAAATCATGTCGTTCCGGTAAAATGGTAAAACCAAAGGGGGTGGTGGTAGTAATGATTTCCGATCCGTCATCGAAGAGAACCGATGGTCATTCCTTTTTGTTTATCGTCAAAAACTATAAAGCAGCCCTCTTACATCCCATCAATGATGTCAGAACGGTTCACGGTCGCAAGTCTATTCGCAGGTATCGGAGGGATATGTCTCGGTTTCAAACAGGCAGGTTGCAAGCTTTCCTGGGCGAACGAGATAGACCACGACGCGTGTGAAACTTACAGACTGAACCTTGATGATGCGCCATACCTCGTTGAAGATGATATCTACAACGTGAGCGTTCCGGAAGACAAGCACATCGACATCGTTGTTGCGGGGTTCCCATGTCAGGCATTTTCTATTGCTGGCTACCGCAAAGGATTCGATGATGAGAGAGGAGTTCTCTTCTATCAGGTAATGAGGATCGTGAAGGATGTCCGTCCAAGAGCAGTGTTTTTGGAGAATGTCAAGAACCTTATGAATCACGATGAGGGAAGGACATACAAGTGCATCAGATCACTTCTTACCGACAACGGATACGATGTCACCGAGAAGGTAATGAATACGATGGAATACGCCAACATTCCTCAGAACAGAGAGAGGATCTACGTTGTCGCTTTCAAAAAGAGAGAGGATGGTTCGTGTCCGGAAATGGAAAGATTCTCCTATCCTGAGAAGTTGGAACTGACCAAGACCATCCATGACATCGTTGATGTCCATGACAGGAAAGCGGACAAGTTCTACTACCATCCAGATCATAAATACTACGAGGAACTGAACTCCAAGATGGTCAATCCGGATACCGTCTATCAGTGGAGAAGGATCTACGTCAGGGAGAACAAATCGAATGTATGTCCGACACTCACTGCCAATATGGGTACTGGAGGACATAACGTCCCACTCATAAGGGATGATTTCGGAATAAGGAAACTCACTCCGGAAGAATGTCTCGGATTTCAGGGATTTCCCAAAGATTATCACTTTCCGGAAGGGATGGCGGACAGCCACAAGTACAAACAGGCAGGGAACTCGGTGTCCGTACCTGTCATAAAAAGAATCGCAGATAATATAATCTGGGCCATCCATTCTGTCGATAATGACGATATATGAACAGGCAACACAAGAGCAACGCGAGTTATATCAGCGTTATCTCAGTGCGATCTGTTCGATATCACCACTTTTTTCGGAGAGCGAACGTCCGTATCTTGATTACAGGATCGCGGAGAATCTGTTCTGCAGGTGTTTCAATGCGGAGAACGTGGCGAGAGCTTGCGTTTCCATTGATGCCAAGATCGACAGATGGGGAGTAGGTATCAAGACCTTTGTCGATTCTCCGTACCAGAAGGTCGCAGAGTTCGATGTTCTCCGTAAAGAACTTACAGGAGAACCTGAGAGCGACATGAGAAGTATCGCGGAGTTCAGGAACAAAAGACTGGATGTTGCGATGGATTCCTACAAATTGGAAGGAATGAGCTACCATTTCACGGTCAGAAGACCGTATTCCCTGTCAATTCACGAGTGTCCGATGGATTATATCGACATCGAACGTCTGAAACTTCTGGACTCCAAGTCAAGCGGATTGCATTTTACCGATAAAGTGAACGATTACAGATTCAACACATCGAAAAGCACACTGTTGGAAAGGTTCGACATAGATCATCCGATGTTTTCTTTCAAAGTAACGTTCCTCGAAGATCCTGTTGATGCCTTACTCGGATTGCTGGACGGTACGGAAACGGAAACACAGTCGGCGAAGGAAACCATCGTTCTTCCGCTGTACACAATCGAACATGGGGAGAAGGTGGTTCCGGAGAAAAGCGGACTGAACCAGTGGAACGCCGGCGGAAGGACAAGGGATTACGATGAGGTCTATTTCGCGTACAACAAGAAGGAACGTGAGCAGAACGAGAACTTCTTTCCAGAGTATCTTCCGGGATCAAAGGTGTATTTCAACGTGAGATTGCCGAACGGAGAGATCGTCCAAGCGAAACGTTCGCAGGGAACAGGTAAAGCCATCATGTCCAATCCGAACAAAGCGTTCGGAAAGTGGATTCTCAGGGATGTTCTTAAGCTGAAAGAGGGAGAACTCACCACATATGATATGCTGGAAGAGATTGGTGTCAATGCAGTTGTCTTCACAAAAGAGGACGATGGCAGTTATTCGGTGGATTTCACTTATATAAAAGGGGAAGAAGAGGTTTGAGATTGAGTCTTACTCTCAATCTGTTTTCTCTTCTTTCCCAAGAATTTCTTCCGAATTATAATCAAGAAGTTTCTGGGCAGCGACCTTTTGCGCACTGAACACGGTCTGTGAACTTATTCCGAGCATAGATGCCACTTCTTTGAGGGAATAAGTTCTCCTTAAAACCATAACACACGCTTGCTGTCTGGTCAGTCCTTTGTTCCATATCATATCGAAGATCTCTTTCATGTCAGGTTCTTCAAACATATCATTATGATCGTTGATGATGCCGTCCATGTTTTCTTGGACAGATATGATGTCTGATACGGATACACTGCACTGGTTGTTGATGCCACATTCTTTGCATTTCAGAGATACTGTGATGTGATTCTCATTGAGTTCCTTGATGCCATCTATGGAGAATGAACTGCATCCGCATTTCGAACATTTCAGACCTTTCATTATGTCTCTGATACTCTCGCTCAATATCAAATTTTGGTCTGCCATTCGAAACCCTCTTTTTCGAGAATCTTCAATGCACTGATCTGAGTTCTGTTCGGTAGCCAGAGGTTCAGAATCCATGCTGGTGCTTCAATGAATATGAACTCATTGGGTTTTACTCCGAGCTTTTCTCCGTTGTCACATATACCGCATAATGCACCGAACGTGTTTGCATCCGCACTGTAGATCTCTCCTTCTTTCAGGTATTCTCCTTCTTTTACCTTGTTGGAATACAAGAATGAAGGTTCCGGAGTGACGGTTTTCAGCATCTTTATCTTGATATCCATATTCAGTCCTCGTATTTTGTGCCACAACCTTGACATTCAAGTATGGTCGATATTCTCTTCCTCATGAACATTCCACTGTCGTTCACAATGTCCATGATTTCATTTTTTATGACACAATGGACGTTATCTGGGTAACATCCCTTGCATCTGGGAGGGCAGTAATTCGTATGAGTTATCTTCATTCGTCTTCCTCCAACAGTCCTGTGATATTCACCGTTTTTATGTCGTATTTCTGTAGGAGTGAGATCAATTCTGGCAATTGTTCTAATTCAACATCAATCAGTTCGATGTGCTTTGTGGCAATGAGAGATAAGAAGAAATCTTCATCAACGTTCAGTTTCATCTTCATGATCCCATTGAACAGTTCACCGATCTTTGCCAGACATATATCTCCAGATACAGGTGCTTTGATGTCCATTGTTGTACTCATGGAGAATCCTCCGTCTTTTTCTTTATCATATTGTTGTATTCTATGGTCTTGATGCAGGATTTGAGCATATTGTACAATTCTTTTGATTCGTCCAAGTTTAAGATAATGATTTCATTATTATGCTCTATATGTACCTCTGGATTGCAGTCAAGGTAACTTACAAACACACTCATGTTCATTCCACCTTGAACCGTTTGATGGTCAGTGTATCTGTCTTTCTTGATAGGAACTCGAACAAGTTATCACGTTCTTTTCCGGTCATGGTTCCACTGATCTCGAAATGAGTAACTTTCTCTCCTTCCGAGTCGTACCCATCTTCTTCGATTGATACTGTGTATCTCTGGCTCATGTTCGGTCCTCCCCTGATTTTCTATTCAATTTATTTTGCAGATCATCGAGCTGTTTCTCAATTCCCTTAAGTGTTACCCACTCGATATCATTCATTCCATCTATCCCGTCTCCTGCAAATATGTCATTTATGATTGCTTTTATCGTATCGAGCTGTCTTGATATCGCATATCTTTCTACATGATCGAGGATGTTGTATTCTACCATGTTCAGTCCTCCGTTTCTTCGATCTCTTCTATCGTGGTCCCATCAATTTCGAATGTCCATAGGAACCAAAGATCGCTGATATGCAACAAAGCATGACACTCTGGACAACGGATATCGGCAGTTCCAGACAGCATATCTGTCAATCTGCATGGTACGATGTTTTCTATCGAGGGATTCAGTTCCTCCAGATCTATGTCGTTCTGACATTTCGGACACTTGATTGTTGTTTCGCAAGTTTCCATTTCACTCACCCCACATTCCCTCTTCTTTCAGAGTCTTTCTTATCTTTTCGAGTGTTTCGATCTTTTTTATCAATGGTTCTCTGAATTTGGATGAACGTGTGTAATCGTATGCTACCGCTGTGTAGTTGGAGATTGCCTGGTTGATGGAGTATGTCAGGTCTTCGATCTGCTCTTTATCTCCCCAGAATTGGCTCTTTTTGAGTTCTTTCTTTGTTGCTGGCTTCTCATTTTCGTATTCTTTTGCAATGGACATCAGTTCGTTCTTTAATTCTGTCTTGTCCTTGTCTTTGTATTTTTCATACAGAGCAGTACATTTTTTATTGTTGTAGAACCAGACCCTTTCTGTGTCTTCTACACAGAAAAGATCATCGAGAATGGCATCAAATATCTGTTCTATTTCATTACCATCTTCTAAAATGATACTGAAACAGTCTTTGAGTTCTCCGATCGTCCATTCTTTTCCGATAATGTCATTCCAGATTTCGCCCTTGTCTGCTGGCAGTTCGATGCGTCCTTTGTAAGCGTAACCTTCTACATCTTCAGCAATTATGACGGCAATTCTGTCGTAATCTTCGGTTTCTAACTCTTCATCAGATGGGATCTTTCCGTTGATCTTGCATACTAATGACCAATCCAGTGTTCTTCTTTCGGATGTCATTTAGGCCACCGCGTAGTAGTAAACACGCTTGATGTTCTCTCTTACATCATAATCTGTTCTTGCACCGATCTTCTTACTCTTCGATAACCTGGAAATAGCGTAACTAATGACACTCTGCGAGAGCTTCAAATCATCTTCGATGTTCACGAATTGACAGTTCTTGTTGAATTTGATGTATGAGTAGATCTTGTCTTCGTATTCCTTGTTCTTTTCCTGGGCTGTTAGTTCGTGAACTATCTTCTGAACTGGGACAGGTTCTTTTACTTCTGGCTTGATCTCTTCTTCAATAGATTCTGTATTAGGAGTCGTGTTGTCGTTGATCCTGTATAGGTATCTTTTTTGAGGATATGTTTTGTCTCTTTCACGGACAATCATTCCTTTTTTGTACATTTGGTATAACGTAGCTGATACCGTACTCCTCTCAATTCCAACGGAATTTGCTATTTCTAACGATAATTTGGAGTTTGATTGTGTTTTCAGATACCTTATGATCTGTGCTACGTTCGATTCATTTTTTTTATCGTTCGCATCCACCAGTTTATGAGCAATCTCAACCACAGTGTTCATTACCCTTTCCGCTGGAGTGATGGACTCTGTTTTCTTTTCCGGTTCTGTTGGTTTGTTTTTTACAGAAGGTGTTTCGGAAATGGTTTTCTTCTGGCTTTCGATAGATTCTGCTGCCTTCTTCATTGCGTTTGTGTCGTGAACCGCAAGTCTGAACTCACTCTTGTTATTGAAAGTGAAAATGATGTGTGTTTCGTTCGCGCTCACAACGACCTGCTGGCCATTGAGATAGTGAACGAGTTCTTTCCTCTCTGCATCACTGCAAATCATCGGAATCACCTTCTCCTTCAGCGAGTTTTATGATAGCTTCATCTATCAGCTTTCTTACTATGTGGGGATAGTCGATGGTTCCGGTAGGCATCATGTCACAGAGGAAATTGTTCTTGATCTCCGAGCTACAATAATCCCTGAACCATGTTCTGATCTCTTCGTTAAGTTTTATGTTCGTCAGAGAAACTGCATCTTGTGTTGAAAGCTTATCTGCCAATTGTTCGAGGAGTTCTTCTGTTCTTTCAGACCACATTGTGTAGAGATCTTCGCTGTTGTTCAACCACAGGTCGAAACACCAAGTCTCACGGTTGGCATATCCTTGGTATCTGTTGTTCTTGCAATCACAGGTCATGCTATCACACCCTTTGCGCACAACACATCAAGACCTTCTACCATGTTTGTGGCAATCTCATAGTAGTTCATCGTGTCCGGAAACAGATCGCTCAGAAGATCGTCATTGATTTTATCCTCAACGAGTTCATCCATCCAGTCTTTCATTTCATCGGCCAGATCTTTGGAAGACAGTACCCTTGCATCGGATTCTGTGTTCTCTTTGATGTATTCTGAAAGAAGTTCTTCCGCTTTTTCCATCCAATAATCATGCAGACCTTGGTCTGAATCAATATGCAGATTCAGACACCATGTCTCACGGTTTGTCCATCCATTGTAACCTTCTGATCCTGCCATTTCAATCACACTCGTAGAGGTCGCTGAATATGTTGTCGATCTGTTCTGTTGCTTCGTTGCTAAGTCCGTATTCTACCTGCTGACTTCCCCAGTGTACGATAACGCTTGATGTCTGAGTGTCGATGTAAACAGTCGGACCTCCGAGGGTCATATAGACTCTTACTGACTCGTACTCTTTGTTTCTGTTGATAAGGTAAGTTACGTCCAAACAGTTGTTCACGTAATCCTCCATTGTCATTTCTCTGTAGTCTTCGGTCTCTTGCTTTTCGCTGCGGTTCTCATCATCTTCGTTGTACCACATTTTTCCATCTGCGATAAGTTCGATGTCCTTTGCGAGTTCTTTTGCATAATTCATGCACTGGTTTTCTGATTATTTGCTCATTCTAAACCCTTCTTTTTTTGGTGCGGTTCTTTTTCGCACTAATCAGTATTATCACTTATCAAATATTTATATTTTTCTATTATATCAATTAATCTATCAGTATTTTACTTTACTAACTATTATTTGATTTGTAATAACATAGTTTGAAAAAATATTCCCATAGGGAATAGAAAAAGAAACAAGGCAGTGATCTTTTGATGAAAATTTAGAATCAAAAATTAACTCGGAGGAAAGGGAACTCCGGAAAAAAGTTTTGGGTTGAAATAGAAACGCAGATGTTGTCAGTAGGTTATGGCTGCTGTAGTAGTCAGGAATAAATGCCCTTTCAAATCTATCACTCTTTAGAATAATATAAAGGCGCCGATGTTAGCACTCTACCCCCTTACCTGCTACTAACTTTAATTTACTAACAAGGTTGAAAAAAATTTATGGCTTGGAATCTTGACAGATCTCGATATCCCTCTCTTCGTTTTCCAGGATCGGTTCTATCTGATTGATGATCGTGAGTCTGATGAATCCAATCAGTTTGTCATATTCCTTCCTGGTCATGTGCTTACGATGTGAGAGCCACGATATCTGTTCGTGAAAGATACTGGAAACGTACAGATTGGTCGCACCACCGACTATGATCTGGTCTTTCATCGCAGCGTAAAATCCTTCTTTATACTGCATTTTTTCAGATTCTACCTTCTTTTTTGTCATTTCGATGAAAGATTCGATGCACTTGTATTCCTTTGTCCGTCTGTCATGGGAATTGAAGTATATCCGGTCTTTCAGTTCGCATATCTTCTCTTCGATCTTCGCAGTTTCAATCGAATAACTTGAAAAAACGATACGATCGCAATAAGAACGTGTGTACAGACTGAAATTCCCATCGTTTCCCAATGCACAGAACCCTCTGCACTGGGCTATTTCGTAACCATACGCTTTGTCTTCGTGAACGCGGATGAAATATCTGCAATAACGACAATTGTTCTGTTTTGTGTTCACGATTATGTTCCCATTTTTGGAAACTGAGAGAACCGGAATTGTGATATCGGTCATGCTGATCCTCTCTTTGACGGATTCAGTTCTTCCATTTCCTTCAAAAGACTGTCAATCATTGCCATTTCGAGATTTACGGTTTCGAGTTGGGTCTTGATGCCGATGATCTCGATACCAAGTTTCAGATTGAACGTTTTTTCTTCGTATATTGCGGAAACAAGTTCCTCTTGGACCTTGCTCATATTATTGAAAGCCATTCCGAGTTGGGATTTCGCTTTTTCTCCAGAAGTGGTCATTTCTCATCCTCCTTTGGTTTCCATTTCACTCCTGGTGCATCAATAACGATTCCGTCACCGTAACGTTCTCCGTCCTCGAAGATCATGAATTTTCTGTATTCGCATCCGGACACTTCATAATGCCAAACACTCTCTGGATCACTGTCATTCCAAGTCATTTCTATCTTTTGACCGTTGTTTCCATAGACAGTTTCACCATTCCATGCGCCATATTCCTCGAAGAACTCTCCTTCGAACTCCATCAGATCGTCCGAATAGCCGTAAACGATGGTCAAATGATTCCGTTCAGCATATTCTATCGCATCAGCGTGTTTTGGATACTGTTTGCACTCTATCCGTCCGTACTCGATCTTATAGGACATTGTGGAAAGTTCACGGTATTCGATACCATCCAGCATTGCAGCAAGTATTTCGATGGGCGTCATCGGAATCCTCCTCCGAAGTAATATCCTAACAAAAATGAAATCAACAGTGGAAATAACATCATTCCGATGAAACAGATCAGATCACCGAGGTCGAAATTATTGATGAATCCGTGCCATCTGTTCACTTTTGTGAGATATACCTCGGTGAGTTCATTGATTCCCATATTTTCGATCTGATCTTCAGCAGATGGATACTTTTTCAGGATCTTCTTTTTGAAATAGTCCTTAACATCATCCTCATACTGCAATTCCTTTGGAATTATTGTTTTGTCGGAATAGACATACTCTCCGCGAAGATAGTGGATTTTTACAATCTCACTCATGAGTACATCCCTCCGACCGAATTGAGATTGGTCTCCGGGATCCATCTGTCCTCATCAATCAAGGTAGTGAAACCATCGTTTCTCTCGTACAGAATGTGGCTTACCATGATATGAACGGCATTTTTGAAGATTTCTGAATCAATTACCGCACCAACAACATTGCCATAGGATAGGATGACAGCATTTCCATCATCTTTTCTTATCCTTGGAACCATCTTTACCTTGTCAAACCATAAAAGTGCGACCACTTTGTTGGAGTTCTGTGTTTTAGCGATATAATTCCATCCGTGGACTGGATTTATGGCGATCTCAATAACCGTGTTCTCTGTTACTGTCATACTGTTACCTCCGTTTCATTTCCAAAAGTGGTTTTTCTAAGAGATTTATCCGTTCTCCTGGGATGTTTGGATTCAGAATGTATAGCATCGTACTGCTGAGGATGATGATATCGACCAGAAGTATTGCGTAGGTAAGCGTACCCATCCCATCAGAAGGTGTGAGAAGGTTCACAACAGGTTCGTAATATCCGAGTCCTCTTCCGTTGGTCGGATCTGCCGTGACAAAGATCTTTCCGTGGTATTCCACCGTTGTTTCTCCCACTTCGGCATCCACAAGGACAGCGGTCGAAACGTGTTCCGGTTCCATTACCAGAAGTGTTTCAAAACCCATTGCCTGCATCAGACTCACATATAGAATTGCGAAATCTTCGCAATCTCCAGTTCCGAGGTACAATGTTTCGATCGGGAACTGCCAATATTCTCCTCTACCGTGAACGCTCATGTCCGATCTGTAATGGATGATGCTGTTCACGAACTTCAGAACGTATTCGGCAGTGTCATGGTCACTCATGTTTGATGTTATCATGGAGAGAGAATCCGCCATCTGTTTGACAGTGGCATCTTCCGGTGTGACCATCTTGTACATGAAAGGTGAGAATCCCTGGTGGAGAATAGGAATTGATGTGTATTTCTCGTAGGAATCTGATGGAATGTCCACAGAAACAGTGTTTTCTTTGTAACGGAAGTCCATTGTTTCTGTCTCTCCGACAGCATCAACATCTGTCGATATTGCCACAGTCCATAATGGGAACATGGTCATCACTACGACAAAGATTGATGCAGACAGGACAACGATCCGCCCTCTGTTCATAGCATACCGCCTTTGAGATATGCTCTATAGGTTCTGGCTGTTCTTCCAAGACTGGTCTTCGATCTTCCGGAAATGTATATTGCCTGTTGTTCGTGCAACAGTTCTGTGATCCTCGGTGCGACAGTATTTGGTGACTTTGCATGAAGTCCGGAACATATCTGTTCTGCGGTCTGGTCTGGATGTTTCCTAATATACTCTAAGACCAGCGCCTGACGGCCAGCGAGGTCTTCGATGGAGTTGAAAGCATCAAGAGAAGTATCGGCGATCATTCCGATACCTCCTCTATCGGGAAATACATAAATTCAGAGTCATTGTAGCAGAACAGTAATGCTGGACATCCTTCGGAATCGGAGATCATGGTAAGATCTTCGATGTAGTATTCCATATTTTCATCCCAATCAACGAGAGCAAACCAGCAGTTCTCGACAAAATCATCCTCGTCAACTTCGAGATATGCTTTGACCGACCATCTTTCATTGAGGGTCAGCATTGGTTCCTCATTAGAACCACCATCCCACTCGCTGAATGGGAAGAGATCTGTTGTTCCGAAGGAACCGTTGATCTCCCACGCTTCAAGCATGAGGTCTTTGACTTTCTGGGATGTCATTCATCCACCTCCAGAGAAATGATGTTGAAGTCTTCGAGAGTGAGATTCAGCCTTAGAAGTCCGTGGTTATCACGTCTTTGTTCGGCAGACTCGATGGTTCCGAGATTTATACGATGGCTACAATTCCGAAGTTTCCCCTCCTCTTCTTCCCTATATCTCAGGTGTGCGATGACATATATCTCTCCGGAGTCGGCATCAATGAAGAGATTGTGACCTACTTGTATGGTGGCAGTGGTCTTGAATATCTCGAACATCAGAGCATTGCCCTGTTTGGGAGTATCCTCTTTGTGATTCAGTTCGATAAGCTGAAGGAGTTTGTCTGCTACATCCTTGGTGATGGTCATTCGATCACCACCTTGTCTTTGCGTACACGAAGAGGACACGAAACAGAGAATCCCTGACAGAACTTGCCATCGTTCTTTGGATTTGTACAACGACACTCAGGGAAGTCGTATATCGTCTTCATCATGGTCTGAACATAGATGCACTGGAAGTCCTCGATGTTCAGAGTGACATCGGAAAGAATGACCGCACAGTGATCTGCGGTGTCGTTCGTTCCTTTTTCAATATCTGTTTCCAAAAGTGGTATCAGAGTATCGCGGAAGATGTAGAAGACCGAAGTTCCGTCCTGACTTATCTCGATGTGACCGTCCTTGGAAATGAGCTTTCCACCATCACCAGATGTCCATTCGTGGTCTTCAGCGATCATCTTCTTGCGTTCCAGGATCGTGGATTCCAAGTAAGCGATCTCATACTCAGATAAGGTCACTGAAAGGATCTTCTTCACGGGAACGTCCTCTTCCATAGCTTCTGGTTCGGATTCTTCCTCAGACCACAGACCGTCAAACTCCGGCATCACTGATACCTCCTGACGTTGTTCCTGTTGTACTGTTTCCTTATGACCGACCTCTCCTGGGCTGTGATGCCTTTGGCTGTGATCTCGATGCGAACGTTGTCAATGCACTGAGCTTCAAGGTATTCCCTGACCTCTTCCAGCATCTGCATCTGTCTGTCTGGGAGAATCATTCTCCTTCCTCCCTTACAGTCCGAAGAGATATGTGACAACCTGTGCGTGCGTAGAGTTGTCCGTAGGATGGACAACCTTCGCAGGTCTTCTCAGAGGGCGTTGTCTCGTATGGTCTTTTGCACTTCGACTCACTGATGAGCTTCTGTTTCAGCATATAGCATGAGTCGTATAGGATCTGAACTCCACTGGGAACTGTGAACTCACACTCCCGACAGCAGCGGTCGCAAACGACCTTTTCTGTTTTCATTTCCTGGCTTGAATAGATAGATGAATTGTTTTCCATGTGTTTCACTCCTTTTTTAATAGTGTTTTGATAAGTTCGGTGTATTTTTCGAACATTTTGTTAATCTCGTCTGGATCGTTTCTGATTGCTTCCGGAAAGAAATTGTCGATTTCTTCGAGGACCTGTTTTGGTGTTTTGCCAGTTTGACGGCAGATGTCCTGTGTGAGCATATTCGTGAGAAGTATGGACACTTCAATGAGCGATTTCTTTGGGACGTGTCCTATTATTCTGAGACGTTCGAGGGATAGCTGTGTGCCATCCCCCATTCCCACATACTTCCTGTTCGTCATGTCTTCCTTTCAGTCAGCCGTCCAGATGAGTCTGGCTTTTTTCGAGAGCGATGCGGCGTGTTGCAGTTGTGTAGAATTTCTCGGAAATCCCGAAACCGATGAAGTTGGGACCTGTCTGAAGACAAGCGGTGGCAGGTGGGGCTGGGCCGAGGAAAGGGTCAAGAACAGTTTCCCCCCCCCCCAACGTGCTGTTGATGACAAGCATCTTGGTGATGTCCAACGGTTTTACCGTTGGATGTCCCCATTTCTTCTTGTCCTCAGTATTCAACGGTGTGACCCAGAATTTGTGCTTGGTATCATAGGAACCGTACACTTTCACTCCTTTCTCTCTGAAAAATAAGAGATATTCGGTGTCCGAGAGATACTTGTTGTTACAGGTGGGCGTTGGATTGGTCTTGTGCCAAGTCAAGAGATCCATGTTGCAACCAAGATCATCGAAGTAGTCGATGTATTGACGAAGTTGGGCTTTATTGCACCATACGTAGAGGTTTACCTTCTTCATCTTGGATATGATCTTATCCAGAACTTCTGTGGAGATACCTTTCGATATTGAAGTGAGTTCTTCGTGGTAGGTTCTGTTGGCATTTCCGAAAGAACCTCCTCCGGTGGTTTCCAATTCGTAGGGAGGATCCATGATAACGAGGTCAACGGAACCATCTTCAATACGGTCGAGTCCGGTCATACAATCTTCGCAGAAGATCTGATTCATTCAGAACCCTCCTCTGCGATAGAAAAATCTGTAATACTCTGTTGTTTGCTTTTGTTTTGTATTACAGTTTCCGCATCTTTGATACGTTTTTTGGCAATCTCGAAGTAGTCTTCCGATGTTTCGAATCCGATGAAGTTACGTTCGGTGTTCACACACGCAATGCCTGTCGTACCTGAACCCATGCAACTGTCAAGTACAACGTCTCCGAGATCAGTGTAGGTTCTGATTAGATATTCACACAGTTCCACTGGCTTTTGTGTGGGATGTACGGAAATGCTTGGATGTGGTTTCTGGAATCTTATGATGGTACGAGGACATTTTTTCGTGGAATCTTCTTTTTCATCAATAGATTCATAGCGACCGTAGTTACAATTCCTAACGTCTTTGTTTTTATGTGCCGTACCTTTGCTGTGAGAGGGTTTTCCGACCTCATACTGCGGATTATATTTTGGCAGTTCTTTGTAAAAAACCGCAATATCCTCGTGAACCCTCAATGGCATACGGTTTGCATTTAGGAATCCGGTTGTTAGAATCTTATCCCATATCCATTCGTATCTGAACATTTCAAGGTTGGATTCTATCAGCTTGGTTGTGAACGGTTGCTGGCAGAACAGTACTATTGCACCATTGTTCTTTATTACACGACCGTATTGTTCCCATAATCTGTCGAATGGAATGACCGAATCCCATTTGTTTTGGGTCGTTCCGTATGGGAGGTCGGTCAGAATCATATCAATTGTTTTGTCCGATATGCTCTTCATTCCGACCAGACAATCTTCGCAGAAAATCTGATTCATTGACAGACCTCCGAGATCTTGTGGACCCATGCGTACCCTCCACCGTTGCTTTTCCCACCGATGGTCATTCCGCGTTCGTGGATCTCCAATGCCAAGTCAACCCAGTTCTGATCTCCGTTTCTTACGTAGTAGGTCATACACGCAACGTTCAGAGGTTCGGCAGTGAGAATCTCGGTGACGTTGAACACTCTCTCTTTCAGTTTGAGTGTGTCTCCCTCATCGAAATATTTCTTCTCGGCAACTATCACGTCTTTTTTGGGATAGGAGAACCTTTCAGCTATCCACTTGACCTTTGTGACGTTGTATTGCATCAGTTCTCACCGTCCTTCTTCGGTGGAATCTGTTTGATCTCGATGAGGTCGTTATATGGGATGTGGATGAGCTTTCCATTCTCTTTGATCTCAATGATGTCATCGTGAAGTCCGTTGATCTTGTAGATGAACTGGTAATAAGCATCGTAACTGAGTTCGATGGATGAACCGTCAATAAAAACGAACTCGAACATCAGATCACCACCCATTTGTTTTGGTCGGTCGGTGTCTTTCCGCATTTTCTGATGATGTAACCGTTCATCTTCCTGATTGAATAGAGAATTTCCGCTTCGGTCATTTCTTCCAATGCTGGATACATTTCGAGAACGGACGATCCTGGGTTCTGCTGGATGTACTCATAGACCGCTTTGTTGTGCGGATTCCTGAGCATACCGTGTCCGGTCATTGCAGACCACCTTCGAAATGGGAAGGTTGTTTCTTCCAGTTCTTGCAACAGTGACCGACCTTCGGATTGTTCTCGCAATCGCGCTGGCAACTCGAACAAGTACACTCTCTGAAGGTATGGACGAAAACTGGAGTGTCCATAGACATCCACTCATGGTTTCTGAAAAGGTACTGTTGCATCATTTCGGGATTGTTGAATCCTTCGACCCGATAGTACACGGACGATGCCATTCTCAGAGAGTGCATGACTACCGCTTTAATTTCGAAAGCGTATCTTTTGCTGTTCTCTTCTTCAATGTAGAAGATATCTCCAGCATCTGCCTTTTTCTCGACCTCGGTCACGGAAGTGATCTGATGTTTGATGATCTTGGGAATGTACGCTGAGTCTAAGGTAAATTCGATGTTGGCGGTCGGAAGATTATCATCCATTTTGAATCTCATCGGAGGGATGGTCATTGACATCCCTCCTCTGACGGAACATCGAAAGAAATGTGGGTGTGGGTGTTCTCCACTGCCGTGAAGTTTATCCTTGCACCGTGTTTTATCCAGTCTTTGATGGAATCTTCGTATTCCTGTTCATCGTTGAAGGTTTGACTTCTTGTTCCGGTGAAGACACCATCGGAATATTCGCTGATGTGGATGGTGAATGTCATCAGATCACCTTCTTAGAAGGTTTGTCGGGACAGAACGAAAGTATGTCGGGCGTTTTGACGTATGCTTTTTTCTTGTAGATCTGATCGAAGATGGCTTCAAGGACATTGACAACGATCGAGTTCCCTGCTTGTTTGTACAATTGGGATTCGGAACAGACCTTCGCTGCTTTGTCGTACTGTTCATCGGTGAATCCCATCAATCTCCAACACTCGCGTGAAGTAAGTCTTCTAATGCGGAGATTGTCAAGAACTCCATCACGAGAAACTGCTTTGATGGTGGGTGATATTCCTTTCTGTACACGTGTACCCTCTCCGGAAGGATTGGAAAGGATTATTCCGTCACCGTTGTTCGCAACATCTGGACGTGAATACTTCGTTCCGATGGCGATACCCGAACGACCGTTGTCCTCAGAGGAAATGGTGAATCCTGGTTGGTCTGGATTCCCCATCCTCTTACCTTTCATACTTGCCTGTCCGATCTGGAAAGGACAGACAACATCTTCGGTCTCTTCTGCGATAAGGACACCGTGCTGATCCTGGGCAGTGAGGGTGAACATGGGTTCATCGTTATCTCTGAACCTTGGACCATTCTGACGTTTGTTCTCTCTTGAGGGTGTTAAGCAAGGTTGGACAACTATCTTTGTGTGTGAACCACTTCCCTGTGCTGAAACAAGAGTAGGACATAGACCAATGGGGTCATAGACACGTCTCGCGCTTACTCTCGGACTATCGAGTTCTCCGAACAATTCAATTTCTGGTCTATCAATAATCTTCGGATGTGTGTTCCCACCTTGCATAGTGGTTATCGCTGGAGAAACACCTTTGGGATCATAGACACGTTTTGCGGAGTCCTGCCATCCTTCGATATCAAGTTCTCCTGCTTTGATAAGTGTCGGTGCTTTGTATCCGGTGGCAAGTTGGGTAGGTGCGAATCCATCGGAAGGGATGTTGCCCACTTTCAGTAACGTGCAGTTCTCTTCGCGTATATTTGTCGTGATCGCTTTTGCTGGTTCTGTGTTCTCATTCGTTATCGAGAATCCAAATCCGTTTCCGAGAGCTTGGTTGCGTTCTTTGTGGATGATGAGTTTCTTTACTCTGTCTTCGGAAAGGAAATACTTCTCATCAACAACAGGTTCGAGAACGTCTCTAAGACGGATGTCGGAAGGTATCGGTTCCGGGAACTTGAATTTCCTATCATCAAGCATCGAAACCATGAAACATCTTCTTCTGTTCTGTGGAACTCCGAAGTCCGTTGCGTTCAGAACCTGATAAGATGAAGTATATCCGATTTCGGAGAGAGCAGATATCCACTTGTTGAAGTTCCTGATGTTCTGCTCATTGAGAAGAGCATCGACATTCTCCATCAAGAGAACTTTCGGGAGATCGTTCTCTTTGTATGAAAGGTTCAGAAGTCTCTCCACTTCCCAGAGAAGTCCGGAACGTGTTCCTGCGCCTTTGTCCATACCTCTTCTCTTTCCAGCCATCGAGAGGTCTTGACATGGGAAAGAGTATGTTACGAGATCAAGGTTCGAAGGAAGTCTTTCGATCTGTGTGATATCACCGAGATTCGAGGTCTCACCGTGGATGGCGTTGTACGATGCTATGGCAAATTTGTCGATCTCAGAGGTAGCAACTATTTCGTGGTCGAGTTTGAGATTTTCGAGAGCAGATGCCTGAGCGCCGATTCCTGAGAAGAGTTCTACTGCGCGGATGGTCACTGAGATCCCTCCGTGCGAGTTGTATTCAGTTCGATCGTCTTTGATGAGAAGACAGCGATCTTGTCGTATCTGATGTCGTGAATGGAAATGTATCCGCTTCTGTGTTTGAGGTAACGAGTTATTTCCTCGATTGGCCAATACAGACTCATTAAGAAATCTTGTCCGTGTCCTTCGCTGTAGTAGGCAGCGATTCTCTTGTCACTGATCTCCTTTTGTTTTTCCTTGTCTTCGAATCTCTCCCTTATTTCTATTCCGATGTCAAGATCACTTATCATGTCAGAATCGGTGTTCACGTATGAACCGAAGATCACCGCACGACCGATGACAAAAGCGAAGTCGGGATTCTCGTTGATCTCAAAGATACGTTCCTGAACTTCGTTTGCAAGACGGTCTGCTGTTGACCTCTTTATTTTGAGGTCTTTTCTTTTTGAGGTCATTCTCTGACCTCCCTTGTGATGTTGCTCTTCTGAAGAACAAGACGGTCTTTGCACTCGCCCTGAATCCACTCGGTTATCGCTTTGACCTCTTCCGGTGTTGCAGTCAAGGTCATTTCGACTTTACCGTATATCGGAAACTCGACGATCTTCAATCTTCTGATGCAGACGTTTTTCGATGTGCGGTCAAAAGTTGTTACCGTCGTTCCGTTGCAAGAAGAAACCTTGGAGTTCATCAGATCAACTCCGATGAATTTTTCTGTCTCTCTTGATATTCCTCGAAAAGTCCTTTTGATTTCAGATGTCTTCTGATCGTTGTTTCTGAAAAACCGAGGGAGAGCGCAGTAGTGCGGATCGACCATCCGTGATCTGCGCAGATCATCACTTCATCGAAGTTGATCTTTGCAGATGGTCTTCCTGCGACATTTGTATAACTTTTGAGAATCGAGTCGTAGATAGGTTTGTTCTCTTTGTTCTCATCCTTTTTCGCATCAACGTGCGAAAGGGTTGTAGGTAGCGTACCAAAGGGTTCCCTTTCGCACATCTTACTCGACCTCCTTTTTTTCGGGGTTAGTATATATGCTTTCTACCCTTTCGCACGTGTACCCTTTCGCACGTCTTTTCTGCGACCAATAGATGTTGCGGAACTCTTCGAGTCTCCCTTCTTCTTCGAGAGCAGTTGTGAGTGCCTTGCGACTGATGTCCTTCCGGAGTGCTTTCGCAGTTTGCTCAATGGAGTAACCGTTCTTCGCGTACTCCATTACGATCTCGATGTCAACGATGAGAGTGTTTCCGTTCGGAGAAAGTTTTGCTTTGTTCTCTTCGACATGGTTTGAGAAACAGATCGTTAGAGGTCTTCCGCAATGAACACCTTTGAGTGCAGCGGTCTTCATTCCGTTCTTTGTGTTGAGGGAGAGTTTCTTACGTTCGGACTCTGCTTGCCATGAACCGATGTTGTTCATCAGTTGTCCTTCGGATGTTTCCGGTGTGTTGCTGTTCGCAACATATCTTATGACTGTTCCGAACTGACGGACGTTCTTGACGATCTCGGTCATGTCCTCTGTAGAACGTGAGAGTCTTGAGGTATCCCATGCAAGGAGGATGTTGATACCTCCGCGCATGATCCTACCCATAACGCGGTCAAATTCAGGTCTGTCAAGATTCTTTGCTGATTTTTCTTCCTGATATTCTCCAAGAATCTCTACTTCGTTGTATGCACACCATTTTCTCATTTCGCGGATCTGAGATTCTGTGGTCTGTCCCTTATCATCGGTAGAAACCCTTGCATAGAGGACAGCTGTAAAACCTGAGTATGGCTTGTCCATGTTCAGTCCTCCTCTTCGGATTTAAGAACACTGTTCACTTCATCGAGGAAATCAGGGTCGATGGTCGTTCCTTTGAGCTTAGGGTCGATGGACACTGTGAAAACGTTCTGTTTATCATCAATGCAAGCGAACATCAGACTTTCAGGTTCAGGATCATAAGAAATGAGATCTATGATGCACTCTACTTCGAGTTCCGGTACTTCCAAGAAGAATATGTCTCTGATGTTGTCGTAGCACACGCTGAATGTCTTCAGCGGATAGTAGGTGTATCCGACAGAGGGAACTACGATCCA
>Ga0172378_10000179_pt1 | contig 51114 bp, 41 predicted proteins | sample GrowelOW332metaG_FD_119755 | JGI IMG/M metagenome (GOLD analysis project Ga0172378, IMG submission 119755) | Groundwater microbial communities from an aquifer near a municipal landfill in Southern Ontario, Canada - Pumphouse #3_1 metaG | ecosystem: Environmental > Aquatic > Deep subsurface >...
ATCGAACTGAGGATCGCGGACCGCATTCATCAGAATCAAGACAATGATGGGTTGGCCCCGACAGCAACGTTAATGATACCCTCATGCGATATTCATTTCTATGAAATACGATCCCGCCATAAACATCGCCGAGGCCGACGATGTCTATCCGCCATCGGAAGACAGCATCATGCTCATCCAATCATTCGACGTGGAACCGCCTGAATCCGTATTGGAGATCGGGTGCGGTTCCGGGATCGTTGCCATCCATTGCGCCCACAGCGGAGCGGATGTCGTCGCGGTTGATATCAATCCTCATGCGGTAGAACTTACCGGAAAGAACGCCGAGGCCAACGGCGTCAAGGTGGATGCCAGGGGATCCGATCTTTTTCAGAATGTCCCGGAGAAGTTCGATACCATCGTCTTCAACCTCCCCTATCTTCCCGTGAGCGACGAAGGCGAGTTGGCAAAGGCATGGTCCGGAGGAGAGGACGGAATGGGACCGCTTCCCAGACTGGTGGCCGAGGCCCCCGATCATCTGAACATGAACGGAAGGCTCATCATCGTAGTGTCCTCATTGATGGACCAGGAGAAACTGGATGCCCTTCTGGACGACCATTACGTCAACGAACTCTCAGAGCTTCCGCTGTTCTTCGAGAAACTGAAGGTCCTGGAGATCCATCTCAATTGATGATCTTGCGGATCTCTTCGGACAGCAGCTCGTTGGCCTTCTGACCGTCGATCTTTCCTCTGAGCGCTCCCATGACGGGGCCCATCAGCGGACCGATCGCGGCCATTCCCTTGCTGCGGACGAAGTCCTCACGCTCTTTGACGATCTTCGCGATGACGGCTGATGCCTCATCCGCATCGACCGCTTCCAATCCGAGCTTCTTGATCGCCTTCTCCACATCGGTCCCGACCGCCATCTCCCTCAGGAGCGCCGGCAGGGCCTCCTTGGAGAAACGGTCCTCCTTGAGAAGGGAGAACATCCTGAACAGCTGCTCGTCCTTCACTGCGGTCATATCGAGGCCTTCGTGTTCGAGTTCCGTGAACGTGTTGAGGAACATGGTCGCCGCCACAGAGGCCATTCCGTATTCGTCGGATATCTTCGCGAATATCTCATCCTGGCTCTGTTTGACGATCTGATGCGCCTGCTGCGAATTGATCTTGTACTGCGCCATCAGACGCTTCTCGGTCTCCTCGGGGAATTCCGGAAGGTTCTTTGCTATGCGCGCAAGCCTTTCCGCCGTGATGATGGTCGGGGGCACATCGGTCTCCGGATACATCCTTGCGGCTCCGGGAAGAGGCCTGGAATACTTCGTCGTACCGTCCTGCAGAGGGTCCCTGGTCTCCTCGGGAACTCCGATGAGCGCCTGATTGGCCCTTCCTACGGCCATTTCCAGGGCCTCCATCGCTTTCTTCTCCTTTGCGGCGCAGATGACGAACGCATCGAACTCGCCGGTCATTCCGAGGAATTTCCTGAGATCGTCCACATAGGACTGCTCGATACCGTAGTTGGGAAGCTCGTCCGAATGGAATATTCCCTTCACGCCCTTCGTGCGTGCATACTGTGCCATCTCGGAACCCAGTCTGAGGGTCTTGTTGTCGCCGTTCATCACTCCCGCGAATCCGGGAAGTCTGACCGCGATGACCTTTCCTTTGTCGCCGAGTGCGCCTTTGATGACCTTGGACTCGGACGTCTTGAATATGTCGGTGACGTCGACGGTATCGAAACCGACCGCCTTCGTCCCTCTTTTTGTAAGGATCTCTTTGATCCTGAGAAGCATCTTCTGCCTGTTGACCTCGTTCCTCACGAAGTCCGGAAGCATCCTGAGCTCCTGCACACCTTTGATCTCGATACGGGCTCCGCCGGGGATCGAGATGTTCAGGTCCTCCCTGATCGTACCGATGCCGCGCTTGACCCTCTTGGTGGCCCTGAGCAGCGTACCGATCCTCGAAGCGACCTCCATGACCTCTTCGGGTGTCCTCATATCGGGCGCGGTAGCGACCTCGATGAGCGGGATACCCAGACGGTCCAGCCTGTAAGTGATCTCGGAGGCGGTCGCCTCCATCTTACGTGCGGCATCCTCCTCGAGACAGACCGAGAGGATGCCGATCTTCTTGCCGTTGACATCGACGGAACCGTCGGTGGCGACAAGCGATGTCCTCTGGAATCCGGAGGTGTTGGAACCGTCCACGACGATCTTCCTCATGAACTCGACCTCGTCGATGATGCTCGCGCCGAGCATCGTGGAGAATACCAGCGTGGTCTCCATCGCATCGGCGTTCACATCATGCGGAGGCTCTTCGTCAAGCTCCACGAGACACGTGGTCCCGGGGCTGCACTGATACCTGTATCCCATGTGCCTCTGGAACTGTGCCAGTGCGGCGGGATCGATCTCTCCCATCTCGCTTGTTGTGGGTCTCAGCCTTCTGTAATAGCTGCCCTCTCCCTCTTCGCAGAGACAGCTCTCGCATGAACAGAACAATTTCTTTGTATCGAGCTGCTGGTGAATCTCGATACCGCACATCATCTCGTATTCTTCAGACATCGATGGTCCTCCTATCGCTCATCTCGCCTGCAAGAGGCGTCTGCATTACCGCCTTGGCGGCCTCCGTGTCCTTGGTGTTGGCCAGGGCCCACATTAGTTTGACATATGCCGTTTCCGGCAGCATGTCCAGTACCGTTATCGCACCTGCGAACAGCATATCCCTTCCGGTGTTGTAGACCTCCAGGTTCGTCCTTCCGTTCAGACACTGTGATGTGGCAACGACGACCGCACCGTTGTCGCATGCCTTCTTGATCAGCGGGACCATGTTCTCATTCACATGACCGAGACCGGAGCCCGCGATGACTATTCCCCTGCTCTTCATTATCGGGCCCTCGAACAGTGCAGGGTCCATTCCGGGGTAGAACTGAAGGAGGATCGTGTTTCCGTCCATCGCATTCCTTACCTCCGCCTTTCCGTCGGAGACCGGGCGCCCCTCGCCCGTGAACCGGATATTTCCGTCCCTGTCTATGTGTGCGACGGGGAGCACGTTGATGCTGCGGAACGCATCACGTCTGGACGTGTGCATCTTCCTTACCCTTGTACCCGTATGGACAGCGAACGAATCGTCTCCGGGGGTGTCGTGCATTATCACGAACACGCCCGCCCTGTTGCCTTTGGTGCAGAACCTTGCCGCCGCCATAAGGTTCGAGGAAGCATCCGAGGAAGGCCTGTCGGAAGACCTCTGGGCCCCGACGAGGACCACCGGCTTGGGAACATCCGGAAGCATGAACGATAACGCCGCCGCGGTGTATCCCATGGTATCCGTACCGTGGGGGATGATGACCGCATCGGCCCCGTTGTTGATCTCTTCCGCGACCGCATCCGCCAGCTTCTGCCAGTTGTCCACGTTCATGTTCTCCGAGAATATGGAGAAGAGGACGCGTGCCTCGATGTTCGCGACATCCCTGATCTCGGGGACCGCGTTGACCATGTCCGAGGTGGACAGGGCAGGATGGACCGCACCGGTCCTGTAATCGACGTAGGATGCAATGGTACCGCCGGTACCGATGAGGACGATCTTCGGCAGTCCCTTCTTGGGCTCCACCGTCACCTCCTTCCTTACTCTGGCTATGGGCTTGTCGACGACCTTAACCGTCGAATCGTCATAGATCCTGATACCTACGTTGTAACCGCTCTTGACCTTAAGGATCAGAACGTCCGGTGCGCTGAATTCGTGATGGGGCATAAGGGTGCCTTTGAAGCTGCGTCCTTTGGACTCCACCTCAAGGACGGAACCCTCTTCCGCCCCTATCGAACCCAATAATTTGGAAAGTGATTCGGAATAGCTCATACTGTTCGTCGCCACATATCGGTTCGCTCTTTATGACACTTTCTAGTACGCGCGTATGCGCATTAGTCCTATTGAGTAGCAATATTAATAGGAAGAAACCTATCCTGTTCATTATGCACATAGTCCAAGTCGGTATGGAATACGATGTCCTTAGAGAGAACAACAAGATCGCCCATGAGAATTACCGTATGCTCAAGCAGCACGGTATCAAAAGCGTTGATTTCATGGGATCCATCGGTGCGGGAAAGACCGCACTCATCATCAAGCTCGGAGAGAAGCTCAGGGCAAAAGGCCTCAGGGTCTGCGCCATTGCGGGAGATGTCACCGGCGATGATGATTTCAGCAGGATGGAGAAATCCGGACTGGATGCTTACAACTGCAATACGGGCCACGAATGCCACCTCGATGCGAATCTTGTGAAGAAGACCCTCGAAAAGATCGACCTGGACAAATACGACGTGGTCTTCATCGAGAATGTCGGGAACCTTGTATGCCCCGCCGACTTCCCCCTGGGAACGGACTACAGGGTCGTCGTCATCTCCACAACGGAAGGGGACGATATGGTCAGGAAACACCATGACATCTTCACGCACTCCGACGTCGCCATCCTCAACAAGATGGATATCGCACAGGCCGTCGATGTGGACCCCGAGGTCATATCCAGAGACTACAACAAGCTCACCGGCGGATTGAAGAACATTTACAAATGCAGCGTCAAAAAGGACGAGGGCATCGACGAGATCCTCGCGGCGCTGAAACTCTGAGGGATCAAAAATGAAGGTACTGACCGTGGGAGGCGGAGGAAGGGAACATGCGGCCGTAGAGGCGCTGTTCAGGTCCGGCGCCGAGATTTACGCAGTCATGAAGAATGCCAACCCCGGCATTCTTGCCAGGGCCAAAGAATACAAGCTCATCAGCGAGATGGACGTGGACGGTATCTGCGATTTCGCACTCGAGCACAACATCGAATACGCTTACATCGGCCCCGAGGCACCCCTCGGCGCCGGACTCACCGACGCCCTTGAGAACATCGGCGTCAAATGCGCGGCGCCCACCAAGGCCGCCGCCAGGATCGAGACCTCGAAACAATTCATGAGGGAGCTCGTAAGCAAATACAACATCGAAGGCAACCTCAAATATGCCAGCTTCGAAAATGCCGCAGATGCCGAGGCCTATCTCAAGACACTCAGCGAAGAGATAGTCGTCAAGCCCATCGGACTCACCGGCGGAAAAGGCGTCAAGGTCCAGGGAGAACATCTCCACAGTTTCGAGGAGACCATGGAGTACATCAACGAGATCTTCGAGAACCATGTCGGCGGAGCCGGCGTCATCCTCGAGGAGAAGGCCGTCGGAGAGGAATTCACCCAAATGGTGTTCGTCGACGGAAAGAAGATCGTCCCCATGCCGTTGGTACAGGACCACAAGAGAGCCTACGAGGGCGACGTGGGACCCAACACCGGCGGAATGGGATCGTACACCGATGCGAACCATCTGCTTCCCTTCGTCAACGAAGAGGACAGGACAGAGGCGCTGAAGATCCTCCAGGCCATCGTGGATGCCATGGCGCAGGAAGGATGCCCCTACCGCGGACCCATGTACGGACAGTTCATGCTGACCGCAAAAGGACCCAAAATCATCGAGATCAACGCCAGGTTCGGAGACCCCGAGGCAATGAACGTCCTGTCCATCCTCGTCACCGGATTCACCGGCCTCATCAAGGACATGGCCACCGGAAAACTGAAGGACGATGTGGAATTTGCTAACAAGGCAACGGTCTGCAAATATGTCGTACCCAAAGGATACGGGGTGAAGTCCGAATCCGGACATAAGATCTCGGTAGACATGGACGCCATCCAAGAATGCGGCGCCGAAGCGTATTACGCGAACGTCGACACGAACGCGGACGGAGAGCTCGTCACCGGAACATCCAGAAGCGTCGGTGTCGTCGGTATCGCAGATACCCTCGAAGAGGCAGAACAGAACTGCGAGAAAGCACTTCAGTATGTCAAATGCGACGCGGTCTTCGTACGCCACGACATCGGTACCAAAGAACTGGTCCAGTGCAGGGTGGACCACATGAAACAGCTGCGCCCATGAGATATCTGGCCGTAAAGGTCGCCTACACGGGCGAAGGATTCAACGGCTCGCAGAGGCAGCCGTATCTGAGAACGGTGGAAGGAGAGATCATCTACGATCTCTGCACAGTTCTGCATATCCATCCCGAGAAGATCGACCTCCACATGGCCGGAAGGACGGACAAAGGCGTCAACGCCCTCGGGAATGTGGCCGTCTTCAACACCGATTTCGAGGACCCCGTCATCCTCCTCAAAGCTCTGAATGCGAATTCCGAAAGGGTATTCTACAGAAGCTATTTCGAAACGGACGAGACCTTCAATCCCCGTTTCGCCGACTGGCGCATCTACGAATATTCCATCCCGAACAGGAACATAGACCCGAAGGCCGTGAAGGAATGCGCCGAACTTTTCGTCGGAGAACATGATTTCCTGAGATTCTGCAGGCCTGACGGAAAACCCACCGTCACAACGATAGAATCCATAGATGTCCGGGAAGAAGAGGGGGTAATGATCCTTTCGTTCAAAGCAAGATACTACCTCTGGAACATGATCCGCCGTATTTCCGCCGCGATCATTACCGTGGGAAGGGGCAGAGCAACACCGGAAGATGTCAAAGCGGCACTTGCGGGAAAGGAAGTGAACTTCGGTCTCGCACGCGCAGACGCCCTCACGCTTGCGGACACCGTCTATCTGGACAGAGAGTTCATACCTGTGGACCCGTATCAATTCTCATACCGTACCAACGAAGAGGACTTCCGCATAGCCCTCCGCAGAAGATACTACAACGGACTGGAGAAGAACAGATGAAAGGACTTACCGAGAACGCGAACGAGGTCATGGAAAGGCTCGGAGATACCGAAAGTGCCAGGAACACGGCGATCGCCGGTTCCAGAGCGGTCATCAGAAGCACGAAGGCAGTGATCCATTCGATCCATCTCGGAAAACCGGACATGGAGGCCGTCGGGACCATGGACCGTCTCATGGCAGATCTCATATCATCGGTCGGGAACAGCCCCGAGATACTCTGCGGTCCCGCGGCAGAGGATGCGATGATGGAATTCGCCGAAGCAAGGCTCTTCCTTGCCGTTTACGGCAAAAAGGAACTCCCGTCCTACCAAGTACTCGGGATATCCCCTAAGGCCTGGGCAATGGGCCTTTGCGATGTTTTGGGAGAGATGAGAAGACTTCTTCTCACGCATCTCATGTCCTCCGACCTCGGAAAGGCGAAGGACCTGTTCTCCGACATGGAGGAGATCTCGGACGCCATAATGCTCTTCGACGTTCCCGATGCGGTAGCGCCCATCAGAAGGAAACAGGACATCGCCAGAGGCATCATGGAGAAGACACGTTCCGATCTGGCGACCGCCATAGCCGCTTCGAGAATGAAGTTATAATCTCGGACGGCATTCTGTATCTTATGACCAAGGGTTCACTCGGAGTCATAGCCTGTCCGATGCTGGAAGATGAGCTCATCTACAGTCTGACCTCCGATATGGAAAAGAAACACGTCTATGTGGTGGACGTCGAAGAGGCCGGCAGCCTGAAGTATAAGATGGGAAAGTACGGCGTCGATTACGACCTTATGAGCGAGTATGACCTCAACACCTCTATGGACCTCGATCCGGACGAATACAGCGTTGTCATCCTGATGAACAAACTGGGCCTCCACGCAGAACCCAAGGACCTGAAGGCCAAGGTCGAAGAGGAGGTCCTGTTCTACGGCCCCAGATTCGATGTCCTTGCGATGTATTACGGATTATGCGGCAACTACGGATGGGACATCTCCAAATGGGCCAAGGACAGGATATCCACCCCGGTCACGATATTCCGCGACGAAGAGGGAAAGGTCTGCGACGACTGCATAGGCGTTGCCGTCGGAGGCACTTCCAGATATCTCGGTCTGATCAAGAAGTACACCGGAATGCTCTTCCTCACACCCAGCATGGCCACGAACTGGGAGGACTTCCTGGGTTCCATGGACCTGTTCAAAGGGTCGGATAAAAGCGACAAGGCCATGATGAGGATGATCTTCGAGATGTGCGGCTATCAGTACGCGGTGAAGATCGATACCGGCCTCGGCGACAGGGAGCATTATCAGGAATGCGCCGAAGAACTATGCAGGGAGATGAATCTCAAACTCATAACCGCAGAGGACGGCTGGGCCACATTGGGGCCGGCGAAGAGGCTCTACACCGAATCGAAGAAACTTCTCGATACCTGATCAAAAGAAGATGATGAACGGTCCGTTTTACGGGACCGCCCATATCATGAGAGCAGCCAGCCGCTTCTGACAGCGACCACTATCACGTATATTATCGCGGCTATGAAGATGACGATACCGATGGCCACCAGGATCCATACGAGGCTCCATCCGTTTCCGCTCTCGGCCGCTCTTACGAGTTTTCCGGAACTTCCGTTGTACGTGTGACCGGGAAGTTCGGAAAGGTCTGTGATCTTCGTCGTTCCGTCGGTGTCATAGAATGTTATGCCGAAGAAGGCATCGCTTCCGATGGATGAGACGCTCTCGGGTATCGTGATCGATGTAAGTGCGGTGCAATCGCTGAATGCGAACTCTCCGATCGTGGTCACCGACCCGTACATTGTGACCGATGTCAGCGAGGAACATGAATCGAAGGCATACTTGCCGACGGTCACCAGACTCTCGGGCAGGCTTACCGTCTTCAGATTGGTACAGTCCATGAACGCATCGTCTCCGATGGCGGTCACATTCTCCGGAATCGTGACGGACACCAGGTCCTCACAGCCGCTGAACGCACCGTCCTCGATCGAAGTGACCTTGTATTCCTTTCCGTCGATGGTCACTGCCGCCGAAATGGTAATCTTTCCGTCGGAAGGGAAAGTATCATCGTCGTGATCGTAGACGGCTGCGTTTCCGTCAAGTATCTCATATTTCACGCCGTCCTCTGTGAGTTCGAAAGCGGCATCCGATACTTCGCAGCCGCTGCAGAGAACAAGGACACCGGAGAACACGAGAACGATCAGTGCTGCGACCGCCGTTCCTTTGGTCATTAGATTCATATTCGATGACATTTGAACGGAGATAGTATGCGAACGCCCATATTAAACCATGGGCCGACGATCCCCGGTCAGCATCTGCCGGAGCATTTGGCCGGCGAGAAATACGCATCGCAGTACATGAACTTGCGAACATCCGTCTTGTCGATCGCGCCCAATGCAACGATTATCGCTTTGATATTTCCGGACATATCGTCACCTAGATCCGGCAGATCCTTCTCCGCATGAGACAGAAGGTTCAGCGCGGTCTCCGACCAATATTTGTAATCAGAGTCTGCATCCAGATCCTTTCCCACGCGTGCCAGCAATCTGGCTCCGTAGGACTTCAGAGACAGGACATATGTTGTGACATCCAAACACATGACCGTGGTATCGAAATACGTCATATAAAGCGATATTGAAAAGCTGAAAAAATGTAAGGAAAGGGGGTATTGGCCCCTGTTTATTCTTAACGCCTTGCCTTGGGCTTTCCGTAGTTCTTTACGGGCTTACGGTAGATGTAGATCGCCAGGATGATGATCAGGATCAGGAAGATCGCCATCAGCACATTCAGGAGACTGTAGCTGGAGTGACCGACATAGAATGTGTGGTCATCGTCAAGTCCCGTGATGCTGTTTGCGAGCAGCGAGTCCTCGTTCACCTGGACGCTCAGGGTATGAGATCCGCCCGAGAGGTTCTCGGGTGCATACTTGTCATACGATGCGGTCTCGGTCTCTCCGGCTGCGATGGACACCTTGACGGGGTCGTCATTGACCTTCTTGCCGTCGACATAGAAGTCGAGGAGAAGGTTGGTGATATCGACAGTAGAGTTGTTCGTCAGATCGACCGACAGCGTGATTGCGGTAACGACCTTCAGCGATGCGCTGTTGGTTACCTCTACCTCATCTCCGTCGTCTACGGTGTACTCGAACACCACTGTGAGCTTGTACGTTCCCGCATCTTCGGGCGCCGTGACCGTCAGTGTCTCTTTGACACCGGGACTCAGGCTTCCGGTGGACGGGGATACCGCATCGGACTGGGTGGTACCGCTGCTGTTGGTGAGCTTCGCAGTGTATGTCACTTCGATCTGCTCGTATGTGCCCGTGTAGTTGAACGTTATAGTAGCGTCGACCGTTGCCTCGGTCGCAACCGAGCTGCTGTCGAATACTATGCTTGTCGTAGCGTCATCTGCGCTGGAATCTGCGGCCATGAGGCCCGCGCCTGCCATGAAGACAAGTGCGAGGGCCATTACTGCCACGATCATCGTGTTTACTTTCTGCGTGTGAACACCCCCCTCTTAGAGCCGGTCCAAACAACAAAGATCAGACCCAGGACACAGAGTGCCAAGAGTACCCAGAAGAGGGTAGGCACGGTGCTGGGAGTGTTGTAGATGTTGTCGCCGTCTGCTTCCATGTTGTCGGTATCCAAGGACACCTGGAGTGAACTCAGGGACATCGTTGCGACAGATCCGGAGACGCTGACAGCGCTGCTGTTCGTCTTGAGTGTCTCTCCGCTGATAGATACCGAGATATCCACATCGGGGATCGCCTTGGACGATCCGTCGCTGCAGATGACCTTGACGTAGAGCGTTGTGGTTCCGAAACCGTTCACCGTGAAGGACGAACCGCTTGCGAATACCATATACTGATCTTCGTCGGCAATGGTCACTGTCCAATCCGCGTCATCACATGTTGCTGTGACCACTGCGGTCTTGAGGTAACAATCGTTGTTGGTGATCGTCACTGCATACAGGTACTCGTAGGTGGTCGATGCATCGTTGGATGCGTCATCGGCTCCGGCGACGTCCACGTATGTGTCCGTGCTGGTTCCGGTGAATCCCGTACCGCTTATGACGTGCGTTCCGATCTCGTTTCCGGAGATATCGGTAACGACGACCGAAAGGTTCTCGTTTCCTGCTCCGACGAAGTCCTCGTCGTAGTATCCCGTGATGGTCACGGATCCCGTTGCGCCTGCCGCGACGGTCAGTACATAGGTCTTATCGAGGACCCATGCCGATCCTGCGGTCAGGAGGTAGGTGTTGGCGTAATCTCCGTCGTTCTCGACGTAGATCGTGACCGTTCCCACTCCGTTGGAGAATGACTGGCTTCCCTCGGTGATGAGAGATGTGTTCTTGACACTGGTCGTCGTAGAGGCCATGTTCACGACCGCACCGTCCACAACTGCATCGGAGGTCAGAGTGACCGTCGAAGTGTAGACGTATGTGATGTAATCCCTGTCGCTGTTGGTCTGCGAGACCTCGGAGCTGAGGGTCATTGCCTGTCCCTTGGGGACCTCTATCTCGAACTCACCTGAACTTACCGTGAAGGGTATGGATATAGATCCGTACTCCATCGTCAGTGTTCCGTCGGCGGCTGCTCCCACGTATCCGGAGATGGTGACGACCTCTGCCTTGTTGGAAAGGTCGATCGTCACATTCGAAGATGCGTTGCTGACCGAACCGTATGCGATGGTCTCGGTTCCTGTGGATGCCGAAAGTGCCTTGAAGGTGTAGGAGAAGCCTACCTGTACGTAGTAGACAAGGGCGTTGTCCTCGTCGACATAGTAGGAACCTGTCTCCTCATCATCGTTCTCGAGTGCGGTCACCGTTAACGCGTCATTGACAGATGCGTTGAGTGTCACCGTAACGACCTCGATACCGTCGATGTCGAGTGCACCGCTCTGTCCGGGGTAGACGTAGACCGATCCGTCGAAGTAGTAACCTGTGCTTCCTGCGATGGTGGCCGTGTATCTTCCTACGGGTATGGTCTTCGATCCGCTGAACGTGTATGTGACATCGCTGTCTCTGTACAGGGTCAGTGTGATCTCGTATGTGGATGAGACCGTTACCTGCTTGACGTAGGTATCGGAATCCCCCTGCTTGTCGGGATCGGATGTGAGTGTCCAGGTACTGGACGAATCTCCGGTTCCGGACGAGAATTCCTGAGACTGTGCCGCACAGTAGAACTCCGTAGTGTTGAATCCATCGATGGATGCGGTCACTGCCTTGTTGACGGGCACGTAGAAGTATACCTTTCCGCTGGAGTTCGTCTTGATGACGATGCTGTAGTCATCGGTTGCGAAGGTGACATCGACGAATGCGATTCCCTTCGTTCCGCTGGACGTCAGCTGCGTGTAGTAGTTGAGCGTCATCGTGAGCGTACGGCCTTCGTCCATCTCGATATCCTTGGTCGCATCCGCGCTTACGGTGTATGATCCGAGGTATGCGCTGTCGTCTCCGTCATAGGCATACAGAGTGTATGTTCCTGCGGGGAGGACTGCAGAGTAATCTCCCTTGGAGTCGTCTGCCGAACTTGCCGTGAATATGTATGTGGATCTGTTGGAGGCGATGAATGCCACCGTAGCTCCGCTGGCTGCGTTTCCGTCAGAGTCCGTGACGTTACCGGAGATCGTGTATCCCGTAGAGGATGACATCGAGATCGAGGATCCCGTTCCGGTTCCGTAATAGACCGTGCCGCCGACGACCGCATATGCGGTGTACTGTTCGCCGGTGCTTCCGCCGCTGACAGGTACTGCCACACTGCCTGTGGTCGTCACGGTCATGTATCCCAGTGCCTCAACGGTGACCGCGGCGCCCGAGGGTGCTCCGGTGACCGAGATGGTCTTGGAATCATAGACCGTGACCGTGGATGTCTTGGATCCGCCGCTGCTCACCGTGATGGACGAGCTGGCGGAGATCATGATCTTTCCGTCGGTAGCGGAGAGGGTGTATTTGGATGCAGATACTGCGAGTACTGCCTTTCCGTCCTCGATGTCTGCCGTGAACTGGTATCCGTTGGATGTGTCCGTTGCGACGATCTGACCGTCATCGGGCGATGCACCGTATTCATCGGTGACCGTCACTGTGATGGTTCCCGTTTTCAGTGCAATGACCGCTCCGGAGTTGGATCCGGTAACGACATTTGCCGTGGTCGATGTGACCGCGGTACCATCGGCGTTGTAGACCGATACCGTGTAGGAATCGGGGATAAGGCCGGTGAATGAGAACTGACCGTTGGAGGTCTCGCATTCTGCGGTGTATCCGGACGTTGCTCCTACTATCTTTATGTAAATATCTGTCTCGTATGCTTCGCCGTTGACAGAGACCGTACCGGAGTATGTTGTGGCTCCGATGACGTAATCGGTGTCGATCTCGCCCGCATTGAATGTGGCAATGACCGTTCCGCCCGCCGTGGTCGTGGCTCCGGACGAGTATGTCACGTAGTAGTCTGCATCGGTAGGCACGACGACCTTGTACTCTCCGTGGGCGTTGGTTGTTGCAACGCTCGTAGGTACGTATCTGATCGTTCCGCTGGTATCGTAGTCCATCAGTGTGTAGACGATGACCTCGATTCCCTCGGCGGCCGCTGTTCCGCTGTCTGTGGTGTACGAGATATTTCCGGAAACGGTGTTACCTGTGCTCTCGGCATATTCCAGAAGGACGACACCGGACAGGTAGTTGATGAGTCCGCCCTGCTCATTCTGCAGTGCGATGGCCTCATAACCGTTCATCTCCTCCCATCCGTCGGATGCAAGTGTTGCGTCGCTGTCGGCGTTATACATGACCGTCCAATATGCTACGGAGTAGTTTGTGAGTCCGTATCCGGGGATCGCTTTGACGGTTCCATCGCTGAGCGCAAGAGCGTTGAGATAGGATACCGACGAGGTGATTCCGTAATAATCTGCTGAGGGGCCGATGAGAGACTTCCAGAAGAATGTCTCGTACATCGCGTCCGTGTAGCTGTAGTAACCGGTGGATGTGCTGACGGAATAGAACTCTGTGACCTCACCATACGAGCCAAGCGTGTAATTATTGAAGTACGCGATCGAAGAGAAGTATGTACTGTCACCGTAGTATATCGGGATCATACTGCCGTTGACGGCAACGTATGAGATGTTCTCACCGCATACTCCGCATACCGCATCGTAGAAGCTGTCGAGATCAGGCTCGCTGAGTTCTGTCGTGAGGTAGTTGATGAGTACGAGGTACTGTGCGTTCTCGCCTGTAAGGCTTGAACTGATTCCGGAATATGTCTCGATGTCCGAGTTGACCTTAAGGATCGCAAACGACGGATCATTGACGTAATCGGCAATTGTGTCGTAGTCGAGTCCCGCGGACGTTATAACGGACTTGAAGTCCGCTATATCATTGGTCAGCATCAGACGCACTGCCATTCCCGCTGTTGCCCCGGCACTGCCGTCGGCCAGAAGGATATTTGCCATGGCAGACGAACCGCCGCCGATCGTATCGGTGACAGAATCGAATCCGCCTTTGTAAGCTGCATCGCTGGAGTAGCTGAGCCACGTGACGAGGGCTCCTTCCTTCTCCTCGTCGGAGTAGGAAGCCCAGAGTTTGTTCATCGAGCTGGAATCTGTTGTTGATACTGTGTATCCGAGACCGCCGAAGTAGCTGTCGCCGTCGGCGTTCGTGGATGTGGATGCATCGATCGCATAGACGATGTTAGGTGCCAGAATGAGCACTACACCGAGTATGACCGCGGCAAGGGGTATGGGCTTTGCGATCTTCTTGGCCTTGGACTTGAGGTCCCCGCCTTTCATACCGGAGAAATAGTCCTTCAGACCGACCCACCTGATAGCGAATATGACCGCTGCAGACGAAGCGACCGCGAAACCGATTCCCGCGATGACCGCATTGCTTGTGGAATACCATCCGATGAAGAACATCGCGAAGATGAAGAACATCGTGAAAGAATAGACCTTTGAATCTGCGTGTTTGCGGTACTTGTAGAGCATCCTGAGGAATACGAACACAGGGAGCCACATTGTGAGCCATCCGTAGTAGGCGGCGTATGCGGAGATCGATGTGTGCGAAGATGCCATAATGGCGCTCATGAGAGTTCCTTCGTAGTAGCTGTTGCCGTAAATGAGTGCGCTGAACAGATCGGGGGCTGCGAATGCGAGCACCGCGATGATAGCGACCGCGACAACGATGAGTGCCGGGATCATAAGAGCCCAGGACTTCTTTGCTGTGAAAGCGAACACAAGCACAAGTACTACTGCAATTACTGCAGCCAGAAGTGCTCCGGAGAACAGTGCGCTCCACAGTCCTGCGCTGATATAGTAAGGCGCGGAAATGAGGACACCCATGAGGATTATGACGGAGTAGATACCGACCGTCAGGGAGATATCCTTCGATCTGAAACGATCGATGAGTGCCTGTATGGCCATAAGGGCAATGAGGCATGTCAATACGGTCCTGAACTGGTTCCATGACAATGCAATGACCAGGAACAGGATTCCCGCAATGAGCGTGTTCTTCAGTATTGTCTTGTTGCTGAAAAGTGCTTTGAATCCCTCGCTCTTCGACGTGTCGACCTCTTCGAATGCTTTGAGCATGAAGTAGACCATCCAGGCGAACATGAATCCGACAAATGCGTATTCTGTTCCGTTGGAGAACACAGTCGTCATGATGAGCAGGGCGAACAGAGCGTAGAAGAGTGCTGCAAGCAGGCCTATCTTCTCATCATCCCTGAACATCTTCTTTGCTACGAGGTAGACAGGGTAACATGTAAGGGCTGCAAGTATGGGTGTGGACCATGCAAGCGTACCAGCCGCTGCCGTGGCAGTGGAGATCCCGAACAGCGATACGAGTCCTGCGACGCCTGCCATGATGAAATCCATGAGAGGCGGGTAAATGTTCAACGAACCGAGAGGGTAGTTGAGTGCCGAATCGGTGGTGGTGAACGTTCCGCTGAGTATGCTGATGATCGAATTTAGGTGGCTGGAGGCACTTGTTCCGCCGGACAACGCATAATTGTCCCCTGCGGAGATACCATAGGCAAAAACGAATCTGATAACAAAAGCTATCACAACGATCGCCAACAGTGTGATCAAGCGCCATTTCTTTCTAAACCATCCTTGTCCGCTGTCGTCTGACCCGCGGACATCCCCTTCTCCCGAGGGGGCGGCTGACTTGATTGCAAATTTGCGCATTCTTAATTCTCCGTTTAAAGAATAATGGTTGATGAAAGAATCCCTATATATAGGTTTACCGCGCCCGCGTTTATATAATAGGGGAAAAGGAAAGGGTTAAACGGACAGTCTTTCAAAGAACTGTACGTATATCGTCGCAAATTGCCTTTGCGGCTGCTGCTGGGTCATCCGATTTATAGATGGCCCTGCCGACTATGACATAATCCGCGCCCGCGGCTATCGCTGCAGATGCGGAACCACCCTGTGCGCCTACGCCCGGAGACATGATCTTCCTGTCTCCGATGATCGAATGGATCGCCTTGACCCTTTCCGGACGTGTCGCCGGAGCTATAAAGCCTGCAACTCCGCATCTGACGCCCATTCTGGCCATCTCCTCGGCATGAAGTGCCGTGAACATCTTTCCTCCCGGGTGGCTCATTTCGGTGACTGCGTAGATCTCGGCATCGTTCCCGGCCGTCTTCACGGCCTCCGTGAGGGAATCCTCTCCGGTGAAAGCATGGACTATAACGGCGGAAGCGCCTCTGGCTACGGCGTTCTCGACGATGAGATGGACGGTATTGGGTATGTCCGCGACCTTGAAATCGCAGACCACATCCGTACGCTCGGACAGTTCGGTTATCATCTCCGGTCCGGCGGAAAGTACCAGCGGCCAGTTGATCTTGACGGCATCGATGTGATCGGCTACCTGATCGACGATGTTCAATGCCTTTTTCCTGTCGGTCTCGTCCAATGCGAGCACCAAACGCGTATCCTTCTTCATCATCCGCGTATTCGTATCCGATGATTATTAATCCATCGCCTCGATGACATATACAATGAGCATCAAAAGATTGGACTGCGGTTCCGCTATTAACGGAAAGGTCCTCGCAGAAGGCTGCAAACACTGTATCCAGGGTTCGAAAATGGTACTTTTGGTCACCGGAAGGTGCGAAACGGGTTGTTTCTACTGCCCCGTATCCGCCGAGAAGAAAGGAAAGGATGTCGTCTATGCCAACGAGAAAAAGGTGCTCAGCCCTGAAGAGATCATAGCCGAGGCGGAATCCATGGATGCCACCGGCACCGGGATCACAGGCGGGGACCCCCTCGGCGTGATGGACCGCACCCTGGACATGATCAAATTGCTCAAAGGACGCTTCGGTCCCGAGCATCATATCCATCTTTACACCTCGATGATAGATCCCGAAAAGGCCGTACTTCTCGAAAAGGCCGGACTCGACGAGATCAGGTTCCACCCCTCCCCGAGCGTATGGGGAAACATGGAAAAGACCCGTCTGAAAGAGGTGATCGACCGCGTGCATATCGACGTGGGCATCGAAGTGCCAGCAATACCCGGTATGGCCCTGGAATTGGATGCGCTCATCAAATACGCGGTATCCGTCGGCGTGAAGTTCATCAACCTCAACGAACTCGAATTCTCGGAAAGCAATTGGGACATGATGGAATCCCATGGGTTCAGGATCAAGGACGAGACCTCGTCCGCCATCCTGGGCTCGGAGGACCTGGCCATCGAACTGATGAAGAACAACAGAAAGGCCCCTATCCATTTCTGTTCGTCCGTGTTCAAGGACGGCGTACAGCTCAGGAACAGGCTCATCCGCCGTGCGAACCACATCGCCAAAGAATACGATATAGTGACCGAGGACGGCACCCTGCTGAAAGGACTCGTCTACTCCGACGATCTGGATGCCGCCGCGAAACTGCTCCGCGAAGAGTACGATGTTACCGACGAGCTCATGTATATCGATAAGCAGAAGAAGCGCATGGAGGTCGCCTCGTGGGTGCTCGAAGAGCTGGCAAAGGACCTGCCTTTCAAGTGCTACATAGTCGAGGAATACTCCACCGCAGACAGACTCGAGGTCGAGCGCACACCGCTCAATTGATGAATTTTCAATGTCTGGGTCTTTCAAAAAGTAAGTAAAAGGTAAAGTGTTTGGGTGAAAGCGTTTTCGGCCACCCGATGCCCGAAGGCATCGAAGGTGGAAGACCTTCAGTCTACGCTGAGGCTCTGGATCTCGTGGTGTCTGTTAACGATATCCCTTGCGATACGGAGATTCTTTCCGGCCTTGCCGATCGCACGTCCCTTGAGCTTGGGATCAACCGTGACGGTTGCGTGCGTGATGTTTCCACGCTGCTCGATAACGACCTTCTGAGGATTATAGATGTGGAAGACGTTCATTACGAACTGCTCCGGATCCTCGGAATACTCCACTACCTGGATGTTCTTTCCGGTCTTCTCCTTGAGCTTGATCACATGCTCGCCTTTCTTACCTACGGCAATGTTGCCCTGTCCTTTCTCGACAACGAACACAAGTTTATCCCCGACATCCATGCAATCGATCGCATTTGCTTTGGTGATCGATCCGAACAGCGCGATATACCTGAGCGTGTCCTCGGTTAGTACGATATCTGCTGCCATGTTCTCACAACGTTAAGATGTTAGAGGTACCCTTGTCGATGACTGCCAGTGCAGCGACAGAGAAGGGCTTACCGCAGAGGGCGCCAAGCTCCATGTTGTTACCCTCGTAGATGTGAACTTTCACATCGGTCTGTGTCTTCAGTGTCTCACTGGGGCAGTTCCTTGCCAGAACGATCATCTGGGCCTTACCTGCTTTAAGTGCTTTCTCAGTCTGGTCGACCCCGAACTCTACCTTACCGGTGGTGATCGCGGCCTTCAATGCCTTGCTTATGTCTATTACTTCGCTCATTCATCTTCCCCCTTTTTCTTCTTGGGTGTGTAAATAAGGTTTACTGCACCGGTACCTAGGGTGATCGGCTGTCCAACTATGATGTTTTCCGTAACTCCCTCGAGGTGATCGACCTCTCCGACCATTGCAGCATGCAACAGGTGAGCTGTGGTGATCTCGAATGCCGCCCTTGCGAGTACGGATGATTTCTTACCGGATACTCCATGCCTTCCGATGGCTTTGACGTAACCGTCGTTCGTCATCAGGTCTGCGACCAGCATGATGTGTCTGATATCGACGTCAAGTCCCGCTTCTCCCAGAGTGCCCATGGCCTCGTGGATGATCGAGTTCCTTGCCGCCTCGATACCGAGTACGTCTGCGACCTCCAGGATACTGTTGGTCATGACGTTCTCCGCATCTACTCCTTCCACCTTCAGGACCTCCTTGAGGTTCGATCCTTCGGTGACGATCTTCCAACTGCCGCCTATTTTCGACAGAACGGCCCTTGCGATACCGTCAATGCCTTTGATCTTGGCATTCTTGACTGCATCGTACATCATCTCGAGTTTCTTGAACGAGGCTTCGTTACATGCGATGACGACGTCGAAATCTGATTTCTCGACGAGCCCGCGCACTGCCTTCACCTTGTTCAGTCTCTCTACGATGTCGTCCACGGTAAGTCCGCGGATCTCCATCTTACGGACATCGGGGCTGATGATCAGCCTCATGTTTGTGATATCCGTCTCCACCGACGCGATGTCCAGGAGCGAGGTCATCTCGATCTCGGACGCCACGTGGCGTGCCACGTTCTCATCTTCGGCGGCGATCCCTGTGAGGGGGATATTCATCGAAGGCGTACTGGGTATGCGCCTGGCATCGACAATTTCGATCAACCTGGGCAGACCCTGTGTGACGTTGATGTTCGCAACTCCTGCGTAGTGGAAAGTACGCATGTTCATCTGCGTACCGGGTTCTCCGATGGAATGGGCTGCCATCACACCGGCGGACTCGTTCTGGTCCATCAGGTGGGATGTGTACATCCTCTCCGCAACGGAGATGAGTTTCTCGCAGGTCTCGTCGTCGATATCTGCATCCTCGATTACCCTTGCGATATCGCATACGATCTTCATGGGCAGCTGTTTGTCGTATTTCTCGACGATTGCGAAAAGCCTCTTCTCGGATTCGGTGTACTCGTGCTGGTGGAAAACTTCCTCCATGGGCACGGCAACCGGTTCTTCGACGGCCTTCTTTGTTTTGGCGGCAGAGGTCTTGCGCACGGCGCGCTTGCCTATCTTGGCAAGGACCGATTCTGCCTCTTCCTCGGTGAGTCCGAGCTCGACGAGCTCTTCGGTACCTGCGGCGCTGATAGCGCTCAGGGTGTTGTATTTGGTCAGAAGAAGGTTTGCGACCTCTTCGCTGACCTCCCTGTTCATCAATGCCTTAAGAGTATCTTTCTTAGCCATCTCACTCACCTCCTCCGTCGTAATCGGTATCGAGATCGTCGTACTCCTCGTTGTCTTCTTCCTCGGTGTACTCCATCTCGTCCTTCTCCTTGGCTCCGTAATCGTCTCCGGCGTCATTCTCGTCCATGTGGTGGAGAAGTTCCTCTGCGTCGTCTCCCATTACCTCTGCGAAGAGGTCGTCCAGATCGATCGCTTTTCCTCTTACGGTCCTTGTGGGGTCCACTCCGTCCTCTCCGTACTTGAACTGGATGACGGTTCCGATGGTGTTCCTGACGGTTCCGTCGCCGGTAAGTTTGAGATCTTCGAGAGCAGACACGAGCCTTCTCTGCATGTAACCGGACCTTGATGTCCTGACAGCGGTATCGACCAGTCCTTCCCTTCCTCCCATAGCGTGGAAGAAGAACTCGGTAGGCGTGAGTCCGGACTTGTATGAGTTCGAACAGAATCCTCTGGCATATGCGCCGAGGTCTCCCTTCTCGAAGTGGGGAAGGGTCCTGTTCCAGTATCCTCTTGCGAGCCTCTCACCACGAACAGCCTGCTGACCGACACAACCTGCCATCTGAGACAGGTTAAGCATCGAACCACGGGCACCGGCCTTCGCCATGATGACAGCGGGGTTGGACATACCGAGGTGTTTACCTGCGACACGTCCTGCTTCATCACGAGCCTGACCGAGGACCTTCATGACCTCCACCTCAAGGGTCTCCCTGAGTGAACGTCCGGGCATCTGATCGAGTGTTCCCTCTCTGTATGAATCCACGAGCTGGGACACCTTGTCGATACATTCCTGGTTGAAGTTCGCGATCTGAAGCGCTGCTTCTTCGGGAATATCCTCGTCGCCGATACCGGTACTGAATCCGTGATTCATCAGTGCACCGAGTGCAAGCCTTGTCACTTCGTTGAGGAACTGGGCCGCACGCTCGGATCCGTAGTCACGTGCGATACGGTCGAGGATCTTTCCTTTGCTGTTTCCGATAGCTTTCACATCGATGGTTCCGCTGATGAGCTCACCGTTGCGGATCTTGACAAGACCTTCCTCGGGCTCATCGTCGTAGATGTTCGCCTTGAAGGTCGTGTTGAAGTCCTTGGGGAGCACGATCGAGAAGAGCTGCCTTCCCGTCCAGTACGGGGTACCGTCATCGTCGATGAAAGGCTTGGGTATCTCGATGTTGTCCAGCTTGGACAGGATGTTCATTGCCTCGAACATGTTGAAATGAGGATTCTTGTGAGTCAGGAAGTATGCACCGGTGATATGATCGTGGATCGCACCGATGATAGGTCCTCCGTACCTGGGCGACAGGATGTTCTCCTGGACCTGCATGAGGATACGTGCTTCAGCACGGGCCTCGTCGGACTGCAGGACGTGAAGGTTCATCTCATCACCGTCAAAGTCTGCGTTGTAAGGAGGACAGTCGCACAGGTTGAACCTGAACGTACGTCCCTGCATGATCTTGACACGGTGGGCCATCATGGACATCCTGTGCAGCGAAGGCTGCCTGTTGAACAGGACGACATCTCCGTTGACCAGCTGTCTCTCGACGGTGTAATCGATCTCGATGTTCTCCGAGACCTCCTGGGCGTTCCTCTCTGTGACCCTGATCCTCCTTCCGTCGGACCTGATCACGTAGTTGACTCCGGGAAGATAAGGTCCGTCGTCTCCGGGTTCGGGTCCGCGGGCGATCATTTCCCTGAGTTTATCGATATTGTGCTGGTTGACGTGCACGGGCACCGTAAGTTCCCTGGCTGCCTTGACAGGCACTCCCACGTCGTTGATGGACAGGAGCGGGTCGGGCGAGATGACCGTACGGGCCGAGAAGTTGACACGCTTTCCGGACAGGTTGGATCTGAAACGTCCTTCCTTTCCTTTCAGCCTCTGTGCCAGCGTCTTGAGCGGACGTCCGGATCTGTGCCTTGCGGGCGGGATACCGGATGTCTGGTTATCGAAATATGTGGTAACGTGGTACTGAAGCAGTTCCCACAGATCCTCTACGATCAGCTGGGGCGCTCCTGCGTCACGGTTCTCTCTGAGCCTCTGGTTGATCCTGAGGACATCCACGAGCTTGTGTGTCAGATCATCTTCCGATCTGTCTCCGGAATCCAATGTGATGGACGGCCTTACCGTGACCGGGGGCACTGCAAGTGCAGTGAGCACCATCCACTCGGGCCTGCAGGTCGCAGGGTCGATACCCAGTGTCCTGAGGTCGTCGTCGGTGATACGCTCGAGTCTCTCACGTACCTCTTTCGGGGTGAGCTTGTGGTTGTCGTCGACCTCCCTGAATGTCGTGGGCTTGTCGAGCTTGATCTTGATCTGCTCGGCACCGCAGTAGGGACAGACACCTTTTGTGGATGCGTCCTTCGCGGTGATCTTGGAGAAGTTCTTCACGTCGATCGTGTCTCCTCCGAGGTCGACCATCTCATCCATGTCCTTGACACGCTCGTTGATCTGCTCGGGAGAGAGCATGAGCCTTCCGCATGAGCGGCAGGTACTCTCGAGGAGCATCTTGATGTCCTTGATGAATCCGACGTGGATCACAGGCATCGCGAGGTCTATGTGTCCGAAGTGTCCGGGACATTCGTCTACTTTGCATCCGCATGTCTTACAGCGGAGTCCGGGCTCGATGACTCCCATGTGGGGGTCCATGAGTCCCATGTCGATGGGGTAACCCTCATCGTCGTATGTGTCCGCGGTGATGATCTTCGTAGCGGACATCTTCCTGATCTCTTCGGGAGAGACGCAGGAAAATTTGATCGATCCGATCCTTTTTGTGATTCCGCGCATCATGTGAGGTCCTCCAGTTGAAGTCTCATAGCAACACCCAGGGACAAGAGTTCGTCCATGAGCAGTTTGAATGCATATGATGTCTGTACCAGATAGATACTGGAATTATTCTTACATACGGGGCAGTACAGCGAACCGTGCCTGTCCATGATGGCTATATGACCGCAGTTGGGGTTACCGCAGATGTACTGCTGTGTACCGTCGGACTCGTCGAGCAGACGGTCCTTGATGACCATTGCGGCTCCGTGACCGATAAGACAGTCACGCTCCATCTCTCCGAACCTGAGACCTCCCTGTCTGGAACGTCCCTCGGTAGGCTGCCTGGTAAGGATCTGCACAGGTCCTCTGGACCTGACGTGCATCTTTCCGCTGACCATGTGGTGCAGTTTCTCGTAGAAGATGACTCCTGTGTAAACTTCCGTCTGGATCATGCGTCCGGTCCTTCCGTCGTACATGACCTCTTTTCCGGAGCGGCTGAATCCGTTCCTGACGAGACCGTCACGAATGGAATCCTCTCTCTCACCGGAGAATGCGGTACCGTCGATGATACGTCCCTCCATGGAACCTACCTTACCAGCGATCATTTCGAGCACGTGTCCGATGGTCATACGCGAAGGAATACCGTGGGGGTTGACGACCAGATCGGGTGTCACTCCCTCTGCGGTGAAAGGCATGTCGCACTGGTCGACGAGCCTTCCGATAACTCCTTTCTGACCGAACCTGGAACAGAACTTGTCACCGAGCTCGGGAATCCTTTCGTCCCTGACCTTCACACGGACAAGCCTTGAACCGTTCTCGGATTCCGTGACCATGACCGAATCGACATATCCTTTCTCTCCGGGCCTTACGGTGACGGATGTCTCCCTCCTCTTCTGAGGCGTAAGGAAATCTGTCTCTTCCTCAAGGAACCTGGGCGGCGATGTCTTTCCGATAAGGACGTCGCTTCCGACCACTGCGGACTCGGGCGATATGAGACCGTCCTCTCCGAGCGATGTGTATGCGAGATCCGCACGTGCGCCTATGATGTCGGGCGAGGGGATCTCGAAGTGGTCCTCCTGTCCTCCGGGGTAACGGCGTTCCTCTGCACGGTAGGATCTCATGAAGGTAGACCTTCCGAGTCCTCTCTGGACAGAGCTCTTGTTCATGACAAGGGCATCTTCGATGTTGTAACCGTGGTATGAAAGGACCGCGATACAGAAGTTCTGTCCTGCGGGCCTGTGGTTGTATCCCATGAACTCCATGGTCTGCGTCTGTACCATGGGCACCTGCGGGTAATGCATGATGTGTCCTCTGGTATCGGGTCTGATACGGTAGTTGGCCGCGTGTATTCCCAGAGCCTGCTTTGCCATACCTGCACCCATTGTCACACGGGGTGCGGAGTTGTGTTCCGGATACGGAACGACTCCTGCTGCGACTCCGAGGATGACCATCGGGTCGATCTCCATATGTGTGTGCTTCTTTGTGATCATAGAAGGCACTGCGAACTCCTCTCCGCACCATTTGCATTTCAGAATGGCATCTCCCTCTTTTCCGGGGTTCATCCAGTCTGCATCCATGGGCGACAGGGCGTGGTGGCAGTGCTCGCATCTCTTGGGTACATCGTACGGAGAGACGAGGACGAGCGCGTCCTCTTCTTCCTCTGCATCGATCCATTCGACAACTCCCTCGCTGAAGAGGTCGTTCCATGTGACGGTACCTGCGCGGATGCCTTCGATGTGCTTCCTGCTGAGTACTGTCCTTCCATCGTTGACGATCAGGAGCGGGCGTCTGAGACGTCCCTCATCGCAGTTGATGATGATCTCTCCCATCTCTTCGTCGAAACGGACGTTGATGCAGTCGCTGATGCGGCCGACCCTTCTGTTATTCCTGACCATGGCAACAAAGTCCGCGGGCTCGGAAGTGGTACCGACGAGATCTCCGTTCACATAGACACGGGTTCCCTGCTCGTTCACATCAGAGAGTCCGTAATCTTTGAGGAACATCCTGACGGTTTTCTCGGGGTATCCTTTGGAGACATCGATGATCAGCGCTGCGTTCTTCACCAGACCGCAGTTCTGTCCTTCAGGTGTTTCCGAGGGGCAGAGTCTTCCCCACTGTGTGGGGTGCAGGTCACGGGCCTCGAAGTGAGGCTGGCTTCTTGTAAGCGAAGACGTGATCCTCCTGAGGTGCGACATCGAGGACATGTTGGATGTCCTGTCGAGAAGCTGCGAAACACCTGCGCGTCCGCCGACCCAGTTTCCGGTGGCGAGTGCGTGGAGCAGCTTGTGTGTCAGGAGATCGGGCCTGATCGAAGATGCGATGTTGATATCGGACTTCTTTCTTCCCCAGTTCCTCTCGAGCTGGTATTTCAGGTCCTTCATGAGGCTGCTGAAGCTTGTCCTGAAGAGATCCTCCATGAGGTCTCCGGAGAGTTTCAGTCTCTTGTTCGCGTAATGATCTTTATCATCTTCTTTCCTTTCTTTAAGGGAAAGTTCGAGAACGGAACGTGCGATACGTCCGAGGAAGATCGCTTTCTTCATACGGTCTTCCGCCGTGTCACCGAGGTGGGGCAGCAGGGACCTGTCGAGGATGGACTCGACCTTCTTCGTCCTGTACTCTTTTGCCTGACCGGCTGCGAAGTTCCTCTCGAGGAAGAGGATAGCATCCTCGGTCGTGTGGTATCCGTTCGGAGGGAAGTTCTTCTTGTCGAGGGATCCTTCGATGTTGGCGTAGACGATGTTCGCCATTGCCTCGTCGGAGACGATGGTGTCGTAGATCTCTTTATCGGATTCCATACCGAGTGCCTTCATCAGTGCGACGAGGGGTATGGATCCGGAAGCGACAGGCACGGAGACCATGACAGTTCCGTCCTTCTTCTTCTCAACGAGTGTGAGTGCACGGTATCCGTCCTTCTGGGAGAACACCTTTGCGATCTCCACTGCGGCACCGTATCTCTCGTTGTATTCGACCATGATCCTGTTAGGTGCGAGGTCTTCCAGTGTGATAAGTACCCTCTCGGTTCCTCCGATGATGAAGTAGCCTCCGGGCTCCCTGGGGTCCTCTTTCTGCTTGACCAGCTCCTCGGAGTATTCCTCGTCGGAGAGTGCACGCTCAAAGTGAGATTCGAGTACCTCACGGTTAAGGTTGCAGCCTCTGGACTTGACCATCATGGGAAGGTCGCCGACGTGCACCCAGCCGCCGTTCTCGAGATTCTCGTTCTCTATTCCGTCCTCGATGACCTCGAAGCGGACATAGACGGGGGACATGTAGTTCAGATTCCTGAGCCTTGCCTCCATGGGAGTGAGCTCGTGACTGTAACCGTTGGCCTCCATTACGGTGGGGGGTTCGATCTTGATCGTGGGTTTGGCTGCAGGATCGATGTTTCCGTCATCGTCCCTCCTTCTGCCTATACGGATCTCGATGTTCCTTCCGCCTGTGCGTTCCGGGTCCAGTTTGATGACACCGCGGTCGGCGTCGTCTGTGGGGACCCTGATATCGTCCACTATCCTCTGCATCCTGCTGTTAGGATTGTCGGCAGAGGCGAGGAAATCGTTGAAGGACGATATGTGATGGTTCACGATGTTCCTGTCGTTGAAGTAAAGTTTTACTAAATCCCTCAAAAAATCACCCTTTCGTTACGAGCCTATAGGCAACGAACTCCTGTGCTGTTTCGCTTTTTCTGACGATCTTGACAATGCGACCCTCCGCGATAGGGCCGTATATGCTCTCCAGCACCTTTATGCCTGCATCCGAATTCCTGATCTTGGGAAGCTGGTCGCGCGTCATGCCCAATTGCTTGAGTACAGCGTCAGCCTCTTCCTCGGACAGGAGGTGATGCTCAGGCACCAATACGTGCTTGAGAACATTGAACGAGATATTGTCTGATACCAATTAATTCACCTGCCAGTTTGCCCCGCTCCCGGTCAGCGGGAAATGCGTTTAAGAATTGTACTAAATGCTAATATGTTCCTCATACTTGATCCGCCGTTCGATCGCTCATGAAGAGACCAGCGGGCCTGAAGGGATTCGAACCCTTGACCACCTGATTAAAAGTCAGATGCTCTACCTAGCTGAGCTACAGGCCCTTGGATATCTTAAAGCTTGTATTTCGAGAGGAAATCATTATTGTATTTAATATCTCCCCTGAAGGAACAGCCTAAGATCCCTGATTTTCCCGGAAACCATTGGCAATATGTATGCTTTGCTACCAAATTTCCAACCTTAGACTGAAATATGCCAATGTCCATCACCTTTCCGATGACGGAATACCTGGAACTCAAGGTCGCCATGGCGAGGTCCCAATCCGAAACAGGATACGGAAGGGCCAGACTCGACAGCCATTCGCGCAGCGTCCTGAAATTGGACCTAGGCGACGTCATCGAGATCGTCGGCAAGAAGACGGCCGTCGCCAAAGTGTTCAAAAGCGACATCGAGGACGAAGGCACGAGCATAATCCGCATAGACGGACTGACCAGGACCAGCGCGGGTGTCAGTGTCGACGAGAACGTAAGGATACGCAAGATCACGCCGGAGAGCGCCGAGAAGGTCACCATAGCGCCGAACATTCCGGAAGGAAAGGTCATCAGGTTCGAGGAAGGCATCGAGAATGTCTTCAGGAACGGTCTGATGAACCGCCCCCTAATGGCCGGCATAGACATTCTGGTCCCTAACATCGCCCTCATGGGCAACCGTTCCACATTCACGGTGGTATCCACCAAACCGAAGGGCGCCGTCACCGTAGGTCCGAAGACGGAGATATGCATCGTCAACGAACCGGTACCGCAAAAGACCCAGACATACATAGGTCAGACCACTTACGACGATATCGGCGGTCTTGACGACGAACTGAGACGTATCAGGGAGATGATAGAACTCCCGCTGAAACATCCCGAGATCTTCGACCGTATGGGCATCAGCGCACCGAAGGGCGTCCTGCTGTACGGACCTCCGGGGACCGGAAAGACCCTCATAGCCGAAGCAGTGGCCAACGAATCCGGAGCATCATTCTACAGCATCTGCGGGCCCGAGATAATGGGCAGGTATTACGGACAGAGCGAAGAACGTCTCAGAGAGATCTTCGATACAGCCCAGGAGAACACTCCCAGCATCATATTCCTTGATGAGATAGACTCTATCGCACCCAGCCGCGACGAGGTGTCCGGAGAGGTGGAAAGACGTGTTGTGGCACAGCTGCTGACACTTATGGACGGAATGGGCGGACGCGGCAATGTCATCGTCATCGGCGCCACCAACCGCGAGGATGCGATAGACCCTGCCCTGAGAAGGCCGGGAAGGTTCGATCGCGAGATAGAAATCGGGGTCCCGGGAAAGGGCGGACGCAGGTCCATATTGGAGGTCCACACAAGGGACATGCCTCTGGCAGACGATGTGGACCTGGACAAACTGGCCGGTACGACGCAGGGATTCGTCGGTGCCGATCTGGCAGCGCTCTGCAGGGAATCCGCGATGAAATGCCTCAGCAGATACATTCCCCACATGGACCTGGACAAACCGATACCTCATGAGATACTCGCGGAGATGAAGGTCACGATGCAGGACTGCACCGATGCGCTCAACGAGATAGAGCCCTCCGGAATGAGAGAGGTGCTCGTCGAGATACCGAAGATCACATGGAACGATATCGGAGGTCTGGAACATATCAGAAAAGAGATCGACGAAGCGTTCATTCCCACCGAGGACAAGAAGTCCTTCGAGAGACTCGGGATCGAACCGGGAAAAGCGATACTCCTGTACGGTCCGCCCGGTACCGGAAAGACGATGATCGCAAAGGCGGTCGCCAACGAATCGGGCGCCAATTTCATATCGATAAGCGGTCCGGAGATCGCCAGCAAATGGCTCGGGGAGAGCGAGATGGCCATCAGGAAGATCTTCAAGAAGGCCAAACAGATGGCTCCCTGCATAATATTCTTCGATGAGATAGATTCCATAGCACCCAGGCGCGGGACCGGTGACTCCCAGGCATGGGAAAGGGTCGTCGCGCAGCTCCTTACCGCAATGGACGGCATCGAGAGCCTGAACCGCGTCCTTATCATGGCCGCGACCAACAGACCCGACATGCTGGATCCCGCATTGCTGAGACCTGGAAGGATGGACAGGATGATCCTGGTCGGCAAACCAGATCAAAGTGCCAGATTGGGAATTCTAAAGGTGCATACATCCAAGATGCCCCTGGCAGAGGATGTGGACCTGAACAGGATCGCAGACCTCACCGACGGCTACGTCGGAGCGGACCTTGCATCACTTTGCAGGGAGGCGGTAATGCTGGCATTCCGCAGCAACAATGATACTGAGACCGTCGGCATGACCTTTTTCGAACAGGCCCTCGAGAACATCAGGCCGTCGGTGGACGAAGCGACCTTCAGCAGCTACGATAAGATAGGCACCGAGATCAGGAAACGCAAGACCGGATGGAACGACATCCCGTTCTACGGGTGATGAAATGGCAGACAGGATGTTCACAAGGGAACTTTTGGGAAAGGACGTGGAGACCGTCACCGGACGCAGGGTCGGTGTGCTGGAGGACCTGGTCATCGATTGCGACAGCGGCTCGTTGAAATACCTCATAGTATCGACGGACAACACGATCATAAGCACGACTCAGAAAGTGGACGAGTTCGGAAGACTGGTCGTCGCGACCGATTGTATCCGCGTCGACGGCGACCGCATAGTCATCAATTGAGGTCTTTCGCCATATACGGCGCTTCGAAATGATATCCGTGCGTCGCATAATATGCTCTCACACCGACACCGCTGGTGACCCTGATCCTCTTGCAGCCTTCCTTCTTCGCGACGGATTCGGCTTCGGCCAGCAATTCCCCGCCGAATCCTCTGTGCTGCCAATCCTCGCCTGCGACACCTATCGAGGTTATCTTTCCGAAGACCTTCAGCTCGCGGATTGTCGCCATCTCGGAACCGTCCGTCCTCAGACGGACGTATCCTATCAGCGAATCCTCGTATTCCAACGCGATGAAACGCTCCGTACCGCCGCTGGCCTCATATTCCGTGGTCTTCATTCCGACCTCGGATATGTCTTCCAGAACGGCTCCGGTATGACCTACCTCGCGACATCTGATGCATCTGCACTGCATGCCGTTCTCGGCCATATGCTGCTGGACCAGCTGCCTTATGTTCGACTTCAGTATCCCGCATGCGATCTGCGGAACGGGAATGTCTCTCTGGATCCTCTGGATACGCACATATTCCGGAACATACGCCTTCATCTGCGAAAGCAGTTCCACCGCAGTATCCACATCCAGCGGAGTGTAATCGCCGGCCTTCCACCAATCGTAGAGTTTTGTACCTGCCACCACCAGAGTGGGATAGAATTTCAGCATGTCCGGCCTGAAATCGGGATCGTCGAACACACGTTTGAAACATTTCAGATCGTTCTCCGGCGACGAACCGGGAAGTCCGGGCATGATATGATAGCAGACCTTCAGACCGTGATCCTTGCATTCTTTGGTCGATTCGATGACGGCGGCTATGCCGTGTCCGCGCTCCACACCCTCGAGGACCTTGTCATCCAGGATCTGCACCCCCAATTCGACCCTTGTGGCGCCGAGTCTCATCGCCGCCTCTATCTGATCGTTCAGGAACACATCGGGACGGGTCTCCACTGTCAGTCCGATGCACCTGTGCGCAGCGGTCTCGTTGATCTTCTGAGCCTCTTCCACGGTCTCGGACACGCAGCCGTTCATAGCGTCGAAACATCTGCGGACGAACCATTCCTGATAATCCCACTCACGGGATGTGAAGGTGCCTCCCATTATGATCAGGTCGATCTTATCGGTCTTGTGGCCGATAGCCGTAAGCTGTGTTATCCTGTCTGTCACCTGGTCGAAGGGATCGAAAGCGTTCCTCTCTGCACGTCTGGCCGCAGGTTCCTTTCCGGTATATGACTGGGGGGAGCCGTTGTCGACGCCTCCGGGACAGTAGGCGCATTTTCCGTGAGGACACGGATACGGCGATGTCATCACCGCAACTACCGCCACGCCGCTGCCCGTCCTCATGGGTTTCTTGATGAGGAAGGGTTCCAAAAGTTTCCTGTCCTCGGGAGAGACGTCTGCCAGGATCTCCGAATTGGGCGGGATGTTCTCCAGGCCCATCTTATGGCATAATTTCAATTTGAATCTTTGAAGATCGTCACGATCGGTCACAGTACCGTTCTTCACGGCTTCGATGACGAGCGCATTGTATTCCGATGACATACTGTCAGCTCATTCCTTCTGAGCTTTGGCCAGTGCCTGGAAATGCTCGACCGTCTTCCTGTAATTCTCCATCGCCATGGATACGTTCGCCTCTGTGAAGCTCCATGCCTTTGCGAGATCGCCGTATCTCAGGCGGTATCCCTTCCTCATCGCACCGTCGAACTCGACGTCGACGCTTTCCAAAAGGTCCATCGACTTCAGTTTGTTGATGTGACGGTATATGGTGGGTTTGGTGGTATCCATAAGAGCTGCGAGTTCTTCGACCGCCCATGCCTTGTTCGGATTGCCCATGAGGTAATCCATGAAAAGACGGTATGGGACGCTGTCGCGAATGCTTGTGGCCGATGTCTTCGGATCGTAACCCTTGGGAATGTATCCTATTTGGATCAAAAATGTCTCCGCAACGACGTTGATGTCGGTAACGGCATTCATTGGGGTATTGCTAACGACCTGTAATTCGAACAGTTTAACAGCTCCGCTTAATACATGATAAGAATTAAGGTGCTATATTAATTTCTATCGGGCAGAGCGAAAATATCGATCAGATCAGGCTCTTGACAGCTTCCAAAGCATCCATTACGCTGTTGTACGGAATGATCGGGGAAACGGGTATGGAAATGATCTTTTCGACCGTGGGGGCGATGATCGGAGCGCATATGATCGCCACCGCACCGTCGCGTTCCGCACGGACGGCCGCTATGATGGCATCCTCCACCGTACCGATGGCATACTCCCTGACCGCGATATCCCTTCCCTGGACATTCGTCGTCTTCGGCATACCTTCCATGAATCTCGGAGATGCGATGATCGCGACGAAGTTCTGCTCGTCCGCGTACAATGATTTCAGGACCTTGATTATCTGACGCACCGTACGCAGATTGGGCTCACGTTTCTCCTCCAGGATCTTGTACATCGTGCTTTGAGATATTCCGGATATCTGACAGAATTCGCTGAGGGACATCTCCAATTCCTCGTTCAGGATGTTCCTGAATGACTTTTGGAAACCGCCCTCTTCCCTGAGCATACTTGAAATAAGGTCCTCGACGGTCATTTCTTCACCTTCTCTGCCGCAGCCATACCGGCGATATTGCCTTCGCCGACAGCCTTTGCGACCTGCCACGGCCTTCCGGTGACATCACCGCACGCGTACACGCCGTCGAGTTCCGTCTTGCAGTTGCGGTCCACTTTGATAGTGTCGTCCATCTCGGGCATGATGTCCAGGTCCATAGCGAGATCCGCAGAGGACCTTCCGCCCAGTTCTATGAACACGCCCCTGACGGCAACACCCCTGCCGTCCTTCATGACGGCGGACGATACTTTTCCGTCCTCTGCCAGGATCTCGGCGGGGAAACCTTCCAGCATCCTGACGCCTGCGTCCTTCACCTTCGCGGCCAACGACGCATCGATGTCCGCCTTTTCCGCAGACCAATACACTTCGGAAGCATATTTTGTCATCAGTACGGCAGATTCGGCGGCTTCGGATTCGTTACCGACTATCATGACCGGCACCCCTTTGTAGAAATTGCAGTCGCAGGAGGCGCAGTAACTGACGCCTTTTCCCAAAAATTCCTTCTCGCCGGGAACGCCCAGTTTCTTTCTGGATATCCCGGTCGCAAGGATAATGGCTCTGCAGGAGACCGTGTCCCCCGATTCAAGGACGGCCTTGAAACCGTCTCCGTCCTTCATCAGGGAAGAAACATTCTGTCTGACCATGACCGCTCCGAACGATTCGGCCTGTTTGACACCGTTGGAGAGCAGCTGCTCGCCCCCGATGACGCCGGGCGTGCCGAAGTAGTTCTCGATATGGGTCCCGACGAGCGCGCTGCCGGACTCTTTGCCGACAACGGTCACCCTGACCTTCTTCCTGGCCGCATGAATCGCTGCCTGCAATCCTGCCGGGCCCATACCGATGATCAGAACATCAGTTTCCATGAATCTCAGATCGTGTTGAGGTATTCGATGATGCTCTCTTTGGGCCTGAGACCGACGAGCTCGTCTACGAGGACCTTGTCCTTGAAGATGAGAAGCGTAGGAATAGCGTTGATGGAGAACCTTGCTGCGATGGCGTTGTTGTCATCCGTGTTGAGCTTCGCGACACCGACCTTGCCGGCAAGTTCCGTCGAAAGTTCCTCGATTATGGGCCCCATTCTTCTGCAGGGTCCGCACCAAGGTGCCCAACAATCGACTATTGCGATCTTGTTGTCCTCTATGAATTTGTCGAAATTATCGGCGTTAAGTTCTGTGACCATTACATTCACCTGAACAGCGATGTTCGTACAGGGTTAAATAGCTTTATTCTCATTATTATGATTAATGCTAGATACCGTCAGCGGTCTGAAAGGCCTGGAGATCTACGCCCCCAACGGGATTTTCGTGGGAGTCGTTGACGAGGTCATAATGAACATTCCCGAAATGTGCGTGGACGGACTGTTCGTCAAGAATGTGAATCCGGTGCTGGCAGAGAAGAATGTCAGCATATCCATCCCTTACAGATGGGTCATGAGCGTGGGAGATGTCATCCTTCTGAATGCATTCCCCGAGAAAAGGATAGTTGCCGGCGATTAATCGATGCACTTGAGCTTCGGATACTCTCCGAGGATGTCCACCATGACATCGAGGTCCATCCCGTACAGTTTGGATAATTCCCAATGAAGCGCTTCGATCCTGTCCGCGCCGCGGTCCGCTCCCTTGTTCCTCAGCTTTTCCACCGAGTGCCTGTGCATGACCACCTTGTTATCGCTGACCAGATTGTCGGCATGAGCGACGATCTTCTCTTCCAGGGTCTTCGGCATATAGTCTCCCGGAGGAAGCTGAAGTTCCCTCACATCCTCCTTGTCCAGACCTGCGCCGGTGTGCTTCCTGACGATCTCGACGACCGCGTTCGGAAGACCGTATCCTTTGACGATGTCCGCACCGATGGATGCGTGGAGAATGGAATGGTCGACAGACCTTCCGATATCATGGAGAAGCGCTCCCGCGATGACCAGCTGAACATCCGCATTGCTGATGCCTTTCGCTATCTCCTCGGCGACCGCTCTCACGGTGCAGCAATGGACGATCACGCGCCTCTTGCACCCTGCGCGATACAGGAGATCGACGCACTCGGTATCATTCGGAATTCTTGTTGACAACGGTCTTCCCCCTTTCGTTAGGAACGACGGTCATCATACCGTCACGATCGGCATATAATGCCTTTCCCTCGGTGAAACGGTCCAGGAAGATCGCCAATGCGGCTATCTCGGAGTGAGGCTGATTACCGACGGACACGTTGAAATCCGCACGTTCGTAGACCTCGAACGGGACCTTCTCGGCGCCCACGATGATCATGATATCCTCGTCGCGGGGGATCTTGGGCAGCGCCTCGTCGACCCTCTGGCCGTACATCGTCAGATGCACTATCTTGCCTTTGAAGTCCTTGGTGGCCTGTTTCCAGGTAACGCCGGTCTTTATCGTGTAATCTCCGCCGAACCTTTCAACGACGCTATGGATGTTCTCTTCCAGCTTCGGATCCTCGGTATCTACATAGATACCTTTGGCACCGAGTGCTCTGGAAGACAACGCAACATGTGTAGTAACACGTTTATCTCTCTCAGGACGGTGCCCGATACGCATAATCCAGATATCGGCCATCTTACTCTTCTCTGATGAGTTCAATCCTATGACCGCGGTAATCCATCTTGACGGACCTGCGGACCAGACTCTTAAGCATCGTAGAGGACAAACCTAACGCCTCTGCGACGTCTCCCGAGAACTTTCCTTCCTTGCCGACCTGCTCGAGGATCTTGTTCTCGACAGCGGAATACTCTTCTTCGCCCATCATGGCCGCGGCAAGCACATCGCTTATCTCATAGACAGGCCATTGCGCATTGATGTTGAAAGAAGTGTAGTAGGTATGGTAGGATTTCTCAGGGTAATTTCCATTGGTCGAAAGCCAGCGTGTCTCGACCAGTTTCATTTTCTCAAAGAAAATGATAGCATCCCTGCCCTCCGGACCGAATTTTTTCTCGATCTCATCGGCAGTCTTCCATTCCAAGGTCACCTCTTTCAATACGTCCCTTTTTACCGGGGTGTCGACCGACCTGAGCATAGGCACAAGCTCGGACGGCTCATTGATGACCTTAATTCTGTTCATAGGACGTTAGCCATCGTTTCCTGCGTATATAAAATCTCTTGCATTTTTTCGTCGGTTTTAAGTTCTTTTGGGAAGAGGTTTTATAACTTCACTAGCATTCAGGAGTCCGATGGCAAAAGAAAAACCTATGGAGCTCAGGTGGCAGTGCCTCAACTGCTACAAGGTCTACAAAGGCCCCGATGCGGAGCAGAAAGCTCTGGATTGCTGCGGTTCCTTCACTCAGGGATATTGGGTAAACTACAGAAAATGGGGTACCCAGAAGTGGTACGGTCGCTGAAAAACGTACCGTCGTCACCTTCATAAAACCAATGGCCCAGCTTGGGCTATTTTCAATTTTCACATCTTCAGACCAAGGGTTTTTTAATAGATTATCGCAATCATCCCGTCATGCAGGCGGAAGATCCCAAGATGTTTTCCAGGACCATGGAAGAAATGGACCTCATGGAAAGACACTTGGAAATGCTGAAGGTCACGAAGGAATACCAACCGGTCGGCATCATACGCCTTTCTGAGATCTTGAACGTTCCTAAACACAAAGTCCGCTATTCCCTGAGGCTTTTGGAGCAGGAAGGATTGATCGTTGCCACCTCGGAAGGCGCGATGGTCACCGACAAATACGATCAATTCATGAAGGAACTGTCGGAACATTTGGACAATTTGGAGGACCGCATATCGAAAATACGTGCCGGGATCCCCCAAACGAACGATAATCTTTAATACAAGCCTTTCATTTGCGACAAATACAAGCCGTCGTAGCTCAGTAGGTAGAGCGTGTGACTGTTAATCACAAGGTCCTCGGTTCAAATCCGTGCGACGGCGCCATTCTTTCTAAATTTACGCTCATCAGCACGGTTTTTCCTCGACAGTTTTATATCCCTTCCGTAAATAACATGGTTCAAGGGCTCATAGCTTAGACAGGTAGAGCGCCCGGCTCATAACCGGGTGGCCGCCGGTTCAAATCCGGCTGGGCCCACCACCTTTTTACTTCCGGGATTGCGATTTTGCACCTGTGGCACATATGCTTTCCATAACGAGATTTAATATAGGTCGGTGTCTTCTTCCTAAATATTATAAGTGTCCGCTGTCGCGCGGACCTATTCGCGAAAAAGAGGGAGACTCAAATGAAAACACCACGTATGCATCAAGAGCTTACTGCCTGTCTCCAGTGTGGTTACTGCATCAGTGTGTGCGAAGCACACAATCAGACACCTTGGGAGTCAGTTACGCCCAGGGGAAAGATCTACTATCTGAACCAGCTCACACAGGCAGATGCTCTGGACAAACCGCTGAAAAGGGAAGTATCGCTCAACCCGTATTTCGTAGACGCAATGTACAAATGTACCGGCTGCGGAAACTGCGAAGTTGTCTGTCACGCTCAGATCCCGCTGATCGAGCTGTGGGAAAAGGTAAGGACCTGGCTGGTCGAAGAGGGCGTAGGACCCATGAAGGCCCACGCAGGAATGGCCAAGAAGGTCGCAGAATGCCACAACCCGTACGGCGAACCGGACTCCAAGAGAGGAGACTGGTGGCCCGCAGATGTTGCCAAGAGCGAAGTGCCCGACGTTATTTTCTTCGCCGGATGTACCGGATCCTACAGACAGCAGGGCATACCTCAGAACGGTGTACGTATCCTCGCAAGAGCAGGCGTTAAGATGAACATCCTCGGATCCGACGAGTGGTGCTGCACATCGCCTCTCCTCAGGACAGGAAATGACAAATACTCCCTCGATTGCGCCGAAAAGATCGTAGAGAAAGCAGACGGAATGGGTGCCAAAGATATGGTCATGACCTGCTCCGGATGTTACAAGACGATCTCCACGGACTTCGGAAAATACTACGCCAAGGTCGGACAGAACGTCTACCACTTCTCGCAGTACGTCGAGATGCTGATCAACAAGAGGAAACTGCCTCTCAACAACGAGTTCAAAGCAAAGGTCACATACCACGACCCCTGCCACCTCGGAAGACACATGGGAGTCTTTGACGCACCCAGGAACGTCCTGAAGAAGATCAAAGGCATCGAACTCATCGAGATGGAAAGGAGCAGAGAGAACTCCAGATGCTGCGGTGCAGGCGGAGGATACAAGAGTCAGTACAACGACTTCGCCGTCAACATCGCCGCCGAGAGGGTCAGAGACGCAGAGGAGACAGGTGCAGACATCCTCGTCACATGCTGTCCGTTCTGTGTTACCAACCTTTCACAGGGAGCAAAGAAGATCCACTCCAAGATCAAGGTCATGGACCTTTCGGACATCCTCCTTCAGGTCACCGCACCCAAGGAAGAGCCTCCGAAGGACACTCCCGCACCTGCCGCAAAGGCAGATACCGCCGCCGCACCCGCAGCGAAACCTGCGGCCGTGCCTGCAGCGGAACCCAAAGCTACTATCGCACCTGCCGAGGAGAAACCCGCAGTTGCCCCCGCCGAGGAAAAGAAGGAGATCCCTGCAGCGGAACCCAAAGCTACTATCGCACCTGCCGAGGAGAAACCCGCGGTCGTGGCAGCAGAGGAGAAGAAGGTCATCGCAGCGGAAGCAGTTGCGGCCGCAGCGGCCGAAGAGGACCTCGAAGCCGATGAGGACCTCGAAGCCGATGAGGATGATGATTTCGACAGAGATCCCGACAGATTCACCGACAACTCGCCCAGCGCTCTCGTGAGAAGGGCATCGTGGAACAAAGGCCTCAGGTGCAGAAAGGACTACGGACCTTACGCAGTCCCGATCGCATTCGTGAAGTCCAAGGTCGCTGTCTTCATTCTCGGAGACGGTGTCGTCGATCCCGAGGTCAGAGAGAATCTCCAGAAAGATGACTGGCTTGTCCTTGATTTCAAGGCTTCCAATGTCACCGACGGAGAGGATCAGGCAGTCGCCATCCGCGCGGCGGTCAAAGAGAACCTCAAAGTCCTTAGAAAGAAGAAGAAAAAGTAAACCTGAACCGAGGGGGTTCGCCCCCTCATCTCATTTTTAATTCATGTCATTCGAACAGCTTTCACCCGAACTTGTCGCTGCACTACGGGAAAAAGGCATAACCGAACCCACTCCGCCTCAGAAAGACGCCATTCCGAGAATAATCCGCGGAGATAACATCCTCCTTGTCGCACCCACCGGTATCGGAAAGACCGAGGCCGCCATGCTCCCGATCCTCGACAGGATATACCGCAACGGGGGAAAGAAAGGCATCAGATGCCTGTACATCACTCCGCTGAGGGCCCTCAACAGAGACATGCTGAAGAGGATGGAGGATTACGGAAAGGCACTGGACATCACCGTCGGAGTGAGACACGGGGACACCTCTCAGGCCGAAAGGAACAAACAGTCGCAGCATCCGCCGGAGATCCTCATCACCACTCCCGAGACACTTCAGGTCCTGTTCACCGGAAAACGTCTGAGAGAACACCTGAAGAACGTCGAATGGGTGGTCGTCGACGAGATCCACGAACTTGCGAACACCGAAAGAGGGGCCCAACTGAGCATAGCGATGGAGAGATTGGTCGCATTGTCCGGCGAATATCAGCGTATCGGACTTTCTGCGACCGTTGGAAACATCGACAGCGTCAGAGACTTCCTGTCGGGCGTCGGAAGGGAGATCACCGTATGCAAACACGATACGCACAGGGACTTCGATATCAGGGTGGAGTGTCCGGTACCCTGCGAGGACAGCACTCTTCTCGACAGACTTCAGAGCGACCCGGAGATCTTGGGGGTCATGGTTAGGGCCAGACAGCTCATCGAGGCTGGAAGGTCCACTTTGTTCTTCGTAAACACCCGCGAGACCGCCGAATGGCTGGCGGCCAGATACCATCTTTGGGACGAGAATATCTCGATCGAGGTCCATCACGGTTCCCTTTCCAAAGAGAACAGGATGGAGATGGAGGACCGTTTCAAGAATCAGGAGATCAGATCGCTGATCTGTACCTCGTCCCTCGAACTCGGAATAGACATCGGTTCCGCGGACCTGGTCATCCAGTATAATTCGCCCAGACAGGTATCGAGGATGATACAGCGTGCGGGACGTGCGGGACACAGGATCGGAGAGAAGATACGCTCGGTCATCTTGGCCACCGCACCCGACGAGGTCGCCGAAGCGATGGTCGTCGCCAGAAGGAGCGATGCCAAGGAGATAGAGTTCTACTCCGGAAGGAAATGTCCTTTGTCCGTACTTGCCAATCAGCTCATCGCCATGACCATGGTCAGCAGGACCACCAGGGACGATGCTTACAAAATGATCAGGAGGTCCAGCATATTCAGGGACCTTGACAGAAAGGTCATGGACGATGTCATCGAACAGCTCAAGAGCATAAAGATGCTGTTCGAGGAGGAAGAAGGATTCTACCGTTCCAGAAAAGGAATGAACTACTTCTACAGCAACATCTCGATGATCCCGGATGAGCGCACTTATCTCATCCGGGACATAGCCACCAGAGGAATAATCGGAACGCTGGACGAGAGTTTCGTGGCCACATTCGCAGAACCCTTCGCGATGTTCATCGCCAAAGGCCGCACCTGGCGTATCGTCGAGATGCGCGAGGACGAACTTCTTGTCGAAGAGGCGAAGGATGTCGGCTCGGTACCGTCCTGGGCGGGATCCGATATACCCGTCCCGTTCGAAGTGGCGATGGAAGTGGGGAGGATGCGCAGACTCCGCAACTTCGACAAATATCCCGGCGATGACAACTGCCGCCAAAAGGTCGCAGACTATCTGAAGGAACAGGACGAAAGATGGGTAATGCCGACCGACCGTCTGATCACCGTCGAGACGGGAGACAGACTGGCCATTGTGAACTGCTGTTTCGGAAGCAAGGTCAACGAGACCCTCGGAAAGATCTATTCGGCACTTCTCATGGCACGTTTCAACGAAAGCATCGGTGTCACGACCGATGCATACAGAATCATTCTCGAACTTCCCAGGAATCTGGACAGAAAGATCCTCCTGGACACATTCCTTTCCATCAAACCGGGGACCATTGAGGCCCTGGCCAAACTGACCATCCTCAACTCCACATATCTCAGATGGAGATTCGTCCACGTGGCGAAGAAATTCGGCATCATCGAGAAGACCGCGGATCACAGATTCATGAACTTCAACAGACTGTTCGAGATGCACAACGGCACCCCCGCCTACAACGATGCCGTCGACCTCGTCCTCTACGAGGACCTGGACATCAAGAACACCGAACTTGTCGTCTCCATGATCAAAGAGGGAAAGATCGAAGTGAAGGCGGGACCGGTCTCGCCCATCGCACTCGAAGGCATCACAAGGTCCAAGGAGCTCATGCAGCCGGTCCGTGCGGATCACTCGATCCTCATGGCACTGAAAAAAAGACTGGACGACGAACTTCTGTACGCAACATGCGTGAACTGCACCACCCAATGGAGGGTAAGGGTCGCAGATGCGCCGAAACGCTTCGTGTGTCCGAAATGCGGAGGACGCATGATCGCCCTCCTGAAAGGGTACGACCGCGACATCGTCAAGAATTCGAAATCCTCCGTTCCGGACGAACAGAAGAAGAAAGATATGCAGAGAGTGTCCAGGAACGCGAATCTTGTGAACGAGTACGGAGGAAGGGCGGCCATAGTGCTGGCCGGAAGAGGGATCGGCCCCGACGGCGCCTCGAGGATACTCCGTACCATGCATGTTGACGAGGATGAGTTCCTCAGGGACATAATGAATGCAGAGATCCTCTACGCGAAGACAAAACGCTTCTGGGATTGATCAGAAATTGGAACCTTTCGCCTTGAAGACGGGTTCTTTGACCTCTTCTTCGAGTTTCTTGGGCTTCACATTGTGAGCTGCGAGGAATCCTTTTGAAACGACATATACTTCGGAAGAAGTATCACGCGATGCGGCGGGAGAATAGACCCTGACCGTCGTGAATCTCTTATCGAGCTCTTGCATGAGATCGTCGAACATGTCTCCCATGAACACTTTGCAGACCATCTTTCCGTTCCTCTTCAGGACACGGTCGCATACATCTACCGCATACATGCAGAGATTGATCGATCTTGCGTGATCTGTAGAATAATGGCCGGCTATGTTGGGGGCCATATCCGAAATGACGACGTCCGCCTTCCCGCCGAATGTCTCCAGCAGCTTGATCATGGTGGCGTCTTCGGTGATGTCTCCGATTATCGTGGTAACTCCGTCCAGAGGTCTGATGTATCTCAGGTCGACCCCGACGACCTTTCCCTTTTCGCCGACACGCTCCTTTGCGACCTGAAGCCAGCCACCCGGACACGCTCCGAGATCGACGACAGAATCCCCTTCCCTGAAGATGCTGAAACGGTCGTCTATCTGCATGAGTTTGAATGATGCCCTCGAACGGTAATCCAGCTTTTTTGCCAGTTTGTAGTAGTACTCGTTGTGTCTTTCTACAACCCAGCGGTCGTGTAGGCCCACGGTGTCTGCTATACGCTCTCCCTTTAAACGGTTTTGCGTTCAGCTGTCCGTAAAAAAGTATCTAATCCGGTGAAACTAACAGGATGAACTCGCTTACCCACAATTTTGAAACATACTAAAGACTGAAAATAATCAATCATGTTATTAACTAATATAGCCACCTCGACACACAACCAATTTGAGGTAAAAATGAAAGCCAACTTGAAATTGGTCATTATAACGATCATAGCGATCGTAACGATGACCGCAATTGTATCGATCCCTACCGAAGATGTTGCTTCAGACAGTGAGAGCACTGTCATCAGCACAGCTCAGGTAGTAAATGCCGATGAGGAGTATGACCTCCCTAACGATGTCACCTTCACCACCGGCGGCTCTATAACTGTGAAATCCGACGGAACCCTTAATATAAACATCATGTCCGAAGGTCAGAAGATCTCCAGCAGTGTTTCGGAACCGATCATCATCCTGGAAGCGGGATCTGAGATTAACATATCTCCTTTGGACTCAAAAGAGATCGAGAGTGAAACGGAAGTATACTTCAACGGTACTGCAGATCTGGATGTGTCCGTTCTGATAGGTACGTCACTCAGTGTCGACATTTCGTTCTCGGCAACCAGCGGAACCAGTCTGACGATCGAAAAAATAGTAGCCGTATCATTCAACAGCGATGCGGATATCACTGCTAAAGTCGAAATGTCCAAGATGCCCACTGAAGGAGGCCTGAAGTCGATCAAAACTATTCAGTGACGACTTCAAGGCAAAGGCCTACATCGACGGAAATATCGACGTCAACATCATGAAGATGTTCAATGTCAAATTCACCGGTTCGCTTGAGCTCAATGCCGGCGTCACATCCGGCAACTACATGATCACAGCCACCAGCAATGCCGAGGCCACAGCCGAGATCACTATCGGTGAAGAAATGACCGCCGTAACGCTCACAGAAGACATGAACATCTCTGTGAACTGCGAAAAGCTCGCGACCGCCGTTCAATCTCTCACCAATATAGCCGGCTTCTCCAAAGCATTGATAGAAAACTTCCCCGAGATCAGCGGAAGCGCGAAAGTGGTAATTCGGACCGGCACCATCGATATCCCCGTTGAAGACGTTTCCATAAGTGTCGGCAGCGCCACCGTTGCAGGCCTCGTACTGTTCAAGGACGGAAAAATGACCATCGAAGGCCGTTTCGGACTCGACAGCCTGTCCGTTGATTCGGGCGGCGACGAGTATTATGAACACACAGACTTCGCACTGGGCGGTACGAACCTCGATATCAAGGCCACCGCAAACCTGGACGGACTGATCAATGTGATATTCTATCACTTGTCATACGATGACCCCTTCGATGCGCTCAAAGACTTGGATGCCGAGATCGATGTGAGCGGATCAATAAAATCCGCAAAGTTACATACCATAACCGAAGGCACCGAAATGACATTCGTCATCAGGAACGCTTCTGCGAGCATGAGTGCAGAACTTTCCGATAACAAGCTCAGTGCGAATGTTACCGCCGGCTTAGACAGCTTCGAAATGATCGGAAATATCGGAGCATGCGGCAAATCCTACATATCCATCAACAACGTAAGCATCAGCGCGGCCATTAACGACCTTGACCTCACCAAGCTCACAGGAGAATCTGCTCTCCCCACCCTAATAGCAAGTATAAACGATGAAAACACAAAGGCCTCGATGAGCAGCGCCATATTCAACATTGGAGAAGACACCGGCTTCACCGAAATATCGATCGGCAATGTGTCATGCGGCATCGCGGACGGCAAGATCAGCATCCCCTCCGTGTCTGCAAACGTGAACATCGATTACGCCGACACTGACGTCGACAGTATGAGCATGACCATTGACAGCCTTACGTTCGAGATCGATCTGAATGAATTCAAACTGTCATTTTCGGATATCAACGGAACCGTCAAACAGAACATGGTAGATGCCACGGTCAACACCATAACCCTGAGCGATGTCACCGTGGTTCCGGAAACGGACGATATCACTACGATCGCCGTGACCTCGGGTACAATATCCTTGGAAAAGGGCACCGGAATAGTACTGAGCAACTTGGGTGTAAGTCTCGAGGACGGGGTCACCCTCGACATCGGATCGAACTGCGTATTGCAGGTCAGCGAATTCAGCGCAACAAGCGGTGCCATATGCAACGCAAATGTCTGCACATACAAATTCACGGACGGCGATACCTACTCGATCGCAGTGAACGGATATACTCCGGATGTTTCCTTCCCCCGCTACTGTGTTTCGGTTGTATATACATCCGACGTAATATCCTCGGTGATTCTTATTGCCGACGAAGGCTACGAATTCTCAGAGTGGAAAGGGGGACTGAAATACGAACTCGCTGACGGCGTTGCCACCCTTACCGAATATAAGGGTACAGTGAAGGCGAACATTACCGGTATCGAGTACTCTCTGATCGTCGATGGCGCTGACGCCGTCAAATATGCCGCAGGCGAGCTGGCCTACATCACCACACCTACCAAGGATGGCATGGTGTTCATCCAATTCGTCGACGCTAACGGAAATCATGTGGACTACAGCAAAAACATACTGGTCATGCCCAGTAACGATCTGACCATAAGCTCTGTGTTCGGAGTTGCTGTCACCGCAGGAGACGGCATAGTAGATGTCGGCGATAACAACTTCTCGACCGAATTGACCGTTTCGTCAGGATCCGATTTCGCGTCCGGAATGTTCCGGCTGAATAACGGCATCCTTGTGAAAATATACACGGTTGTTAGTGAAGACATCGTTTTCAGCAGTATCGAACAGAACAGCGATAACAAGACCCTTACTTCAATGTACTGCAACCAGAGGGCCTACATCTATTACGGTCCGACAACGATCGAAAACCCCACTGTGTACCACGTCAACGAAAACGGAAACAAGTGCGCCCTCAATACAGAACTTGTCGAGGTCGACGGTAAAAAGTACGCGATGTTCTGCACAGAGGACTTCTCGACCTTCTACGTGGAAAGCGGTACCGCCGCACCTACGGTGAACACCGACATGACGACCGGTGCCGATGCTGGTGATACAGATTTCGATGACGGCGGCAACAGCGGCAGCGGAAGCAGCTGGATCTACATCGTTATCGCCATTGTGGTCATCATCGTGGCTCTGTTCGTGGTACTGCTCCTTCTGCAGAAGAGCGGAAAACTGCCTTTCGAACTGCCGATCAAGCTCTGATGCATCTTACGGCCTTACGGCCGGAAACCTTTTACCTTTATTTCCACCCCGCCGACCGCATTGTCCGTCACAGAGGTATCGTATATTCTTCCTGATCTCGCAACCAATTTAATAATGGTGAAAGACATCCCACGGTCAGTGATCCCACATGTCGACAGGATGGACATATTCCAAAGCAGGCGTTAACATCGACCAGAAATCGAGCGCTATCGAGTCTCTCGTCAGCGAGCTCAAATACAAGAGGACAGGCCTCGGCCAGATGGTCCACATGCCAGGACTTTTCGCGAGTCTCATCGATTTCGGAGACAAATACATCACTTTGGCCACCGACGGTGTGGGAACCAAGATCCTTGTTGCAGAAGAACTCGGTATTTGGAACACCATCGGTATCGATTGTATCGCAATGAACGTCAACGACACCATCTGCGTCAACGCCGAACCCACTTCTTTCGTCGATTATATCGCTATCGACAAGCCCAACGACGAGATCACAAAGCAGATCGGCATCGGACTCCAGAAAGGAGCAGAGCTCTCGAACATGGAGATCGTCGGCGGAGAGATCGCCGTCCTGCCCGAAATGGTGAACGGCGTGGACCTTTCCGGAACATGCATGGGATACGTGGAGAAGGACAAGATCGTCACAGGTGCGACATGCGAAGAGGGAGATCTCATCGTATCGCTCAGGTCCTCGGGTATCCACTCCAACGGACTGACCCTCGCCAGAAAGGTGTTCCAGTCGGCGGGCCTGAACATGAAGGACAAGACATCCGGTCTGTCCAAGAGCGTCGGTATGGAACTTCTTACACCCACGGAAATCTATGTGAAACAGGTCTTGGAGATCACCAAAGAGAACACGGTCCACGGTCTTGTGGACATTACCGGCGGCGGACTCAGGAACATCCTTCGTATGAAGAAGGGCCTGAAATACATCATCAGCGACCCCGTCAAGCCCGACCCCATCTTCACAAAGATCCAGGAACTCGGACAGATCGAGACCGAGGAGATCTATCAGACGCTCAACATGAGCATGGGATTCACGATCATAGCTCCCGCGGAAGATGCCGAGAACATCGCCTCGAAATACAAGAACGCCGACATCGTCGGGCGTGTCGAGAAAGGCGCGGGCGTGTACCTCGAACCGGAAAAGATCCTGTACGAGCATTACTGATTAAGCTTCGCGTTAAGCGCGCCGCAGACCGCGCCGAGAGCGGTACAGGTCTCGAGAGAATAACCTTCGTCAGTGATATCCAGATTTATCTTCGGTATCGATGCGGGCTCCTTCGGGACACCGCGAGGGCCTATACCGAACACCAGAAGGATGCTCTGACCTCTTTCCACCATATCAACGACCTGGGCCAGCGGGACCTGCTTCTGTTTGTCCGGCTTGCTTGTGGTCAGTATAGGCTCCCCGAGCTGCGGCGGGAATCCTTTTGCGGGGTACGGGAACTTCATAAAACGTCCCTTTTCGGCAAGCTTCATGAAATTACCTCCGTGATCGCCGATACTCGTGGTACCGGCCACCCATTCCGCGACCTCCATGGGAGTGTTGGTATCTTCCGGGATCGGGAATCCGAAAAGTGCCAGGTTCATATTGAACGCCATAGCAAGGTCCCCTGCCCTGGCAATGACCCTTCTGTGCGGCTCTCTGAACTTCTTAGGGTCGTACGCATTGTACAGACCGATCGTTATCCTTCCTCTTCCCATATCAGATCCTCCTTCTTCCGACGACGGCATATGCGTCGCCGTCCAGGAATATCTCGTAATCGGGATACTCCTTCTTCAGACGCTCGACCTCTTCCAGCACCTGCGCCAGCGTGAGCCCGCATGTCTTGATATCGATGAATATCTTATCGGGCTCCATAGGCATACCTCACACATAACAGAGTAAAAAAGGAATGGTGCCGTGAGCCGGGCTCGAACCAGCGACTTCGTGATCTTCAGTCACGCACTCTCCCAACTGAGTTACCACGGCGTATGTCTCCTGTACATTCATTTTGTTTATAATAGTTTGCCATTACTCAGGGGCGTATTCTGCCCTTGGGATCGCTGCTAGGCGGTATCCTTTCGTCGGTATTGGGGCGGTATTCCGCCTCTGCGGGCATTTTTCCCTGCGGCATCTTGCCCTTGGGGACTATCTCCTCGGGAGCTTCGCTGTAAGAGGCAGCGCCCGGCCTCTTCAGCCTGAGACAGTCCACGGTGCTGTTCTCATCCAATATCCCGAGATACAGCCTGCGGTTCGATACGACCAGAACGGCTCCGACGGCGAATATTGCCGCCGTGATCGCGTACAGTATCCTTGCGATACCGTCGGCCATCACGGCGGCCGCCAAAGAGATGAGGGAGGCCGCCGCGGCGACAGCGATGACTGCCGTCCAGGCGGTCTGGGCCTTCATCCTCAGGCCTCCGGTCCCTGAGCCTGCTCCTCATCGTCCGAGATGATGGGTTCTACGGCCGTGATCTTGTCGTCGCCGCGCATGTCCATGATCCTGACGCCCTTGGCATTGCGCCCGGTCTCGCGGATCTCGTTCACGAACATACGGATGATCTTTCCCTGCTGGCTTGTGACCATAAGCTGATCGTCCAGGGATACCTTCCTGACACTGACGACGTCTCCGTTGCGGTCGTCGGTCTTGATGGTTATGACTCCCTTTCCTCCGCGGTGCGTGCGGCGGTAATCGTCGACATCGGAGATCTTTCCGTATCCGTTCTCGGTAACGGTCAGAAGCTTATCTTCCGGCTTTACGACGGCCATGGAAACGACCTCGTCGTCATCTGCAAGGTTCATTCCCCTGACACCCATGGTGTCCCTTCCGGTGGGGCGGACCTCGCTCTCGTCGAATCTGCATGCCAGACCCTTCTTGGATGCCAAGATGATCTGCTCGTTTCCGTCCGTTACGGCAGATTCCACGAGTTCGTCGCCCTCGTCCAGCTTGATCGCCTTGATACCCTTGTTCCTGACGTTGCTGTACGCGCTGAGGGCGGTCCTCTTCAGGAGACCGCGCCTGGTACAGAATGCCAGATACTTGTCCTCGGGGAAATCGGAGACGCATACTGTGTCCTCGACCTTCTCTCCGGGCTCCAGATCGGCTATCATGTTGACGACTGGCTTACCCTTGGACTGCCTGCTTCCCTCGGGGACCCTGTATGCCTTCAGCCAGTGAAGACGTCCGTGGTTGGTGATGAACATCAGATAATCGTGAGAACAGGTGATGAACATGCTCTTGACATGATCCTCGTCCTTAGTCTGCATACCCATAAGGCCCACGCCTCCGCGGTTCTGCTGTCTGTAGGTTGCCAGAGGTATCCTCTTGATGTAATTGTCAGCGGATATCGTGATGACGACGTCCTCCCTCTCGATGAGGTCCTCCTCGTCCACGTCCAATGCGTTGACGTTGATCTGCGTACGGCGCTCGTCACCGTATGACTGGACCATCTCGTCCAGTTCTCCCTTGATGATGCTGAAGACCCTGCTCTCGTTGGCCAGGATGTCCCTGAGGTCCTTCATCAGCTCGATCAGCTTGTTGTACTCGTCCTTGATCGAATCGATCTCGAGTCCGGTCAACTTCTGCAGCCTCATATCCAGAATGGCCTTCGCCTGATCCGAATCGATGTCCAGAAGGCCCTGCAGACCTTCGTTGGCCTCATCGGCGGTCTTCGATGCACGGATCAGGGCGATGGTCTCGTCTAGCATGCTCAGGGCCTTCATGAGACCTTCCAGGATGTGGTATCTCTTCTCTGCGACATCCAGATCGAACTGTGTCCTGCGGACGACGACGTTCTTCCTGTGCATGATGTACTGCCGCATCATCTCCTTCAGTCCGAGAAGGGTAGGTTTGCCGTCCACCAGTGCGAGATTGATTATTCCGTATGTTACCTCCATCTGGGTCTTCTTGTACAGATTCTCGAGGACAACGTTCTCGAGGGCATCCTTGTGAAGCTCGATGACGATACGCATACCGGACCTGTCGGACTCATCGCGGAGGTCTGTGATGTTCTCGAGCTGCTTGTTCTTCACCTGGTCCGCTATGTTAATGATCAGCTGGGCCTTGTTGACCTGGTACGGGATCTCATCGACGATGATACGGGTCTTTCCGTTGGACATCTCCTCGAAGTGGGTGTTCGCCCTGACCTTGATCCTTCCCCTTCCCGTCTCGTATGCGGAAAGTATTCCGGAACGTCCGTAGATGGTACCTCCGGTAGGGAAATCGGGACCGGGAACGTACTCCATAAGGTCCAGATATGTGGCGTCTGGGTTGTCGATCAGATATTTGATCGCGTTGCACACCTCTGTGAGATTGTGCGGGGGCATCTTGGTCGCCATACCGACGGCGATACCGTCGGAACCGTTGACCAGAAGGTTCGGCAGCTTTGCCGGAAGGACGGTGGGTTCCTTGAGGGAACCGTCGAAGTTGTCCATCATGTCGACGGTGTTCTTCTCGAGGTCCTCCAACAGATCGTTGGACATCTTGGACAGACGCGCCTCGGTGTAACGCATGGCTGCGGCGGAGTCTCCGTCGACCGATCCGAAGTTACCCTGACCGTCCACGAGGACGTATCTCAGCGAGAAAGGCTGTGCCATCCTCACCATTGCATCGTATGCCGCGGTATCTCCGTGGGGATGGTACTTACCAAGGACCTCTCCCACCACAGTCGCGGACTTCTTGAACGGACGGTTGCTCTGCAGTCCCAACTGGGACATGGCGTACAGGATCTTCCTGTGTACCGGCTTCAGACCGTCGCGTGCGTCGGGCAGTGCACGTCCTACGATGACACTCATGGAGTAATCGATGTACGAGCGCTGCATCTGCTGTTCTATACCCTGCTGTATGATCCTTTTCTCTCCGTCCATGATATCACACATCCAGGTTTACGACCTCTTTCGCATGCTCTATGATGAATTCCCTTCTGGGCTCGACATCGTCGCCCATAAGGACCGAGAACAGCTGGTCTGCGAGCATTGCGTCTTCTATGTGGATCTGTTTCATGACCCTTGTTTCGGGGTCCATGGTGGTCTCCCAAAGCTGCTGGGGATTCATCTCTCCCAGACCCTTGTACCTGCTGACGACCGCACCGGGACCGACCTCTTCCAAGGCCTTCTGCAGTTCGTCGTCGTCGAAGGCGTAGATCTGTTTCTTTCCTTTGTGCACCCTGTACAGCGGGGGCATTGCGATATACAGATGGCCCTGCTCGATGAGCGGCCTCATCTGTCTGTAGAACAAGGTCATCAGAAGTGTTCCGATATGCGCTCCGTCCACATCCGCATCGGTCATGATGACGACGCTGTGGTACCTGAGCTTGGTGACATCGAAATCCTTTCCGAGACCGCCGCCGATGGCGATGGCGAGATTCTTGATCTCATCGTGGTCCAGAAGCTTGTCCGGACGGGCCTTTTCGACATTCAGGATCTTACCCCTGATGGGCAGGATGGCCTGGAATGCACGGTCCCTTCCCTGCTTTGCGCTTCCTCCTGCAGACTCTCCCTCGACGATGTACAGTTCGCATTTCGAAGGGTCCCTTTCGGAGCAGTCCGCGAGCTTTCCGGGCAGACTTGTGGTCTCGAGGACGGACTTCCTCCTGGTAGCGTCCCTTGCCTTTCTGGCGGCCTCTCTTGCCTCATAGGCAGAAATGGTCTTCTTGATGATCGTCGTGGCAACAGCGGGGTTCTCGAGCAGATACTCGGCCAATTTCTCGTTGACGAGACTGGTCACGGCCCTCTGGGCAACGCTGCTTCCGAGCTTTGCCTTGGTCTGACTCTCGAACTGGGGTTCGGACATCTTGATGCTGATGATGGCGGTCAGACCCTCACGGACATCGGATCCCTCGAGTGTTGTATCCTTAAGGAGCCCGTTCTGTTTTCCGTAATCGTTGATGGTCTTGGTGAGTGCCCCCCTGAATCCTGTCAGGTGTGTACCTCCCTCGACCGTGTGCTCGGAGTTGACGAATGAATCTATGGCCTCGTTGTAGCCGTCGGTGAACTGCATCGCAATGTCCACCGTCACACCTTCTCTCTCGCCCTGAATGACGATCGGGGGGGCGTGCAGAGGCGTCTTGGACCTGTTGAGGAACACGACATACTCCCTCACACCGCCGTCGTAGTGGTATGTCTCGGTCTTGTCCGTCCTCTTGTCCGTAAAGGCGATGGTAGCTTCCTTGTTCAGGAACGCCTGATAGCGGAACCTGTTCTGAAGGATCGAGAAATCGAATACCGTGGTCTCGAATACATCGGGATCGGGATAGAATGTAATGGTGGTGCCGTGGTTGGGCGAATCGCCAATCGCCTCGACGGGAGCGTCCGGGATACCTTTGTGGTATCTCTGGAAATATTTCTTGCCGTTCTGTTCGACGACAACCTCAAGGAGCGTGGAAAGTGCATTGA